>OCZT010003910.1_pt1 | contig 15184 bp, 13 predicted proteins | sample 1539031 | NCBI WGS metagenome assembly OCZT01 (sample SAMEA3539308, study PRJEB22396) | soil metagenome | biome: tundra; feature: field; material: soil | place: USA | collected 2010-05 | depth 0.15 m
CGGCGACCGCCGGCAGGGATCGAATTACCCGGGCGAGGGCCATCGCGATGGCCCGGGTGGCGGCGAACGCGGCGCGCGCTACGGCGGTCGCGCGGAGCCGCAGGAGCGCGGCCCGTATGAGAGCCCGTTCTTCGGCGCCACGTTTTATCCCGAGGACACGAGCTTCAACGCCCTCGCCAAGACGATCCGCTCCTCGTGCCGCACGATCGAGCTGTTTGAGATTGCGCGCACTGTCATCGACAAGCTCGACCGCTTCGTCGTGGTGCTCACGCGCAAGCCGGCCGCGGCGGACGCCCGCCCGGTGCCGCTGTCGATTTCCGTGCCGGACGGCCTGCCGTTCGAGAACGACGAGACCGCGATCGCCCACGTGCTGAGCCAGCATCTCGACAAATTCTTCGACAAGAGCGACGTGGAGATCGACCCGCCGAAGGGGAATTTCCTGGTCATCAACAAATGCACGATCACCGGCGAGCTGCTCGGGCCGCCGAATTATCATCGTTACAACCAGATGGTGCAGCAGCATTTCGCAGCCAAGATTCGCGGTATGTCGCTCGAGGTTTACCGCAACCGCATCGAGACGATCCGCGACCCCGAGGTTGTGGCCCAGTGGCTCGAGAAGATGAAGAAGACCACGCGCTACACGTGGAAAGTCACCGCCAAGCCGACCAAGCCCGCGGCCGCGAACGCCGCGACGCCAACCCCGGTACCCGAAACCGCCGCGCCCGCGACGGAAGCGCCCAGCCCGACCGCGGAAACGCCCGTGGTCGCGCCGGAGACCGCGGTGGCCGAGACCGCCCCCGCAGACGCGCCGGCGACTCCCGCCGCGGCGTCCGCAACGACGCCGGTGGCCGAGACTCCGGCAGCGCCCGCGGCTCCGACGTTCGATAATTACGAGGATGCGCGGTCCCATCTGCTCACGCAGGCCCGCGACAAGATCGTGCGGCAGGCCGATTCCGCGCGCTTCCACGGCAAAATTGCCGAGTCATTGCCCGACGGCGAAATCCGCCGCGCCATCGAGGGCGCGCTGGAGCGCCAGCGCCGTTTCCCGCTCGATACCGCCAACGCCCTGCGCGGCCGCCTTCGCCGCGAGCATTTCACGATTTTCAAGAAGGGCTCGAAGGGCGTTTCCTACGTTTGCGCCGTCAAACGCAAGTTCCGCGTGCCCGGCCAGACGTTTGCCGACAGCATCGGCGCGCTGATCTCGTTCATCGAGGCGCACCCGATGATCAAGGCGAGCGAGCTCGCCACGAAATTCCTCGGTATCAAGGTGCCCGCGAAACCCGCGCCGGCTCCGACCGCCAACGCGGACGCGACGGCCCCGACAGGCGAGGCTCCGGCCGCGGAACCGACGCTCACGATTGAAGAGCGCACCAAGCTTGCGCGGATGCAGGGCGACCTGCGCTGGCTCGTGACCGAGGGCTATGTGACCGAGTTCATTGACGGCCGCGTGTTCGCGTCGCCGCCGATGGTCGAGGCCCGCAAGGAAGAGGCCGAGACCGAGGAGCACGACCCGGAGAATTTCCCGGAAGTTCCGGCTTCGGCGGCGCCCTTCGAATCCAGGACCGCGGAAACGGCACCCGCTCCGGTGGCGGCGGATCCGGCATCGGACACCCCGATTCTGGCCCCGGCGCCTGTGGCGGAACCGCCGGCTCCGGCCTCCGCTTGAGCCGGCCGCCCTTCACGCGTCCGCTTCCCTCCGTCGCGGAGGTCGAGGCCTACCTGCACAAGCACATCCCGCTGTCGGTGGACATGGGCGTGCGCGTGATCGTCTGCGATGCCGCGGGGGTGACGCTGCGAGCTCCGTTGGCGCCGAACATCAACCACCATGCCACCGTGTTTGGCGGGAGCACCTCCGCCGTGGCCATTCTCACCGCCTGGACCTGGCTGCATTTCGCGCTGCGCTCGGCCGGCCACACGTCGCGACTCGTCATCCAGCGCAATACCGTGGACTACCTCGCGCCCATCACGCGCGATTTCGAGGCGCGCTGCGTCGGGCTGCCGGCGGGGCAGTTCGAGGAATTCCTCCGCACGCTGGACCGCTACGGCAAGGCCCGCGCGAAGCTCGCCGCCGTGCTCACCTGCGAGGGTGAAAAAGCGGCGGCCTTCTCGGGCGACTACGTAGCCGCGCGGTAAAGTGGCACGGGTCTGACCCGTGAGTGAATTGGTCGAGATAACCACGGGTCGGGAGACTCGTGCCACACCCGCAAGGCCACGCGGACCGAGCTACGCCCGCAACCGCAGCATATGGCGCTCGTCAGCGGCGATACCGAGGTCGAGATGCAGCGCGTCGGCCGGCAGCCAGCCGGCGATTTTTTCCGGCCACTCGACGGCGAGGCACCAGGGCGACACCAGAAAGTCCTCGAGCAGCAAATCCTCCACCTGTTGCGGGCGGTCGAGCCGGTAGGCATCGAGGTGAACGAGGGTGAGCCCGCTTTCACCGAGGCCGCGGGGCGCATGATGGAGCGTGTAGATGTTGAACGTGGGGCTGGTGATGGGCTCGGTGATGCCGAGGCCGCGCGCGAGACCCTGCACAAACGTGGTTTTGCCCACGCCGAGGTCGCCATGCAGCGCGAGGGTGCAGTCGGGCGGCAGCGCCGCGGCCAGTTCCATGGCCAGGGCCTGGGTCTCGGCGGCAGAGGCCGTGGCCACGCCGGCGCGAAGCTTAGCGAAGATGCTCGTAGCCACGGTAGTCGTCGAGATTCAGCGCCCGGGTGCGTGGGTCGCCGGGCCGCACGAAGCGCCCGATGCACGTCAGGCGCGTGCGCGGAAACACGCGGCGCCAAGACTGTTCGAAGCGCCGCCGTTTGCCGTCGGCCGCCAGCGTGAAGACGAGCTCGTAATCCTCCCCGTCGCTCAGCGCGGCGGCGAGCGTGCAGCCCGCGCGTCGCGGCAGCGCGGCGGCATCGAGCGCCGGCTGGGCGCCGCGCGACGTCAACGCGTGCAGGTCTTTTGCGAGGCCGTCACTCACATCCATCATGGTGCGCACGGCGGCCTGACGGGCGAGCCAGGCGCCCTCGGTGAGCCGCGGCGTGAATTGATAGTGATGACGGCTGTGGAGGCTGCCGCCGAGGGTCCCGGTGACATAGATCCAGTCGCCCACGCGGGCGCCAGTGCGGGTGAGAATGCGCGGGCCCGCGGCCCGGCCCAGCAGCGTCAGGCTGGCGGCGATGATGCCATCGGCCTGGGCGACATCGCCGCCGACGATGGAGACGCGGTAGCGGCGGGCACAGGCGGCGAGGCCGCGATAAAACTGTTCGTGCCACTTCCGGCTGACGCGAGCGTCGAGGGTGAGCGCGAGCACCGCGGCCGTGGGCCGGCCGCCCATGGCGGCGAGATCGCTGAGGTTGCGCTTGAGCAGTTTCGCACCCACGGCCCGTGGTGGCACGGTGTCGTCGAAATGCCGGCCGTAGATGACCGGATCCACGGTGATGAGCTGCCGGCCGCGGGCGGCGGGCAGCACGGCGCAATCGTCGCCGATGCCGAACGGCGAACGCGGCGACGCCGGGCCGAGCCAGCGGCGGATGGCGGCGATGAGTTTTTCCTCGCCCCAGGCCGAGACCGAATCCGCAAAGGTTTTGGTGAAGGGATGCACGCGACGATTAAAGTCAGGAGTCGACCCCGGCGAGGACGAGGAATGCGGCGTTCAGGTTGAACAAGGCGTGGGCGACCATGGTGGTGCCGATCGTGCCCGTCCGCTCGTAGGCCAGGGAAAAGACGAGGGCGAGGGCCACCAACGGAACAAAGCTGCCCAGATCGAGGTGCAGCGAGGCAAAGAGCAAGGCCGGCAAGAGCAGCGCGGCCCAGCGGGGAAAGCGGGTGCGCAGGTAGCGGAAAATGCCCGCGCGAAAGACCAGTTCCTCGCTGACCGGCGCCACCACGATGGCGACGAACAGCAAGGTGAATCGCAGGGGGGAGGATTCAATGTGGCGCAGCAACTCGACCGACTCCTGCGGCTTGGGGGTAATGTGGCAAAGCTGGAGCAGCCCCTGCCACACCAGGCTGACCGCCGTGAGCACCGGCACGGCGACGAGAAACGTCGCCAGCCCGGATTTTAATGCGCCCGGCGTCAGGAGACTCAGCCGCGGCCGCGGGCGCGCGAACACACCCTGATAGCCGGCGATCCCGACCAACATGCCGAGATGAAATCCCGCGGTGCCGAGGATGAGCTGATGCGCCTGGTCGAGCGGGTGATACTTGAGATAGAGAGCGACGCCATATTCGCCCGCCAATCCGCCGAGGATCACGAGCCAGAGGAACAGGAAGAAATCGCTCAGCGAAACCTCCCAGGCCGGCAGCAATGCCGGCTGGCGGCGGGCCGCAGGGCTAAGTCCGTGCCGCCACAACAATCCCGCGCCGCCAATGAGCAGCACGAATTGGATGGCGAGGGCGGCGGACGTGACGGGCGGAGGCATCGCGGATCAGTGCGGACGAAAACCCCGGCGCGCGCAACGCCAAGTGCGCTACTCTTTGCTATGTCATCGCGAGTCCGGCCTGGCCGGGCGTGGCGATCCATCCGGATGGATTGCTTCGTCGTCCCGCCAAAGCGGGACTTCTCGCAATGACAAACTGCGCAACGCCAATTGCGGCGTCAGGCCGCGGTGATTTTGCCGTCGGCGAAAACCACCCGGCCGTCAACGAGGGTCGTTTTCACCCGGCCCGTAAGGGTCTGGCCGTGCCAGGGAGAGTTGGCCGACTTGCTGAATCCGGCCTTCGCGTCGTACACCCATTCCTCGGCGGGATCGAACAGGCAGACGTCGGCGGCGGCCCCGGCAGCGAGCGTGCCCGCGGGCAATCCCAGGATGCGGGCGGGCTGGCGCGTCATGAGATCGATCAGCTGGGTCAGCTGGAATTTGCTGCGGCGCACGAGCACGCCGAGGGAAACGGCGAGGGAGGTCTCGAGTCCGATGATGCCATTCGGCGCGTAGTCGAACTCCTTGTCCTTTTCGTAGTCGGTGTGCGGGGCGTGGTCGGTCGAGATGCAGTCGAGGGTGCCGTCGCGCAGGCCGGCGATCAGCGCGCGCCGGTCGGCCTCGGTGCGCAGGGGCGGGTTCATCTTGAAATTCGTGTCGTAGGTCGCGAGCGACTCCTCGGTGAGCGCAAGGTGGTGCGGCGTGGCCTCGGCGGTGATCTTCACGCCGCGAGACTTGGCGCGGCGGATGATGCCGACCGAGTAGCGGGACGAGATGTGCTGCAGGTGCAGGTGGGCGCCCGTGTATTCCGAGAGAATGACGTTGCGGGCGACGATGATGTCCTCGGCCGCATGCGGCCAGCCGCGCAGGCCGAGGCGGGTGGAGACGGCGCCCTCGTTCATCACGGAGCCCTGCGTCAGCGCCGCATCCTGGCAATGGTCCATGATCGGCAGGTCGAACATCTTGGCATATTCGCAGGCGCGGCGCATGAGCTCGTTGCTCTGCACGCAGTCGCCGTCGTCGGTGAGCGCGACCACGCCGGCGCGCTTGAGCGAACCGAAAGGTGCGAGGGCCACGCCCTTCTGGCCGACGGTGATGCAGCCAGTGGGGAGGATTTTGATGACCGCATCGCGGCGCACGGCGTCGTTGATGAACTGGATCGTGCCGGCGTTGTCCGCGACCGGCGCGGTGTTGGGCATGCACACGACGGTCGTGAAGCCGCCGGCGGCGGCGGCGCGGGAGCCGGTGGCGATGGTTTCCTTGTGCGTCTGACCGGGCTCGCGAAAATGAACATGGATGTCGACGAGGCCGGGACAGGCGACGAGGCCCTTGGCCTCGATGACGTGGGCGGTTTTCTTCGCCGCGGCGGAGAGCGAGGGGACGATCCGGCCATCCGTGATGAAGAGATCGCCGACGGCGTTGCGCTTGGCGGCGGGGTCGATGATGCGGGCGGAGCGGATCCAGAGGGAGGACATGGAAAAATTACAAATTCCAAGCTCCAAGCTCCAATGAAATACCAAGCTTCGAAGCAGAAATTGAGCTGTGCCGGTAGATTTGAGGTTTGCTCATTGAGTATTCTTTGGAGTTTGGAGGTTGGAGCTTGGAGTTTATCTCGGGTCGGCGCCGGAATAGAGGTGCTCGAGCTGGCCGCCGGCGCAGAGGTAAAGCACGGCCATGCGGATGGCGATGCCGTTGGTCACCTGCTCGAGGATCACGCTGCGCTCGCCGTCGGCGAGTTCGCTGTCGATCTCGACGCCGCGATTGATGGGGCCGGGGTGCATGATGATGGCCTTCGGGTTGAGCCACGAGGCGCGGGTCTTGTTGAGGCCGAACATGCCGGTGTATTCGCCGAGCGAGGGGAAATGGCCGCTGGCCTGCCGCTCGTGCTGGATGCGCAGGAGCATGACGACCTCGGCGTCGGCGAGGGCGGACTTGAGGTCGTGGGAGACTTTCACGCCGAGGTCGGTGAACCAGTGCGGCACGAGCGTGGACGGACCGACGAGCGTGACGGCGGCGCCCATCTTGGTGAGCGCATGGATGTTGGAGCGGGCGACGCGGCTGAAGAGGATGTCGCCGAGGATGACGACCTTGCGGCCCTTCAGGCGGCCGAGGTGTTCCTTCATCGTGAACGTGTCGAGGAGCCCCTGGGTGGGATGCTCGTGCGCGCCGTCGCCGGCGTTGATGACGGGGATGTTGAGAATGCGCGAAAGATAGAGCGGTGAGCCGGCGGCGGAGTGGCGAATGACGATCATGTCGGCCTGCAGGGCCTGGATGTTTTGCACCGTGTCGCGCAGCGTCTCGCCCTTGGTCGTGCTGGAGGTGGAGCCGTCGAGGGAGATGACGTCGGCGCTGAGGCGCTTGGCGGCCATCTCGAAGGCCATGCGGGTGCGCGTGCTCGGCTCGAGGAAGAGGTTGACGATCGTCTTGCCACGCAGGGCCGGGACCTTCCGCACACTGCGGGCGAGCGTGCGCTTGAACGCGGCCGCCGTGGCGTGGATCTGGTCGATCTCGGCGAGGGAGAGTTCCTCCAGGGTGAGCAGGTGTTGGCGCGTCCAGGGCATCGGGTAGATTTACGGTTGGGGCGGTTTCAGTTTTTGATGCGGAAGCACGGAGACAGCGTCCCGCTTCGGGTCCGCCGGATCAAGCGCGACGACGACCCGCTTGCCGGGATCCGCGTCGAGGGTGAGCCCGATGTAGTCGGCGGCGACGGGCAGGAGGCGGTTGCCACGGTCCACCAGGACGGCGAGTTCGACCTTGCTGGGTCGCCCGTGGTCGAACAGTTCGTCCAGCGCGGCCTTCACCGTGCGGCCGGAAAAGAGCACGTCATCCACGAGGATAACCGTGGCGCCGTGGACATCGGCGGGGATGTGCGTGGGCGCGAATTCCTTCGGGATGGGGTGGCGGCCGATGTCGTCGCGGTGAAAGGAAACGTCGAGCACGCCGGAGGTGATCGGCCGCGCGGGAGAGGCCTTGGTCGATTTCGATCCGGGCGAGCCCTTCGACAGGCGAAGGGCCAGGCGGCGGGCGAGTTCGACGCCGCCGTTGGCCACGCCGAGGAGCAGAAGGCCCCGGGTGGCTGCGTGGCGCTCGGAAATGGCCGCAGCCAGCCGGTCAATCGCGGCGTGAATCTCACCGGAACCAATGGTCTTTGGCGTGGCCACGAAGCCCGGTTGTGACGGGGAGACAGGCAAAGGGAAAGGGCAAAAAAAAGGCCGCCCCAAAAAAGGAGCGGCCAAGAGGAAAACGGACGGCCGAGGGACTCAGTTCGTGCCCTTGGCCGGCAGGTCGATTACCTCGCCGGGACCGACCTTGACCCGGCCGGGGCTGGCGAGGTTGCGCGCGAGGAAACCCTCGACGTGGCGGTAGAAGCTGATGCGGGCGCCTTCATGGCTGAACCCGTGACCCTCGTTTTCCTCGCGGACGAACTCGTAGGGCTTGTGATAGCGGTCGAGCTCGGCCTTGAGACGCTTCCAGTTGTCGATGTCCACGCGCGGGTCGTTGTCGCCGTAGGCGTGCAGCGTGGGCACGCGGATGTTCTGCACGAAGTTCACCGGCGACCGATCGTGGCGATAGGTGGCGTCATCGCCGATCCATTTGCTCTCATACGTGCGGTCCAAGCCGTGGCCGCGGCCATTGCCCCTGCCATAGCCGGCGATGATGCTGAGGTCGGAGACGCCGACATAGTTGACGGCGCAGCGATAGAGCTCGGGCGTGAACGTCACGCCGGCGAGTGCGGCATAGCCGCCATAACTGGCGCCGACGATGGCCACGCGGTCGGGATCGGCATAACCCTGCGCGATGGCCCATTTCACGCCGTCGGTCAGGTCATCCTGCATCTTGCCGCCCCACTCGTGCCGGCCGGCGACAAGAAAATCGAGGCCATAGCCGCCGGAGCCGCGGTAATTGGGCTGGAGCACGGCATAGCCGCGGCTGGCGAGAAATTGCACCTCCGGGTCGAAGCCCCACTCGTCGCGAATGCCGTACGGTCCGCCGTGAGGATGAATAATGAACGGCACGCGATGGCCCGCGGCGCCTGCGGGCAGGGTGAGGTAGCCGTGGATGACCAGACCGTCGCGGGCGGAGTAACTGATCGGCAGCATCGGCTGCAGCTGCGCGGGCTGGAGGGTGGGGTTGACCTGTCCGACCATCATGATGGCGGGCCGGCCGCGCGCGGAATTTTGCAAATTGAGGAGATAGTAGACACCGGGCACGCGATCCGAGGCGGAGGCGATGACGTGCAGTTGCTCGTCCGCCGAGGAGCTAACGACGCGGTTGACGGTGTCGGGCAGGGCGGCGTCGATCTTGGCCTGCAGCTTGGCGCGTGCGGAATCGAACCAGTGCGCGCGGGTGCGATCGGTCGTGGCATAGATACCGAGCAGTTTGGTGCGGTCTTGCGACATGACCAAATTGTCATAGCCGCCTTCAAGGACGTAGTTGGGCTCGGGCAGGAAGGAGCGACTCGGCACAAAATAGGCGCGCAAATGCGGCGGCTGGCTGCCGTCCCGGGTGAGGAGGTAGAGCGTCTGGTTGTCGGCGGCGAAGATCAGGGGCTGCCAGGACGGCTCCTCAATCGCGATGTCCGCCGGCGTCTCGCCGACCTTGAAAAACGTCGATTTGGCATCGAGGCGGAGCTCGTGCTCCACGTTCGCGCCCACGCGGCGGTCGAGCGCGCGAACCACGCCCGTGTTGTCGGCAAACAGGCCGCGCCCGCCCACGACATCAGCACCCTGCATCTTCCGGCGCTCCCCACTGCGCACATCCAGCAGAAAGATGCCGAAATCGGGGCTGCGGGCCTCCTTGTTGCCCGAGATCAGGATGTGATTGGGGTCGAGCTTCAGGATGTCGACGATGTCGGCGTAGTCCGCCATGTCGGCGACCAGGTCCTTGTAGGATTCCGCCAGCGCAATGACCTTGCGCGACTTCAGGCTGATGGCCCGGAGGGAAAGCGACTCGTTGCCGCCCAGGTCGCCGCCGAAGACAATGCGGTCGCTGCCCTTCCAGACATACTGGGTGATATTCTCGTCGTTCATGGCCACGAGGGCCTCGGTCTTGCCCGTCTCCAGATCCATCATGGCAATGCCGATGTGGCCGGTGCCGAGGGTGGTGCGGAATGCGAGATGCCGGCCGTCCGGCGAGAGCTGGACCGAGCGCATGGCCGAATCGGCAAAGAAGTGCTCGATCGGGATCGCCGCGCCCGTGGGGGCTGGGGCGGCGGCGCGGGCTCCGGACGACAGGGCCAGGGCGGCGGTGGCCAGCCAGGCGAGGACAGGGAAGGGGCGGGTCGTAGTCATGTTGTGGAGCCAAAGCGTGCCCCGGTTTCCGCCGCAGCAAAAGGAAAAAGCCGGGCCGAGTTGGCCGGCCTTCCGGCGACCCATGACCGCCCCGGCAGAAAAAGCTTGCCGTACTAACTGTACTAGTTCAAATAGAACAGAGTGCTTCCCTTCTCCATCGACCTCAAGCCGGGCCGGCCCGTGGCGGAGCAAATCCTGTTCGCGGTGAAAAAGGCCGTCGTGGCGGGGCAATTGCGCCCCGGCGACAAGTTCCCCTCGGTGCGCGTGCTGAGCCAGGAGCTGAAGGTGAATCCCAACACCGCGCACAAGGTGGTGGCGGCGCTCGTGGCGGAGGGCGTGCTGGTGACCACCCCGGCGGTCGGGAGCATCGTGGCGGAGCGCGTGGCGGGCGGCCGCAAGGAGCGCGCGGAGCTGCTGGGCCATGACCTGGAGCGCCTAGTGGTCGAGGCGCGGAAGCTCGGCCTGGAGCTCGACGACGTGCAGGCGGCGCTCGCCGCGCACTGGAAGAAACTCGGCGGCAATTAATTTTACCGAAATCCCCATGAACATCATCGAAACCCACAATTTGACCCGGCGGTTCGGCCGCACCGAGGCGGTGCATGACCTCGACTTCGCCGTGCCGCAGGGCAGCGTGTGCGCCCTGTTGGGCCCGAACGGCGCGGGTAAATCGACGACGATCAAGATGCTGATGAATCTCCTGTTACCCAGCGCGGGCGTGGCGCGTGTGATGGGGACGGATTCGCGCCGGCTGGGACCGGCCGAGCTCGCTAACATTGGTTACGTGGCGGAGAGCCAATCCTTGCCACTGTGGATGACCGTGCGGCAATACCTCGCCTACTGCCGGCCGTTCTATCCGCGGTGGGATGCGGCGCTGGCGGAGAAACTACTTGCGATGTTCGAACTCCCGTCGGACCGGAGGTTGAAGGACCTGTCGCGCGGCATGGCGATGAAGGCCGCGTTGCTCTCGTCGCTGGCCTACCGGCCGCCTCTGCTGGTGCTGGACGAGCCATTCAGCGGGCTCGACCCGCTTGTACGCGACGAATTTGTGCGCGGCATGCTGGAAATCTCGGAGCTCGGCGACTGGACCGTTCTAGTGTCGTCCCACGACATCGAGGAGGTGGAGCGGCTGTGCGACCGGGTGGCCTTGCTGCAGGGGGGGCCGGCTTCGTTTCAACGAGACCGCGGATGAGCTGGTCGGTCGTTTCCGTCGCGTGGAAGTGACCGGTGCGGACGCGAGCGCGACCGCCGCGACCGGCTGGTTGGAATGGACGCAGGCGGGCTCACTGACCTCCTTTGTCGATCAAGCCTACGCCGGCGACACGAGCGAGCGCGCGTGGCGCGAACGCTTTCCCGGTGCGACGATGGCGTCGTCACGGATGACCCTCCGGGAAATCTACCTCGCCCTGGCGCGCGGCGAACGGGCGTCGGCGGCGAAAAAGGAGGCAGCATGAAACTTATCTGGCACGTAACGAAGAAGGACCTGCGGAGGCTGGCTGGCCCCTTGGCAGGGCTGGTACTCGTGGAGCTGATTAAAGTAGGCATCGGACTGGCGCTGCGCTCGGGCAATGGCGCGGATTTGGGCTGGTTCAACCGGATGGCTCTCTATCTCAACCTGGCGAGAGGCGCCGAAGTATTGGTGACCTTTGTGCTCGTCGCGCTCCTGGTGCACGAGGACGCGCTCGTCGGTGCCCGGGTATTCTGGCGGACGCGGCCAATCTCAAGTGGGATGCTCCTGCGTTCGAAGCTTCTCACCGGCAGCTTGATCTTCGGCGTGCTGCCGATCGCCATCGCCCTGCCGTGGTGGGCGATATGCGGCTATGGCCTGGCAAACATTGGGACGGCAGCGCTCGAGATGCTGGGCTGGACGATTTGCGTGGTGGTGCCGGCCTCAGCGCTGGCGGTGCTGGCGGACAATCTGGGCCGGTACATTTCGCTTACCGTCGTCGGCTATGCCCTCGGCACGTTTTCCCTCCTGATGGGCATCGCCTATCTGCCCGGCCAGGAGCCGGTCACGTGGGGCGTGCTGCAATCGCGGTCCATGATCTCGCTCGCGCTCATCCTTGTGGGCTGGGTTGTGATCATTGCCTGGCAGTTCCGCCGGCGCAGCGTCGGCCTCCCTTACGGGATATTGATTTTCCTGGTGATAGTCGTCCCCTTGGTGATGTGGGGTTGGTCCAGCGATATCTTTGCCGCTTGGCGACCGGACGTGAAGGACTCGTCCGAACGGACCCGCGGAATCAACCTCACGCCGGGTCGCGCGCGCATCGACTACTTCGAAGGATCGGCGAAAACGCTCGATGTGCCGTTGCGGGCCGAGGGAGTTCCGCCGGGCCGGGTGCTGGCTTCGGTGGCTGCTGACCTAAGCTGGCGGTCGCGGAGCGGCCTGCTGTACGCGGCCGGAAACGATACGGGAGCCTATGGTTACGTTGGCAGCAACAGCACGGTCACGGTGCGCGCGATGTTGGACTTGGCGAAAGTCGCGCCGGATGAGGAAACGGCGCGCTGGCAGGAGGAAAAGCGTCTCGAACTGAGAAAGAAAATTCCACAACTCCCGGTTGCCGCGGAGCCGCGGCTCTCGCCGGAGGAAGCAGGCAAAGTCCTGCCGATGCGCTTCCGGCTGCAGGGGACGGGAATGTTTGAGCCGCCCACGATGAAAACCGGCCCGGAAATGCGGACGGATGTGGTCTTCGCGCGGCCGCAGAAGCTGATGGAGCTGCCGCTTCAACCCAGCGCCTGGATGAAAATTGATGGGCGCAGTTTGCGCATTACGCAGGTCCGTTCGGTGAAACACCCCGCCGCCGGCAACGGCCTGGCGGCGGCATTTATCGAAAAGAAGGTGGATTTCGTCTCGACCCAACCCGGGGGGGGAATGGATAGCGCCCCATTGGCACTTGTTTCACGTCGGCGCGCCCAAGGTGCTGGCGCCGGAATGCTGGTCGGTTAGCCGGGAACTGGGCATCGCTTACAACGTTGGTCCAATCGCGCCATACTTTTCAAGCGTGCGCATCGATGGCGTGCAGCTGGTCTGGCGCACGGCCACCCTAGCCGAACCTCGGGTTATACGAAGCGGAATCTGGACCGGTTATCTGCCGGACTGGGACAAGAAATTCACCATGGTGTTTTTCAGCTATCCGCAAGAGGGACAGTTCCGCCGCACGTTCAAACTCGAGCAGATTAAGGACAACCGCAAACTGCCGGAAGATCCCGCCGAGCCCACGCCCGGAGACTAGTTCGCACGCTGCAGCCACGCGGCGAGGTCGGCGTCGGTGAGGACGTTGGCGCCGAACTGGTAGTCGCGGGCGAGCAGACTGGCGTAGGCGGGCTCGAGGAAGCGGCGGCAGTGCAGGATCACGCGCGCGCGCTGGCCGGGCGCGCGCACGAGGCGGCCGAGAGCCTGGTTCACCTTGGTCATGCCGGGAATTTGATAGACGCGCCGGAACGCCGCCTCGCGGCCGAGCGCGGAGAATTCCGCGAGCCGCGCGCGCTGGACGGCATTCACCTCGGGCAGCGCGGGACCGACGACCATGGCGTGCGTCACGCGGCCGCCGAGGGCGTCGATGCTCTCGGCGAAACTCGAGCCGAGGACGAGGAAGAGCGCGTCGGTGAACGCGAGCGATTGCTCGACCCACGCCGTTTGCGCGGCGAGGTCGTGCAGCCGGGGCTGGAGCGCGACGCGCAGCGGGCCGTTCGGCAGGCTCAGGCCAGGCGCGGCGCGCTCGAGTTCGCGCGCGACGGACTCGGCATAGGCGTAGGACGGGAAAAAGACCGCGACCGGCCCGTTCGCCGTCGCCTGGAGCGCCGCGACCGTGGCGGCGGTGGTGGCGAAATAGTGCGAGCGATGCTGGAAGGTCGTGTCCACGCGCGCATCCACCGCGACATCATAGGCGCCGTCCCGCCACGGCGTATGGGCGGTGACTGCGACCGGGCAGGCGATCGCCGGCACGCCGGCGATGTCCGCGGTGTCGAGGCCGCAGCTTTCGGCGAAACGGTCCGTGGGTGAAAGCGTGGCGCTGGCGAGCACCACGCCGCCGAATTCGCGGAGCGTCGCGCCGATCGCGTCGGCGGCATCGATGCAGGTGAAGGCGAGTTCGCTGGGGCGCGGGCACCAGAGCAGTTTCTTCAACTTGGCGTCGGCGAACCACTCGCTGAGTTGCTGGGCCTGCCAGAGCTGCTCACTGAATTGCGGGCCGAGTGCGGCATAGTCGAGCGGGAGGTCGCCGAGGAACTCGGCGATCTTGGCAAGGGTGTCGGCCACGTCGGCTTCCAGTGCGGGATCGAGGGCGTCCACGGGCTGGAGCGCCGTCAGGAGCAGGGTCCAGCTCTCCCACGCGCGGACGAGCGGCGTGGCGGCGTTGACGTGGTCGAGTTCAGCGAGCAAGGCTTGGGCGTCGTGGGCCCGGGCGGTGTGCGAGTGGGCGTCGGCGACGCGCGACGGGAGGTTGTGGGCTTCGTCGAGAATGAGCAGCGTGCGCGCGGGATCGAAGCCGGGCTGATTGTAGAAGAGGGTGCGATTGCGCGGGGCGAAGACGTAATTGTAGTCGCCAATCCACACATCGTTGAAGGCGAGGGCGGCGCGGGTGATCTCGTAGGGGCAGATGCGCGCGTCGCGGCCGGCGGCGCGGAGCGTGTCGAGGTCGCGCGCGTGATCCTCAAACAGATAAAAACGCGACAGCCCGCTCGCCGGCCAGCGCTCCTCGAGGCGGTCGAGATAGGCGCAGGCCTCGCGCACGCAATGGAACACGGCGTTGACGCAGTGCTCGCTCTTGTTGCGGACATGCCAGACCGCGACGGGAGTGGCGGAAGTTGCGCCCGAAGAGGTGTCATCTATTAAATGACACTTGTCCGGAGGGGCGATGGTCATCGCGGCCAGCGTGCGGACGACCTGCAGCTGGCCGGTGGATTTGCTCGTGAGGTAGAGCGCCCGGTCGAAATGACCGGCGCGGAGCTGGCCGAGCGCGAATTCGAGGAGCACCCCGGTCTTGCCGAAGCCGGTCGGCGCCTCGAACAGCACGAGCGGGTGGCCCTCAAACGCGGCGGTCAACCCGGCCTGCGTGGTCTCCTGGCCGGGACGCAGGGTCGGGAACGGGGAATGAAAGCGGAGCGAGCGCAGTCGCTCGCGGGCGCGCAGGCGCAGATTGAGGAACTCGACGACCCGCTCAAGCTGCGCGCGAAACAGCGATTCATCCGCCGGCGTGAGCGGAACGGTTTGCGCGAGGCCGCTGGCGGTTTCGACGAACACGACTTCTGTGCGGAGGGCAGAACTCGTGAGTGACGAGTGACCCGCCGTCGCTGAGCCTATGGCGGGCAGGCGAGTGACAAGTGACGAGGGCGAGATGCGCGCAAGCGCGGCGTAGGTGGCCAGCTGCACGAAATAACCCGGATAGTCGGCGCGCAGCGCGGACTCGTCGGCGGGCAGCGGACGGGTGACGGTCTTGATTTCGCGAAGCGTCACGGCGCCGTCGGCGCGCAGCAGTTGGTCGATGC
>OCZT010003912.1_pt1 | contig 15174 bp, 13 predicted proteins | sample 1539031 | NCBI WGS metagenome assembly OCZT01 (sample SAMEA3539308, study PRJEB22396) | soil metagenome | biome: tundra; feature: field; material: soil | place: USA | collected 2010-05 | depth 0.15 m
TCAGATAACTAGTGAAGACGCCGGCATACCTCCCACCGCGAAGCCAGATCGTGTCGCCGGGCTTGACCGTTCCCGGATGGGAGAGCGCCTTGCCCAGACTCCAGGGGTGGTCGATAAAACCACTCCCGCCCGGTCCGGGGCGCGGTGCAACAAAGAAGTCGGCGCCCTGTGCTTCGACCGAGAGGAGCACGACGAGGGCGACCAGGAGGGTGCTGCACCGCGCGGTCCGCACGAGCGAGATTCTACACCCCTCGCCAAACCGCTATCGAAAAAAGCCGTTGACGTCGAAAGCGAAGTCAGCCGCCCCGGTAGATCCGTTCCAGACTCGAAGCGTCCCCGTCCCGTCCGTCTCGAGCGAGACGACGGCGTTGTTCGACCGGGTCTGCGACGCACGGAAGTTGATCACGGTGGTCCGCGGGACCGCGAGGTTCTCCGGGTAGACCGTCACGAGTCCGGCCGCCGCATCCCCCGCCGCATCCGCCGCATCCTCGACCACCTTGGCGCCTCGGCTCGCCGCGCTACCCAGGACCGCGCTCCGCCTCCCGCAGCCGCTCCGGCCCTTCCGCGCTCCATCGGAAGCCTCGCCCTCTTGCGGGCGCGAATCAAACTTCCTATTCTTCGTTCAAGGGGGCATGATGCCGGAGGCGGTGCCAATGGAGCTTGAGTCCCAGATCCGCGAATTCATCTCTCGAAATCTGCTTTTCACCGAAGATGGGTTTGCTTATGGCGACGATGCCTCCTTACTTGACGAAGGCATCATCGATTCAATTGGCGTCCTGGAACTTGTCAACTTTGTGAGTATGCAGTTCGGCTTAAGCGTCGGCCCGGATGAAATCACCCCCGAGAACTTCGACTCCGTGAACCGGTTGGCCCAATACATTCGGCAGAAGCAGGCCTCGGCCGCACCAAGCGGATGATGCACGAGCATCCGACGCTCGTTCACGATTTCCTGAGTCGGTCGGCCGCGCGCCTTCCCGACAAGGTGGCGCTCGTCAGTGATCGCCGCCGGTGGAGCTACTCGAGCATTGAGAGAACGACGGATGCGCTGGCGTGGGGCCTCCGTGTTCACGGGGTCCGCCGCGGCGACCGTGTCGTGCTCTGCCTTCCGAATTCGGTCGAAGCCGTCCTGGGAATTTTCGCTGTCTTGAAAGCGGGAGCGGTCTTTGTGCTCCTGCATCCGTCGACGAAACGTGAGAAGCTTACATACGTGCTTCGCGATTGCGAGGCGGCGGCTCTTTTCTTCGACGCCAGAGCTGGAGAGAGCGAGCTCCTCCTGGGAGCGTCGAGCGCGCCTTCGCTTCGTTTCACGGTGGCGTGTGGCGAGGGATCTGAACGGCTCGCCGAGAGCATTCCGGGCTGCCTCACGCTCTCGGCGCTCGAGGCCGGGTCGCCGGGGGACAGTTCAGGCGATAGGCGAGTCGATCTCGATCTCGCTTGCCTGATCTATACGTCGGGGAGTACGGGCGAGCCGAAGGGCGTGATGTGTGATCACAGCAACGTCGTTTTCGCGGCTTCCTCGATCATCGAGTACCTCAGGAACGTCGAGAGCGACATCGTCTTCAACGCGCTGCCGCTCTCTTTCGACTACGGGTTATACCAGTTGCTGATGGTCTTTCGGTTCGGTGGGACGCTCGTTCTGGAACGCTCCTTCGCCTACCCAGCGGCCGTCCTGAAGCGCATCGAGGAAGAACGGGTGACGGGTCTCCCGGGAGTGCCGACGCTCTTCAGCCTGCTTCTTCAGATGGACCTCGGTCTTTACGACCTTTCCAGCCTGCGCTATGTCACGAACACCGCGGCGTCGATTCCCGTCCAGCACATTCAGGAGTTGAGGCGTCGCCTTCCCTGGGTGACCGTCTACTCGATGTACGGCCTGACGGAGACGAAACGGACGCTTTACCTTCCTCCGGAGCAGCTCGACAAGAGGCCCGGTTCGGTGGGAATCGCGATCCCCGGCACGGAGGTCTGGATCGAGAACGAGAGGGGCGAAAGGCTCGGCCCCGGGCAGCCGGGGGAGCTCGTCGCGCGCGGCCGGCACGTCATGCGGGGCTACTGGGGGGATGCTGAAGCCACGCGCCGACGGTTCAGACCTGGCGCTGTTCCCGGCGAGCGGCTTTGCTATACGGGCGACGGCTTCCGAATGGATGACGAAGGCTTTTGTTACTTCCTGGGCCGGAGTGGCGACTTCATCAAGAGCCGCGGCGAAAAGGTCTCGCCGAAGGAAGTGGAAAACGTGCTTTACAGCCTCGCGGGTGTCGTCGAGGCGGCGGTAATCGGTGTTCCGGATCCGATCCTCGGGGAAGCCATCAAGGCGTTCGTCGTCGTCAGGGGCGGCGAGCGGACGAAGGCTGCGGTTCTAGCTCATTGCCGGGCGCATCTCGAAGACCATCTCGTCCCGAAGTACGTGGAGTTCAGAGACGAGCTTCCCAAGACGACGTCGGGCAAGATCCACCGGGCGAGCCTCTCCTGATGTGCGGCATCGTCGGGACCCTCAGTCTCGCGGACTCGGCTCCGATCGAGGAGGCCACTCTTCTGCGCATGCTCGGAATGATCCGCCATCGGGGACCGGATCAGTTCGGAATCTACGTGGATCATGCCGTCGGCCTGGGAAGCGCACGGCTCAGCATCATCGATCTGGAGGGAGGCCAACAGCCGATCGCCAACGAAGACGAATCGCTCTGGATCGTCTTCAACGGGGAGATCTTCAACTTTCTCGACCTCCGTGCCGGCCTTAAGGCGGTGGGCCACCGGTTCCGGACCAAGACGGACACCGAGGTTCTCCTCCATCTTTACGGGGACCTCGGGCCCGCGTGTCTCCAGAAGCTCAAAGGTAAGAGTAGTTGATCAGTGCCCAGACATGACATAAGCAAGAAATGAAACGTATCGTTATTCTGACCGGCTCGGAGCAGCGCCACACCTTCCTCCGCAAGTTCCTCGGCCTTGCCGAAGGGATCGAAGTGCTACGTTCCTTTTGCGAGGGTTGGGAGCGCAGCCTCGAGGCACTTGTCGCGACTGAGGGCGATACGCCTCTGCGAACCAGGCATCTCATGAACCGGGCGCAGTCGGAGCAGGACTTCTTCGGAAGTTTTTGCGACGTCGTCCCGGACAACTCCCGGCCTCTGTTCCTGCCGAAGGGTGACATCAACCTGCCCGTGCACACGCAGAGCATCCTCGAGGCCCGGCCCGACCTGTTGGTACTGTACGGCTGCTCTATCATCAGGGATCCGCTGCTGAGCGCCTTTCCCGGCAGGCTGGTGAACATCCACCTCGGGCTGTCGCCATACTACCGCGGCAGCGGGACCAACTATTGGCCACTGGTCAACGGCGAGCCGGAGTACGTGGGCGCGACCTTCATGTACACGGATGCGGGCATCGATACCGGCGAGATCATCCACCAGATCCGGGCCCGGGTCGTTTGGGGCGACACACCCTCGCAAATCGGCAACCGCCTGATTATCGACATGGCGTACACTTGCGCCCACGTCGTCCGGCGGTTCAGCGTCGTCGAGAAGATGCCGCCGCTACCGGCGCCGGCGCAACTGAGAGTCTATCGTAAGAAGGATTTCACCGAGGAGTCGGTCGCCAAAGTGTACGCGAACTTTGCGGGCGGGCTGGTGGAACGATACTTAGCCGAGGAAGCCGGACGTTGCAGCCGCGTCCCAATTGTCCGCAACCCCGCTCTCTCCCTGCAGGCTGGCCCATGAAGGCGATTATGTACCACTACGTCAGGCCGGGTGACGCTGGCCTGCCTTATTTCCGCCACCTGCACGTGGAGGATTTCGAGCAGCAACTCCATTACTTTAAGGCGCAGTTCGGCTTCGTTTCGAAAGATGATTTCTTGCAATCCATCGAAACCGGTGCGGCCAGGGACGGTGTCGTCCTGACGTTCGACGACGGGTTCAAGGACCATTACGAGCAGGTGTTGCCCCGCCTGTCGGCGCTAGGGCTGTGGGGGATATTCTACATTCCAACCGGTGTTTATCCCGCCCGGAGGCTGTTGGACGTCCATCGCATTCACTTGCTGCTCGGCAAGTTCGGCGGCCGGGCAGTCCTCGAGGCGATGCAGACGATGGTCACCAAGGACATGTTGTCGCACGCGCACATCCGCGAATTTCGGACGGAGACGTACAAACGGCAAAAGAACGACGACTACGTTAACTTGGTGAAGAGAACGCTGAACTACTACATCGGCTATGAACACCGCTCGGGAGTGGTCGAGGAGTTGATGCTCCGCTTTCTGCCCGCCGAGCAGGCGCTCGCCGAACAGTTCTACATGAGCGAGCCAGAAATCCGCTCGCTACATCAGGCCGGAATGATTGTCGGCAGCCACAGCGTCAATCACCCAGTTATGAGCAAATTGAACGGCACCGAGCAAGAGACAGAAATTGCAGATTCGTTCGCGTTCTTAGAAAAAGTCACTGGCGGGCTGGCGATCCGGACGTTTTGCTATCCTTATGGAGGGTATCATACCTTCACGGATGAAACGGAAAGGCTACTGATGGCGCACGGCTGCCGCTTTTCTTTCAACGTTGAGGAGAAAGATCTGGACAGTAACTTCCTGAAGTACCGGCTGCAGGCGTTGCCGCGCTACGACTGCAACTTGTTTCCCTTCGGCGCGTGTCGGATGGGGGAATGACCCAGAACCGAATGAATGCTTTGAATAGGTGCGGCAGGGTTGGCCCCGTGATGGGCCTGAGGACCACCAGAAAGCATACACTGCCACGTGAGGTGCTCTCTGCGGGCCCCCTTCTTTATCGCCGTTAGCGTTCGCGGGTCCCGCTCTCATTCGATTACGGGCTGTACCACGTGCTCATGACATTCCGGTTCCCCGGCACGCTGATCCTCGAGCGGCCCTTCGCATATCCGTCGGCCGTCCTGAAGCGATTCGGGGAGGAGAAGGTGACGTGGCTGCTGGGCCTCCCGACGCTCTTCTCCCTGCTCCTCCACATCGACCTCGGGCAACTCCCGAAGACGTCTTCGGGAAAGATCCGCCGGGCGAGCCTCTCCTGATGTGCGGCATCGTCGGGACCCTCAGTCTCGCGGACTCGGCTCCGATCGAGGAGGCCACTCTTCTGCGCATGCTCGGAATGATCCGCCATCGGGGACCGGATCAGTTCGGAATCTACGTGGATCATGCCGTCGGTCTGGGAAGCGCCCGGCTCAGCATCATCGATCTGGAGGGCGGCCAACAGCCGATCGCCAACGAAGACGAATCGCTCTGGATCGTCTTCAACGGTGAAATCTTCAACTTTCTGGAGCTCCGAATTGAGCTCGAGACGGAGGGACATCGATTCCGGACGAAGACCGATACCGAAGTGTTCCTCCACCTCTTCGAGAAGCTCGGGCCCGCGTGTCTCGAGCGGCTCAACGGGCAGTTTTCCGTCGCGATCTGGGACCGGAGGACCGAAACGCTCTTCCTGGCACGGGACCGCCTCGGCGTCCGTCCCCTTTTCTACGCGCTGGGCGGCGGAGCCCTGGTTTTCGGCTCGGAGATCAAGGCGATCCTCGCCGATCGCCGAGTTTCGGCCCAGATAGATCCCTTCGCGCTGGACGACGTCTTCACGTTCTGGAGCACCCTTCCTGGCCGGAGCGTCTTTCGGGGAATCGTGGACGTGCCGCCGGGCCATTACGTCATCGCGGGGCGTGGCGGACTGTCGCTCGAGTCCTGGTGGCGGCCTGTCTTCACGCGGGGGCGGCGACGCGAGACTCCGGAGTACGTCGACGAGTTCCGCGAACTTCTGGTCGACGCCACACGGATTCGGCTGAGGGCCGATGTGCCGGTGGGAGCGTACCTCAGCGGCGGCCTCGACTCCGCGGCGATCACCGCGATCGTCCGGCGTTCGACCTCGAGCCGGCTCGAGACGTTCTCAATCGCCTTCACGGACTCCAACTTCGACGAGAGCGAGCACCAGGCGAAGATGGCCAAAGCTCTCGGGACGAACCATCACGTTCTCGAAGCCAGCCACGCGGAGATCGGGCGCGTCTTTCCGGAGGTCATCTGGCACACCGAAGCGCCGGTGCTGCGAACCGCACCGGCCCCCATGTTCCTCCTGTCCAAGCTCGTGCACGACCACGGCTTCAAGGTCGTCCTCACGGGCGAAGGGGCGGACGAGCTCCTGGCCGGCTATGACATCTTCAAGGAAATGAGGATCCGCCGTTTCTGGGCGAGGAGGCCCGATTCGCGATGGCGCCCTCTGCTCCTCAGGCGGCTTTACGCCGACATCGCCGATCTCGCCAAGGTCAACCTTTCGTATCTCTCGGCGTTCTTCGGCGCCGGGCTAGCCGATACGTCGGCGCCGGACTACTCGCATGCGATCCGTTGGCGGAACACGGCTCGAACAAAACGCTTCTTCTCGGCAGAGCTTCGGCACGCCGCGGCCGAAAGCCTGCCTCCCAGATCCCGCGTCGCCTACCCGCTCGACTTCATGGGCTGGGACCCGCTCCAGAGAGCTCAGTTCCTTGAAATGAGCGTCTTTCTTCCACAATATCTCCTCTCGTCTCAAGGGGACCGCGTGGCGATGGCCCATTCCGTCGAAGGCCGCTTTCCCTTCCTCGACTATCGGGTCGTCGAGTTCTGCGGCGGTCTGCCTTCCGACTTGAAGCTTCGCGTTTTGAACGAGAAAGTCCTTCTGCGGCTTGCGGCCAAGGACCTTGTCCCCGAAGAGATCAGGCAGAGACCGAAACGCGCCTATCGGGCCCCGATTCGCCGAAGCTTCTTCGGCGCCACCCCGCTTGGCTATTTGCACGACCTTCTCTCGGCCGATCAGATCAGGAAAACCGGTCTCTTCGAGCCTGACGCGGTGACGAGACTAGTTGCGAAGGCCGATCGCGGCCTTCCTTTGAGTGAAACCGACGAAATGGCACTTGCGGGGATCCTCTCCACCCAGATTCTCGAGCGCCAGTTCGTCTCCGGATTCGAGAGCCGTCCTCCCGTTTCGGATGCGGAAGACCTGAGGATCTGCGTTGGCCGGCCTTTCGTGCGGAGCAAGTGAGATGAGCCAGTTGACCGAAGCGCTCGAGATCGACCCGAAGTCCGAAACGGAGCGGATCGTCACGATCCTTCGCGAGAGCGTTCATCGCGTCATGCGCCGTCGTGGTGCGGTCGTGGGCATCAGCGGGGGCGTCGATTCCTCGGTGGTTTTGGCCCTCTCCGTGAAGGCGTTCGGGCCCGAAAGGGTGGCGGCCATCATGATGCCGGAGCGGGAGTCCGCCGCCGACACCGAACAATTGGCCCGTTCCGTCGCTCGCCACTTCGGCGTCGAGCCGATTCTCGAGGAGATGACGCCGGCCCTCGACGGCTTCGGTTGCTACCGCCGCCGCGATGAGGCGATCCGGCGCCTCTGTCCCGAGTACGATCCACGAGCCGGTTACAAAGCCAAGATCGCCTTGCCGCCTGGTCTTCTCGAGCGGGATGGCTTGAATGTCTTCGTCCTGACAGTCATCGCACCGACCGGCAAAACCTCCAGCAGACAGATGCCGCTCGAGGAGTATCTCCAGATCGTCGCGGCCTCGAACTTCAAGCAGCGCTCGCGAATGGCGATGCTCTATTACCATGCCGAGGTCAGGCATTTCGCCGTCGTCGGAACCGCAAACAAGAACGAGCACGAGCAAGGATTTTTCGTCAAGTTCGGCGACGGCGGAGTCGACATCAGGCCCATCGCCCATCTTTTCAAGACACAGGTCTACCGGCTGGCCGAGTACCTCGATGTTCCCGAGGAGATCCGCCGCCGGCCGCCCACGACCGACACGTACAGCGCCGCCAGCACGCAGGAAGAGTTCTTCTTTCGCCTGCCGTTTCCTCTTCTGGACGTCCTCTGGTCGGCGCAGGAGCGCAACGTTCCGATCGACGCGGTCGCCGCGGAGGCAGGGCTTACCGTCGAGCAGGTCAGACGCGTCTTTCGAGACCTCGACCGGAAGCGGCGGATGACAGAGTACCTTCGACTGGCGCCCGTCGCTCTGGACTCCGCCTGACACTCGTCATTTCAACGGCGCCTTTTCAGGCAGCGCCGCGAGAAACCTCAGAAGCGCAAGAGCCACGATCCGACGGCCGGCCTCGTTCAAATGTCCACCGTCGAAGGTGTACTCAGGTGCGAGTGAATAGACGCTCCCTCCGGCATCTCGGGTCATCACTCGAGTCCCATCGGCATGTGTGGATTCGATGGACGCCAGATCAAATAGCGGCTCCTTGCCGAAATAGGTCTCTCTCATGAGGTTGTTGAACTCGTTGATCCTGATATTGTCCTTGTAACCTGCCCCGATTCTTCCGATGAGTCTCTTGATCGCGTTCTTCGCGAAGATCCTCAGGCCGCTCGCCGTAACGGTGAGCGGAACCGTCATATGAATGAATGTGGTGTTAGGCGAAGCCTCTTTCAGTACGGCAAAGGTTTCAGTATATTTCCGAAAGACCTCTTGGACGTCGGTCTCTCCCGTGAAATCTACATAGCAGAATTTCATCAAGGCGACATCGATTGTCGTCTGGCCTCGACGACGGAGAAGATTCGAAAAGTCATCTAGTTTGGATACAGGGTGACCATTGCGTCCGATCGTCGAGTGAGCAAAGAAGGGCGCCTTGGACGACGCGAGCTCCCTGGTTTCAACGATGTTCAACGCCTGCTGCTGGTATTCCTTTAGGAGGTCTCGGATTCCTTCCAGAATGTTGTAACCCACGGATTGATGGCCGAAATAGATTGTTTGTTGAGAGAGCGTCCGTAGAGAATCCTCTGGAAGGAGCTCAGAACGCTTCACGGACTTATCCGTTGGACGCATCTTGGAATCCCCGCAGGAAAAGGAGAACAGGAGACCAATCATGACGATTACCGCATCTGCCGTTTTCCCCCTCATTCGCGTATGGCAGGGAAAGTGTACGCCACGAGATTGAAAGAGTCGACCGGTTCTCCACGACGGGTGCTAAATGGTAGTCTTCTGTGCGAAGTGACCGGCATCGCGGCATGAAAGAGCGTCCCTTCTATCGTTCACTTCTAGGCAGATTGAGCACGTCCCTCGTGCCTCAGCGGGACAAGCCAGAAGAGACCCCGGAGTCGACGCTGCGCGCTCTCTGGTCTGTCGCTGCAGGCAGCCCGCTGTCGACGCGCAGAGCCGTCCATGAGACGCTAGGAGAGTTGGACGACGAAGGCGTCGCGAGACTGGTCGGTCTCGTTGAGCGGCGTCTTTCGGGGACCCCCCTGGCGCATCTCACGGGACGACAGCATTTTATGGGACTCGAGTTTCTTGCCGGCAAGGGAGCTTTGATACCGCGCGTGGAAAGCGAAATCCTGGGACGAGCTGTGCTGGGCGTTGCGAAAGCTCTCGCAGATGCGCGCGGATTAATCACGGTGCTCGATATTTGCACCGGTGCGGGCAACATTGCAATAGCGATCGCCGTGCATGAACCGCGCACCATGGTCTTTGCCTCAGATCTCGCCCCGGAGGCGGTCGAACTGGCACGCGCGAACGCGAAACATCTTGGTGTCAAGGAAAGGGTGGAGCTCACAGAAGGCGACATGTTTGGCGCATTTCATTCAGAGGCGTTTCTCGGGAAGATCGATATCGTGACCTGTAATCCACCGTACATCTCCTCGGCAAAAGTCGGTCTCATGGATCGTGAAGTCTCCCTGCACGAACCACGGCTTGCATTCGACGGAGGAGCTTTTGGGGTGACTATTCTGACACGGTTGATCCGTGAAGCGCCGAAATTTCTGAAACCCGACTCCTTTCTTTGCTTTGAGGTTGGCCTGGGGCAAGGGGATGCCATTACTCGTATGCTGAAAAAGGGAGGCGTGTATCGGAACGTCGAGCCAAAGGTCGACGAATCTGGCGAGATTCGAGCGCTGATAGCACAGACGTGACGCAGAGAGGCTATCTTCTGAGATTCTCGTTGGCCGAGACCGCGTCGGCAGTCTGTCTCCGGGATGGCCGGGACTCGATACAGATGGCCTTATCGATACATTCACGCAGTTGCTCAGCCAGGGACCGCACGTACGGGCGAGTCAACATGCTTACGTGGTCGCCCGGCACAGTCCGAATTTCGACGCCGCCTTGCGCAAAGCGGCCCCAGCCCATGTCGAGAGTTGGCGAATCAGCCACGGAGCGCGCTTCTGCTCGAATCAGAATCACCTTGCCTTTATAGAGATTGCCGCGATATGTCTTGCTGGCCACATAACCAGCTTCTCGGACGTCGTGAAGTGTTTTGGGCAAGGACCTGGATCTGAGACGATAATAGGTGTAGATGAGCTGCCAGGCTCTGCTCCGGATTCGGCGACGTAGAGTGCGCGCTTTGTTGCGTGTGTAACTGACGCGGTCAGGCCCTGAGAGGAGTCGCCTGGCGTGATATAAGAACCGAAGGATGTAGCTGTTGAGCCGAAGGCGGAGTGCGGAGGTGGCGGACAGAGCCGCCTCCTGTCCGGGGGCGAAGGTGTCGAACAGAGCGACCAACGCCACCTGATGACCGGCGATTTCCAGTTGGCGCGCCATTTCAAAGGCGACCGTTCCGCCAAAGGAGGCCCCGGCGAGGAGAAGCGGTCCGTTCGGTTGGAGCGTGAGGATCTCCTTGATGTTGTGCGCCGCCATGTCCTCGACGCAATCGAACGGCGCCCGCGCACCGTCAAGTCCGGGAGCCTGCAGGCCGTAGACCTGTTGGTCCGGATCGAGGTGTCGAGCGAGATCCCGGAGGCCGAGAATGTTACCGCCGACACCCGGCACACAGAATAGGGGCGGCCCGCCGGTGCCTGCTTTAAGGACGATGAGGGACGAGCCGGGCACCTCGCATCCCTGCTTTCGCAGCAGAACTGCCAGTTGCTCGACGGTCGGCGTTTCGAACAGCGTGGAAAGCGGGAATGTCCTGCCCGTAAGCGCTTCGACTTCTACGAAAAGGCGGACGGCGTGCAAGGAATCGCCGCCGAGGTCGAAGAAGTTGTCTTGGACGCCGATGGACGTGGATTCAAACAGACCCTGCCAGATGTTGAGGAGCTGCCGTTCGAGGCGGTCTCGTGGTTCGACGAATTCGCGTGTTTCGGCGCCGTTTGTCAGCGGCGGGTCCAGGGAGCATTGCAATTCGGTCGTATGTTCTGGCGGCAGCTTAGGTGCCGCGATCATAGCGTCTGGATTGGCGATGACCCGCTCCAGGACGATACGAAAGTCATTCAACATCCGATCGACGGTGGACTCCGGCAGGATGTCGGAGCGGTAATTAACGGAGCCTCGCAGGCCCTCCGGCGTGTCGGAAATGTCGAACAAAAGCTGGAACGGGGCGGCGCCCGTGTCGATGTCGTCCACGGGTCGGAACGTGACGTCGGGAAGGGTCTGGGTGGGAAGCGGAGCATGCTGGTAGATGACCATGGCCTGAAACAGGGAGTCGTGGCGATAGCCTTCCACGGGCCTCAGGAACTCGATGATTCGGGAAAAAGGAAGCTCCTGATGTGCGAAGGCGTCAAGGGTCAAGTTCCGTACGCGTCGCAACAGTTCGCGGAAGGTTGGGTTGCCGGTCAGGTCGGTACGCAAGGGCAATACGTTGGCGACGAGGCCGATCATGTCTCTGAGCTCAGGGCGGTTGCGCGCCGCGCACGAGGCGAAGACCATGATGTCTTCGGAGTGGGTGTATCGATGCAGGACTGCCTGCAGCGTCGCCACGAAAACCATGAACTCCGTTGCATGCTCCTGGTGCGCCAGTTTCTTGAGCCCGGCCGTCAACGACTTGGGAAGCGCCCAGCCGCACCTCACGGCCGGGCCGCTGTGGGGGACGGTCGGAGACTGCCCGGGAAGGCGGAGAGGTGCGTAGCCGGCGTGCATGGCGCGCGACCAGTACGACGTGTCGTTTTCTAGCACCTGATCTTGCACAAAACACCGCTGCCAATGCGCGAAGTCGGCATACTGGATCGGAAGCTCCGGCAGCGCAGGGAGCCGGCCCTCGGAGATCGCTCTGTATGTTTCTCCGAGTTCGCGGCTGAAGAGGAACATGGATCCGCCGTCGAAGACGATCTGGTGGATGGTCAGAACGAGGAGGTACGTCGTGGGCGCCCACCTGAAGAGAACCGCTCGCAACAGCGGACCTCGCTGGAGATCGAAGGGACGGCAGACTTCCATCCTCGCCCGATGCATGACGTCCCGTTCACACTCGGCTTCGGACGCCATCCGGAGGTCCTCGACTCGAAGAGAAAAGTCTCCAGCGAGAGCGATGACGGCAACCGGCCGGCCGTCGATCGTGGGAAAGCTCGTTCTGAGGATCTCATGGCGATGGATGATGGCTTTCAGGCTCTCCTCGAGGGCAGCGACGTCGAGAAGGCCCGTGATTCGCCAAGCGAGCGGTATGTTGTAGGCGGGGCTCGCCGGCTGTGATTGGCTCAGGAACCAGAGCCGCTCCTCGGCGAACGAGAGCGGTAACGGTCCGTTGCGTGCGACGCGAACAAGGGGCAGAGCTGCAGCGTGCAGCCTTTTCAGGTTTCCGGCCGCGCCCCAGATGTTGTTTTGGCGTGTGTCTCGCTCTCGCGGCGCGGCGCCCGCCGTATCTATGTCTCCTCGCACTGTGCCAATAACATACGGCGATCGACTTCACCGTGCAAGAGTCGTTCCGTAGCTCGGGGACATCGAGAAGCCCTTAGTTCGTTGGCGAGGGGATGAAGCTGCCGTCGTTCGTCCGGCCGCTGGAGGAGGTTTCGCCGTCGTTCACGACACCGTAAACCACGAGGCGGTCGGCCCCCGTCGTTCCGACCACCCGGACATATCCGTTCGACACCCCGAATCCGGCAAGAACACTCTGGAACTGGACCCAGCCGCGCGACGGCACGATGAACGGCCCGAGCTGCCCGGCCAGGCGGCCTGTGTCTCCGTCGTAGACCTCGAGACGGCACGTCACCGGCTCGCCGGCGTCGCCGGCCGAGGCGACTGCCAGATTCGACCGGGATGTGTCGTCTTGCTGCAAGCCGTAGACCCACGCATCGCCGGCCGCCGCGCGTGAAACGGGAACGCCATTGTAGAAGAGCCCGTAGCGTCCTCCCTGCGGTGCCGGCGTGGCCGTCAAGGCGCCGGCATAGCCTTGCGCGGGAATACCGTCCCGGGAAAACTGCACTTCAACCGCTCCTGCATGGCTTTCTCCGCCGCGAGGCCCGATATCCAGTCCCCGTTGGCGAAGAAAGTCGATGGCCGAAGGAATCAGTCGCTGCTCGAAACCGCCGAGAGAGACGGCCGTCTCGAACGGTACAGTACCCGCCGGAGATGCGAGAGACTCCACGTAGCTCAGGGTCGCCGTCACCGGCTGACTCCCGGGGTTCGTCAGGACGAGATCGCTATCAAAAGTCTCGCTTTCGACAACGACGGGCAGGATCTGCTCCTCGGGAGGCGTCCCATCCTGAACCGGCGGGATGAGAGCGCCGTCGTTCGTGATGTTGTCATTGACGACCCCGTAGGTGAAGAAGCGTCCCGTTCCGGCTATCCGTTCCACCGCGATAAAGCCGTTGTCAAAACCGGCCGCCGCGAGCGGCGAGCTGACCTGAATCCACTCGCCGGGTCCGAGCGTCACTGGCGTCAGCGCCGCGGTCCGGCCATCGGCCCCTCCGGAGAACACCGTCAGCGCCAGCGTGATGCTGCCGGAGGAATTCAGGTTGACCAGCGCCAGGTTGGAGCGCTCGGCTTCGCTTTCCCGCAATCCGAACACCGTCGCCCTGTTCTCGAAGCCGTCCTCCGGCCCCACCGACGCCAAGGCTGTACCCGCGCGTCCCGACCCTGAAGGGGAGGTAATTTGCGCGGCTGCATAGCTCGCTTCTGGACTGGAGAGTCCCGTAAAGGTCACCCTCAGGGAGCCGCCCTGATTCCCGCTTCCCAGCGGCAACCCGCGACTCCTCAGATAGGAAACGGCATCCGGAATAACGAGCTGCCTGCCCGGCGGCAGGCTGTCGGTCACGGTCCCGCTCGGGCCACCGAACTGCGGCGACGCGGTATATGTCAGCGAAATTGACGCCGGTGTGACACCACGGTTGGCAAGCGTGATCTCGGTCGAGAAGTGCGCGCCTTTCTGCCCTACGGCGTCCACGATGACCGGAAGCACTCGCGTGGCGACTGTGCCAGTTTCGGATCCGGGCGTCGGCGTTGCCGTCGGTGTATGGGTCGGAGTTGGAGTCGGGGTCGGGGTCGGGGTACGGGTCGGCGTGGGCGTCGGCGTGGGCGTTGGGCTCGAGACCGCCGGGGGCGTCGGGGTGGGCGTCTGCGTCGCGGTTGGTGTGCGGGTCGGGGTCGGGGTCGGAGTCGGGGTCGCGGTCGGCGTACGCGTCGGCGTGGGCGTCGGCGTGGGCGTTGGGCTCGAGACCGCCGGGGGCGTCGGGGTGGGCGTCTGCGTCGCGGTTGGTGTGCGGGTCGGGGTCGGAGTCGGCGACGGGGTTGGAGATGCTGTTGGGGTCGGCGTGGGGCCCGGCGAGCCCGTCACCGTCCTCAGGATGAACACGTTGAATTCCGGTCCTGTTGCGGGCGGTGTCGTTACACCCACCGGCGCAGCGGGTGTCAAGCCCGACATTGGCAGGGCGATGGATCCACCTGTGTACGTGCCGGAAAGGACGGGTGGTCCGTAGAAGTTCTGGGCGTTCCGTATTTCATACTGCGAGCCGACCGGAAGAACCGTCGAGAGGTCGACTGGAACGCTGGCGCTCAGGCCCCAGTTGTAGACGGTGATGTTGGCTCGCCCGGCTTCGTACTGGTCGGGACGGACGAAAACCTTGGTCCCCGTGAGGGTCCCCACCACGGGATAGGCGTTAGTCGGGTAGTCCCCGGGCGTGACTCCACTGGTGCCACCACCGAAGGTATTGCCTGTCATCGAGAGGCCGCTGGCTTGAACCAGCATGAAATACTCGGCGAAATAGTTGTCAGTAACTATTCCATTTGCAGTTCCTCCGGAGTAACCGAAATTACTGGCGGAACCACGGTAACCAAACGGCCCATATGTGTAGTTTGAAATCCAAGATGGATGTTGGACGACTGTGCTACCGCCGCCTATCAGGAAATTGTAATGGTCGCCACTAACCGACGAGATGAAACCGTTGTTGAAAGCGATGTTGCCTTCGATGTTGATGTTGTCTACGGAGGTGGCGGTAGTGTACGCGTGGACGCCCGCGTCGAACTGGTCGAAGATGATGTTGTTCGTTACTCGTTTGACGCTGGGGGCCTGGTTCTGGATATAAATGCCGTGACCGTGGGGGC
>OCZT010003913.1_pt1 | contig 15172 bp, 10 predicted proteins | sample 1539031 | NCBI WGS metagenome assembly OCZT01 (sample SAMEA3539308, study PRJEB22396) | soil metagenome | biome: tundra; feature: field; material: soil | place: USA | collected 2010-05 | depth 0.15 m
TCGGTCCGCACGTCGTGGTGTTTGATGTCCGTGACATAGGCGAGCGGCCCGTTCGCGTTCGTTCCCGCAGGATAATAAATTGTCTGCGTGGCCGGATCACCATGGAACAATTGCTGGAAGGCGGCATTGATTTTGTTGGTCACTTCCTTCGCCGGATGCCCGGCTTCAACGAAAAGATTGCGGTAATGGCCGGTGGTGAAGGCGCCCGTGGCGTATTGCGCCTTGGGATGGTTCGGCGAAAGCTGTGTTGGCCTGGCGAAAAGAACACAACCGGCAAACGCAATCAACGACACGAGGCCGGCCTTCATGGCCAGCGCCTGTTTCATCAACCGGCTTCTAATAATTTGAGAATGGCTCATGGAATTCATCCGCTTTGTCTTCCGTTGCACCCAAAGTGCGTTCACTAAACTGCATACGCATTTGTCGCGGAATGGACAATATTACGATTTGCATGGACAATTCTCCTAAAAAATTGCGTTATTTGCCGCGATAATTCATTAGTTGATTCATGCGATCCAAATACTCCTGCATTTTTATTTTTGCCTGCATTGCGTTGCTGGCCGCGACCGGTGACCGGCTCGCGCTGGCGTCGGCTGCGACCAATGACGCGTCTTTGCCATTCGTCAGCCCGATGTTTGGGGACAACATGGTTCTCCAACGTGGAAAGGCAAACCGGTTTTGGGGATGGGCGAAGTCCGGGCAGATGATTCGGGTGGAAATAGCCGGGCAGACGGCGACGGCAGTGACGGGACCGGATGGCCGCTGGCAGGCAGAGGTCAAGGTCCCGGCGCCGGGAGGTCCTTACACGGTTAAAATTACCGGGCCGGAGCAAAGCGTGGTGTTGCATGAAGTATTGGTGGGTGATGTTTGGCTGTGCGGCGGCCAGTCAAACATGGAGCTTGGCCTGGGCCGGGTGCGAAATGGCGACGAGGAAATCAAGACGGCGAATCATCCAGAAATCCGGCTCTTCCTGGTTCCGCAACATGTTTCGTATTCCCCCGCGACAGTCCCGCGAGGCTCATGGAAGATTTGCTCGCCGCAGAACGTCGCTGAAGGCGGATCGGGCGGGTTCTCGGCGGTTGCTTATTTCTTTGGGCGAAAATTGCAGGACGAACTTCATGTGCCCATCGGTTTGATTCAGGATTGTGTGGGGGGCACTCCGGCCGAATGTTGGATGAGCCCGAAAACGCTTCATCAATTAAAGGATTTTGACGCGCCGCTGGCTGAAATGGAACGTCTCCACGCCAAAGGCGGGCCGGAATACGGCAGCTTCCTGATGCACTGGCTCGACGAATACGACGTCGGATTGCAGAGCAACACTTGGGCCGCCCCAGACCTGGATGATTCCAGTTGGAAGTCGGTTCAAATTCCCGGCGGCTTTCAAGAGTTGGGGGTGCCCGATGCGCCGGGTGTCTGTTGGTTTCGTAGAGAGTTCACGCTTCCTGATCCATTGCCTGCCGGCAAGGCGACGATATTCCTCGGTTCGATAGAAAAGATGGACACCACCTACATCAATGGCCATTGGGTCGGGGCCAGTTCCTGGGTGGAGAATCCAAGAGCGTATGGGATAAATGACGGCGTCCTGAAGCCCGGTCGGAATGTTCTGGCCGTGCGTGTGTTCAAGATGAAACCACAGGGCGGGTTCCTCGCAAAACCGGATGTGCTTCGCATTGAGCTGGGCGACAAGACCCTGATCCCCCTCGCGGGCGAATGGAAAAGCGCGTTGAGTGTTGACGCCCGGCCACCGCATCCCATGCCTTTAACCTTTGAAAATTATCCCACGATGCCTTGCGTCCTGTACGAAGGCATGATTCAGCCGGTGGCTCCGCTGGCCATAACCGGCGCCATCTGGTATCAGGGTGAAGCGAACGCCGAGCGGGCTTATCAGTATCGAACCTTGCTCCCGGCGATGATTGGCGACTGGCGAAAACTTTTCGGCCAGGGTGATTTTCCGTTTTATATCGTCAGCCTGCCCGCTTTCATGCACCGTCGCGACCAGCCGGGAGACGACGCTTGGGCCGAACTGCGCGAAGCCCAGGCTTTAACGGCCCGGAAGGTAAAAAATTCCGGCCTGGCTGTCACCGTTGACACCGGCGATCCCGATAACATTCATCCCAAGGATAAAAAAGTGGTCGGGCAGCGACTGGCCTTGTGCGCCCTGGCGGGAGGATACGGAAAAAAGATTTCCCATGCCGGGCCAACGTTCACTTCGGTTGAACATCTTCCGGGCGCGCTTAAACTTCATTTTCGCCACACTGATGGCGGGCTGGTTGTAAAAGGGGACAAACTGGAAGAGTTCGCCGTTGCCGGAAGAGACCGCCAATGGCATTGGGCCGATGCCAAAGTGGAAGGGGATTCAGTTGTCGTGTCATCCCCAATGGTGTCTGATCCTCAGGCGGCCCGGTATGCGTGGCAAGCCGACCCGGCGGCGACGCTTTACAACGGAGCCGGGTTGCCGGCGGCACCATTCCGCACCGACAACTGGCCGGAGATCACCGAGAGTCACAAGCCATGGTGAACGTGACAATCCTTCGCCTATTCAAGAATGATAATGGGTCGTTTTTTCTCCCGCTGCGTTCCCCAGCGTCCACCAAACTGGATGTTTGCAGGTCGCGGAATGGACAATATTACGAATCACATGGAGGATTCTCCAATCCTACTTTTCCTTTCTTGAAGTCTGCGGACATCCCAAGTGTGCCTGTCGGGGATGGCGGCTAAAAACTCCTGCACCAACCACTTTAACTGTTTGAAAATCAGGCAGGTTGGTAATCGGGGATAATGGTTCGATTTTAAGTTCTTAATATTGGCTTGATTACGACGAATTTGTTCGCACCTCGAACTTTATCCTTGACAGGCGTCTAAATATGGATAAAGTTTGCCCTACGAACTAATCCATTTCTAATGTTCCTAGAGGCATTTTTGTGCGTAAAATTGATCTGAACAACTTTCAGGTGGCGACCAGTGAAACGGTCCGCGACATCAACAGCCGCATCATGTTGAACCTGGTGCGCAAACACCAACCCGTCTCCCGGGCTGATTTGATGCGTTACTCGGGATTGCAACGCAGCACCGTGTCGGCGATCGCCGAGCGGCTGATTGCGGAACGCTGGTTGAAGGAGGGCGCCGTCGGTAACTTGCCGCGCGGCCGCAGGCCGACCTTTCTGCATCTCAATACCGAACGCTGCGGGGTGGTGGGGGTGGATATTCAGCCGGCCACAACCACTCTGGCGGTGTCCAGCATGGACAGCCAGTTTTTGGCCCAGGAGTCCATGTCCACGGAAAAAGATCCGGGCGAATTCATCGCCCGGTTAAGCCGCCGGATCAAGGATTTGATGCGGGCACATCCCAGAAACTCCTACGAGGGCATTGGCATCAGCCTGCCGGGCCGGATGGATTCTTCGTCGCAACGACTGATATTTGCCCCCACCTTGGGCTGGAGCGAGCTGGATTTAAAGACGCACCTCGAGCGCAACATCGGATTGCCGGTGGAGCTGGAGAATGCCGCCAACGCCTGTGCGCTGGCCGAACTGTGGTCGGGGCGGCACTTGGATGGAGTGCGCAACCTGGTGGCCGTGACGGTGTCGGATGACATCGGCGTGGGCATGATCATGAACGGCCAATTGGTGCGGGGTTCAACGGGTGTGGCCGGAGAATTTGGCCATGTGACCCAGGAGCCGGATGGTCCCAAATGCCGGTGCGGCAACAGCGGATGCTGGGAGGTGCTGGCGTCCAATTCCGCCGCCGTGCGCTACTACGCGGAGTCGGCTTCCGTCCGCAAGGGCGAAGTTGGCTCCAAGAGTGACATGACCAAGTTGCCGTTTGGCGACATTTTGCGATTGGTGGAACAGAATGACGCCCGGGCCTGCAAAGCCTTGAATCAAATGGCGCGTCATCTGGGCGATGGCATTGCCATGCTGGTGACCGGGCTGGCCCCGGATGTGTTGGTGGTGGTCGGAGAAGTAACCCGGGCTTGGGACAAGGTCGGGCCGATTGTGGCTGAAGCCGTCAAACGCCGGTCTTTCACCCATGCCGTCACCCGGATTTTGCCCACCGACCCGGAAGCGCAACCCCGGCTGCGGGGCACCATTGCGCTGGTTCTCCAAAATCACTTCGGCGCACCCCTGATCGCATGAAACCGATTAACAAAACTGAAATGGTTGTGATGGTCTATATTGTTCGTGTGTCGAACTAATTTTATCACAGAAGTACCAATGAAAACCGTCGAAATCGAACAGCCGAAGCCGGCCATGCAAAACAATGCCGGTCAGCGGGTGGAATCTTGCGAATCGGAAGCGGTCCGGAAGATTGAACAAAGCATCGCCTACATGTTGCGGCATCTGGACGAGCCGCTCCAGGTGGCCACGCTGGCCGCGCGGGTGAGCATTTCCCCGTCCCACTTCTTTGCGTTGTTCAAACGCCGGATCGGCTGCGCGCCGATTGACTGCTTCATTCGCCTGCGCATGCAGCACGCCTGCCGTTTGTTGGACGAGACGATGTTGAGCGTCAAGGAGGTCTCCGCCACGCTCGGCTACGACGACCCCTTCTACTTTTCACGCATTTTCAAATCCGTCAACCACATCGCGCCCAGCGAATATCGGCTGCTGAAAAATGGGGCCAAGGAAGCGGTCAGGAATTGCGGGATTGATCTGCACTTCTTCCACCCCCGTGAACCGAGGACAGGTCTGGAACGTGCCGGCTCGTATTCGGCACAAAACCGGGGAGGCGTCAAAAGCCGGCTGGGAGTCAACGGCGTGGCAGCATCCGGTTTCAGAAACGGTGAAAAATATTAATTAAAATTTAAACGCCAATCCAAGCTGTGTTATGTTGAATCATATGTGTTGCAAATCAAAAAAGAAAAACCTTCCGACCGGCGGATTCACGCTGATTGAATTGCTGGTGGTCATTGCCATCATTGCCATTTTGGCGGCGCTGCTGCTGCCGGCTTTGTCCAAGGCGAAATACCGCGCCAAAGTCCTCAATTGCACTTCCAACTACAAGCAGTGGGTGCAGATGGCCAATGTGTATGCCTCGGATGATCCGCAAGGCAGCATGCCCTCTTTTCCCACACAAAAGTGCGGCGGAAATCCGACTGACGTCGCCACCAATTTTGTTACCAATGTGGGGGCTTTCGGATTTACGGTGCCGATGTTTTTTTGCCCGGTCAGACCGGGAGAACTGGATAAAGCCAATGCTTGGTTTTATGTCTATGGTATTCCCTCTCATCGTGACATTCGTTCCGTTTCAGAACTTAATCAATGGTTCACATCCACAAAAGGCGATTCCACAGTTGGCTTTGGACGCGCGCAGAACGATGGGTATGCAAAACTTTTACACGATTGGTGGGTGCCGCGACTAAATACTGGTGGTGGTTTCAATGGTTCATTTCCTACGCCGAACCTCGGAGTATCAACCGCACCGGCCGGTGCCCTTCCTTGGCCGCTAAAGATAAGTGATACATCTGTGTCTCTGCAACCCATCATCAGTGATCTGGCGGAAACCAGCGTAGGATCAACCGATCCCAACACCATCCCGAATAACAACGCTCATTTTTACAATGGCAGTCTGTCTTCGATTAATGTGGGTTTTGCCGATAATCATGTGGAAACGCATAACGCCATTTCCATTCGATGGCAGTTCAGCAACCAGAGCAGTTACTATTATTGAAAATGTTTTTTAAGGCCGGCATAACCCGGACGCATTGAATAAATGAAAAAACATGAATCAACCAGAGCATTCTCCATGTGAAACATAGTTTCATCCATTCCACAAAATTAAAATTAGCAGTAGAATAAATAAAACAACGAAAAAACCCTCAAAAAAATTATGAAAACGTTATACAAAACTGCAACAATCCTGGCTTTGCTGGGAGGCTTGGCCTTCGCGGCACAGGCACAGGTGGTGATTGGTAGCTGGCAAAGCGCTCCTATCCCGCCTGGTCCCGCGAATGACGAAGGATGGCAGCGTGGTCAGAGCGGATTCGGGGCAAATGGTTCGATTTTTGCCTCTTCAAACAGTCCGGCTTTTTTCGAATTGAAGACAAATGTGGCAGCCGGCTACGCCCAAAGTCTGGATATCCATGAGACCGGATACGGCAATGTCCGCCTCTACATCAGCCTTTCGGCCAGCCAGATCGCCGCGTTCACTAATAATTCAAAGTTGAATTTTACATTATCAGTTCCTCCTGGCGACACTAATACTGCCAGTGGATATATCCAGCAAATTGATTTCCAATATAATTCCTCCGGTGGATTCCATAATGGCGCTCCGTCAACGGCACGCGGTTGGTCAGAAACCGGTAATACGAATAATAATTTAAGCGGACAGCCCATTTTCTACTACAATACTACCTCTCCGGCGCGTCAGCAGGTGGTTACTTGGGATTATTCGAGTGTGCTATCCACAATTGTAGGCTCCAGTTATTTGCAATTTGTTTGGGTCTTCCAAAGCAGCGGCGGCGAACTGACCAATATCTACATCAATAATGTAACGCTGTCAGGGGCGGCGGTTCCTGCAGTTGCAGTAATTGTTGATCAATTCAACCCCACAAATAATCCCTATGCCGGCACGAATGTCTATGCGGTGTACAACGAGATTACCAATGTTTATAATCTTTTTGCCGGGTATGGAGGTAACACCGCGGTTGACCCTACCAATATCATTTGGGATTCAACTCAAAATTGTACTAATACTCCCAACACCAACGCGAACTCAGGCGCTCTGAAGCTCATCGCGAATTTCGCTGGTAATAATCAATTTGTCATTTGGAATCGCGGTCCGAATAATACTTTCGCCATGAATCCGCCGATCACAAATGGCTATGGTCTTTTAACTTTTGAGTTTGACGTGAAATATGATCCAAGTTCTCAAATCGTGACTAATAATGGCATCCCAATTTTCGGCCACTTGGAATGGGGTGTCGTGCCTAGTTATACCTTGGCTGTCTTGGGATCCGTGGAAGTTCCGGCTACCAATACTGGCTGGATGCATGTGACCATTCCGCTCAATCCTTTATCAGATTCGGATCTTCTGAGTATTTCTGGCATGGTCTTCAAGCAGTATTCCGGTTATTATGGGGGTATGAATGGCCAAAGCATACTCTGGCTGGACAATTTGAAATTTACATACACAAATGTTCCCCCTGTTATTCCACCGCCAACTTTGGCCATCCAAAAGGCAATACCGGCATTGCGAATATTCGCGGGAGACACCGCTAGTGTTAATTCTCGTGAAGAACTCGCCACGGTTAACCAAAGTCAGTCTTGGATTGGCGGGACCTACCCGGTAAGCTATTCGTTCACGCTTCTAAGCTATCCGGCCAACATCGGCCAGACCCACATCTTCCTCGTACCGGTGAATTCCACGCCGGGCGCCAGCCCGTACGGCTACAACGGCGTTGATTATACCGCGACCAACGGGCTTTGGTTAGTTATCGGCCCTGGCGGTGGTGGCGTTGTTGCCAGTGTCTATTGGAAGACCAATCTGCCGAACGCCAATCCATACAGTGCAGGCGGCAACACGGCGCTCCGGATCACCAACTCAACCGCCATCGGCACTTGGACATTGACCTTCACCGGTCCCAATGCTGGCACGGTGACCGCGCCGGGTGCCAGCCCTGCGCCCTTCACGATCACGAATGGGACCGTCGCGACGGACTTCGCCAACCCGCTGGTCGCTTATTTTGGATTACAACCCAACGGGACTGCCGGCGAGGGACAATACGAGGACTGGGCTTCGATCTCGATTACCAACGTTGCTGGAGGCAATATAAATGAAAACTTTACCACAGAAACCAGCCTATCCGCTGCCTGGAACAACATGTCCGCGGTGAGTACCTGCGTGCAACTTGTTACCACCAACACACCTTATTGGGTGAATTGGACTCTTCCAGCCATTAATTATGGACTGGGAACGGCCATGAGTATTCTCGGAAACACCAACACATCTGCCCCATGGATGTTGCCGGAGTATTACAATTATTATAATGATGGCAACACCATTCCCGGCCAGGCGAATCAGGGCAGCAAGACTTGGGTGCTGATTCCTTCAACTTGTCTGCCGACTCTGAATGGGGCGCCGGGCGGAGTGCTTTCCCCGAACGCATTCTTCCGGCTCTTTAATCCGCCGCTGGCCAATTGATTTGACAGAATGCGAAATTAATTGAGCGGCGAGAACGCAATATAACGGCGCCGGCAAGCGGCGCCGTTTTTTATCACATAAAACGCATACTTGATTTGATAACCAGTTGATGATCAGGTGCTTTGAAAATATGAATTACAGCGCGCGTGCGAAAGCATCATCCATAACCGTTGGTATTCTCGTTTTGCCGGCTGTTATCAGCTTCGGCGCGCCAGCGCTGGCTCAAACTGTTTATGTGGTGGATCAGTTCAACCCGACATCCGCTTTTATCGCATCCAGCTCGGACCATGATTGAACTGGCTGCAAATGATTTATGCCCGGTGCAATCCAGAAAGCAATGTGCTATGTTTGCTACAAGGCGTAAGCCCGGTTTTCCATGAGAAATTACATTTTTGCGGCAATCTTCGCTTTAGGTCTGCCCGGCTATGCGCAGGTTTGTACGGTGAACTGGACCAACGTGCACCAAAGGATAGACGGCTTTGGCGCGTCCTCGGCCTGGCGGGGCACTTGGAGCGATGCACAAGCGGACATGTTCTTTTCCACCAACACCGGCATCGGCCTTTCCCTGTTGCGCAACCGCATCGCCGCAACCAATTCAACTTCGGCGAGCGCCACGCCGACCACGTCCGAATGGAGCATCATGCAAAAGGCCCAAGCCCGCGGCGCCAAGGTCTGGAGCGCGCCGTGGACTCCGGCGTCCGGGTTCAAGAGTAACAACGGGCCAAACGGTGGCAATTATCTCGGAAGCGGAGCGAATGTCACCAATCTGAACTATGCCAGCCAGCTTGCCAACTACGTGTACAGTATGAAAATCACCTATGGCGTCAATCTCTACGCCATCTCCGTCCAAAACGAGCCGGACGCGAATGTTACCACCTATGAAGCGTGCAAATGGACCGGACAGCAAATTCATGATTTCACCACCAACCTTTACAACGCTCTGGTGGCCAAAGGAATGGGTTCCACCAAAATCATCATTCCCGAGAGCCAGAACTGGTCTAGCAATCCCACTCTCTACACCACCACCATGAACGACGCAAACGTTGCGCCCATGGTGGGCATCATCGCCAATCATAATTATGTTGCCAATAACCTCGTCGGAGATCTCAACCCCCCGGCCGCAGTGAATAGTTACGGGAAGGCATTATGGGAAACGGAAGTTGCCACTCTGGGCGGTACTTTCGATCCCAGCATCACCAATGCGATGTATTGGGCCAGGCGCCTTCACCTGTTCCTGACCGGGCCGGAAGTGAACGCTTGGCATTATTGGTGGTTGATTTCCGGGAATGCGGACAACGAAGGGCTTACGGACACATCGGGCAATCCCGCCAAGCGCATGTATGTCCTCGGTCAGTGGAGCCGCTTTGTCCGTCCCGGTTATTATCGCATTGGCGCCAGCAATACGGGCAACGCCCTGATCAGCGCCTATAATGACACCAACTCCGGCAACTTTGCCATTGTTGCCGTCAATACCAATGTCAGCACGGCCATCAGCCAAACCTTTAACCTGACGAATTTCACGGTCACCGGTTCGGTGACGCCCTGGATCACTTCGAGCAATCTTTCGCTGGCCAGCCAGTCACCCGTTGTGGTGGGCGGCTCGTCCTTTGCTTATACCCTTCCGGCCCTGAGTGTGGTGACATTCGTGGGGCAGGGCAGCACCAACCCGCCGAACACGGCACCGACCCTGACGCCGATTGCTGGTCAAACGATCAACGCGGGGATTACCTTGGTGGTCACCAATGCGGCGACTGACACCGACCAGCCGCCCCAAACACTGACGTTCAGCCTCCTCATCGCTCCCAACAACGCGACGCTCAACGCCACCAACGCCATCTTTGCCTGGCGCCCGCTGGTGAGCCAGGCTGATACCACCAACCCGATTACGGTGAAAGTGGCGGACAACGGGACGCCGAATTTAAGTGCGACCAACAGTTTCACGGTCAAAGTCAATCCGCTGGCTCAGCCGACGGTAAGTTCAATCAGTGTGTCGGGCGGGCAGGTGAGTCTGGTGGTGACGGGCGCGTTGGGGCCGGATTACACGTTATGGGCCTCGACCAATCTTACAAGCTGGCAGGTCCTGTTTACGAGCAATTCACCGGTGACGCCGGTCACGCTGGTGGACACCAACTTCAACGCCAACCCCGTCCGCTTTTATCGCATCCAGCTCGGGCCATGAACCAGCCAACCGCCAAATTCGCCAATGTTTACAAGATGAAGTTGCCATTTTGCCAGTGGAGAATCCTCCATGATAATCATAGTTTCGTCCATTCCACAAATAGAAAGTCATGATAAAATACTACCAGTCGCAAAAATCAGTAACAAAAGTTATAAATTCAAATCAGGCTTGAAAATTAAAACTCTATGAAAACAATTCCTATTTTGCACAGAACGAAAATTGTCTGTTTGGCTCTGGCTGCGATCGGTCTTATCGCAGGCAGTTCCCAAGCACAAGTAGTTGGTAGCTGGCAAGGCTCCAGTAGTGAGGGATGGATTGACTGGAACTACGCCAACGGGGGTGCCGGGACGCCTGTTCTAAGCTCCACCAATTTCTCGATTGCGAGTGGGGTCGTATCCGGCTACGCTCAAAGTCTCCAATTGACGAAATCCGGATGGAATCAGAACCTCGCCATTAAGTTGGAGTACTCAGGGGAAAATGCGGCTTTCCTCAACAATCATTTATTTTCGATCACGTGGTCGGTCCCGGCCGGAACGGGCGGCGGATATGAACAGTTATACTCGCTTAGCCTCAACGCCAGCGGTCACTCATTTAGCGACCTGCCTGGCTCCATTATTTCAAAGACCGGATCGGGTTCTCTCAATGGTAACGGTGGCGAACTGGACTTTTGGACCGGCAGCCCGGCGCAGTCGCAAACACTAACTTGGGACTATAGCAGCATCCTGCCTTCGATTACGGCCACCCCCAGCAGCGGTTGGATCGAATTCATCTTCGCCAGTAACGCCGGTGGTGGTGCTCCCGGTACTTTTTACTTTAATAATGCGGTGTTTTCGGGCGGGCCCGTCCCGGAACCTTCCACCTTGGCATTGATTGGCCTTGGCGCCGCGGGCTTGTTCTGGCTGCGTCGCAAAAACAGTTAAGACGTGCCCGGCGACGGCGCACGTCCATTCTGAAGACGATTCATTCCTCCGCGTGGCTCATGCCGCGCGGAGGTTTTTTATCGCCGACAGTGACTATTCGGCTGATGTGATCCCGTTGTTTATATCCGCCTTTGTGCGATGTTAGAGAAATGAATCTGAAAGAAAGGCTTAAAGAGGCAAAACGCGCAAGGAGAACGCGCGTTTTAAGAAACGCCTTCGTTTCATTGGTGTTAGCGGCGTTCAGTGTGTCGAGTCAGGCCCAGACTACGACCTGCATCATTGATCAGTTCAACCCGGCCGGAACCGGAGGGAACAGCTATTCTGGCGGCCAGATTGGGAACGTCTGGGGCAACTGGTTTGGCAGTGCGTTTCAATCCCTGGTCTGGGATTCCGCCAACGACGCCAGCAATAATCCAAGCTCCGGCTCCATGAAAATCACCGCCAGCTTCAACGGCAGCAACGGCACCAATCAATTCGAGGTTTACAATGGAATGAATGGCATTACCCCGCCTTTGAATGGATTTCAGTACACGACTTTTCAGTGCGATGTCCGCTTTGACCCCGGCTCCGCCAAGGCCACCAATGGCGGGGTGGCCAGCTTCGGTCACCTGCAATTCGGCACCAGCACCGCTTCCTTCGGCCAGGCTTATTTTGGGGGCCAAAATTACGGTATCGACATCGTTGCGACCAACACCGGTTGGGTTCACATCAGCATAGCCATTGATGCGGTGACGTACACCAACCTGCAGAGCATCAATGACGTGTTGATCCACATTTACGGGCCGACTTACAACCCGGGATTGGTCGGTACTTCGATCCTCTGGGTGGACAACATCCAGTTTGTCGGCGCTTCCCCGGTGACCACCAACTGCGTGGTGGATTGGAACAACGTGCATCAAAGGATAGACGGCTTTGGCGCGTCCTCGGCTTGGGATGGCAGTTGGACGACCAATCAGGCGGACATTTTGTTCTCCACCAATATGGGCGTTGTTTTCTCCGACAATCTTGGCAACAAATACACCAATAACGGCGTCGGTCTTTCCTTGTTGCGCAACCGCATTGCCCCAGCCAGTTCCGCTTCAGCGAGCGCGACACCAACGACGGTCGAAACGAGCATTATGCAATGGGCCCAGGCCCGTGGTGCCCGGGTTTGGAGCACGCCTTGGACCCCGCCTGCAGGATTTAAAAGCACTAACGACATCTACGATACCGGCAAAGCCACCGGCAACGGAATAAATGGCGGTAGTTTCTTGGGCGGCAATGCCACAAATCTGGCCTACGCCAGCCAATTGGCCAACTACGTCGCCTCAATGAAGAATACTTACGGCGTCAACCTCTACGCCATCTCCGTCCAAAACGAGCCGGATGCGAATGTCACCACCTACGAGGCGTGCCAGTGGACCAATACGCTAATTCATGATTTTGTCACCAACCTTTATAATGCGCTGGTGGCCAAAGGCGTCGGTTCAACGAAGATCATGCTTCCTGAAAGCCAAAATTGGCAGGATTATCAGAATCTTGCAGGTCCGGCCATGGCCGATCCAAATGTCGCGGCGGAGGTGGGCATTATTGCCGACCACAATTATGACGGCGCCAACGGGCCGGCGACGCTGACCAAGAATGGTTATGGCAAAGCGCTTTGGGAGACGGAGGTTTCCCAGCTCAACGGCGAGAGCAGCGACATTGCCAATGGCATCTATTACGCCCAGCGGATCTTCCTGTTCACGACGGTTGCGCAAGCCAACGCCTGGCATTACTGGTGGCTCGTTCCCTACGGAAGCAATACGGGTCTGATGGACACCAATGCCGCGCCCACCAAACGGTTGTTTACCGTTGGCAACTATAGCCGGTTTGTCCGCCCGGGCTATTACCGGATCGGAGTGTCCAACAACGCTTTCACCTCGATCAGCGCCTATAAAGACACCAACTCCAGCAGCTTCGCCATCGTCGCCATCAATTCCAGCTTCACCACTGTGACCCAGATTTTTAATCTGGCCAGCTTCCCTGCGGTTGGCTCCGTGACCCCTTGGATCACTTCCAGTAATCTTTCGCTGGCCAGCCAGTCTACGGTCAGCGTCACCAACTCAGCTTTTACTTACGTGCTGCCGGCCTTAAGCGTGGTGACCTTCGTGGGACAGCAGCAACCAACCAACACGCCACCGGCCCTGGCGCCGGTTGGCAATCAAACAATCAATGCGGGAGTCACCCTCGTCGTCACCAATACAGCCACTGACACGAACCAGCCGCCTCAAACCTTGACGTTCAGCCTGCTCGGCGCTCCAACCAACGCGACCCTTACGCCGCTCAACAACACCAACGCCGTCTTCACCTGGCGCCCGCTGGTGAGCCAGGCCGACACGACCAACACGATTACGGTGAAAGTGGCCGATGGGACGCCGGGTTTAAGTGCGACCAACAGTTATACGATCAAAGTCAATCCCCTGGCCCAACCGGCTGTGAGTTCGATCAATGTATCGGGCGGGCAGGTGAGTCTGGTGGCGACGGGCGCGGTGGGGCCGGATTACACGTTATGGGCCTCGACCAATCTTACAAGCTGGCAGGTCCTGTTTACGAGCAATTCACCGGTGACACCGGTCACGCTGGTGGACACCAACTTCAACGCCCACCCCGTCCGCTTTTATCGCATCCAACTCGGCCCATGAACCAGCCAACCGCCAAATCCGCCAGTGTTTACAAGGGGAAAGTTCCATTTTGCCAGTGAAGAATCCTCCATGATAATCATAGTTTCATCCATTCCATAAAATTGAGAGTGGTGATAATGTTGTTTCAACGGTTAACCTAAAAAACAGAAATTTGTAACAAAAAAGTCGTATGAAAACTCATATCAAAACCCTCGCAATATTGTCCGCGCTGGCATTAGCTGTTCCAGTTCAAGCTCAAATATCGCAAACTAGCGGATTGGGAACCACTTGGCTTGGCACACCAACATTTGTGACGGCTACAGCCGCTACTTTTACCAGCTCGGAAGGTAATTTCGGTAGCACCAGTGGTGCAGGCGGTTTTGGCGCGTTGGCCCAAACTTTTGAGCTCGGCTCATCCGGCACATTGCAGAATATCCAATTGGTTTTGGCGGGAGGTGTGCAGAGTTTCTACGTTGAGATTTATGACTTGGGGGCGTATCCGGGCTCTGGATATCCGGCTACATCATCTTCCTATACTCCGGGTAGTCTAACCAGTTTGCTTCCAGCCGGCGCCACATTTACCTACACTGCTGGAGCTTCGGGAGCTCAAAATGTTGCGCAATTAACTTTCTCAGGTGCGGATGCAATCAGCCTGAACGCCGGTGAACTCTATGCGATTCAAATTGATCCGACGGCTGCACAGGCGGCGTATTGGGTACGCGATGGCGTGCAGACGGTCACCGGTCAAGCTTACAGGATGAACCAATTTACCTCCGGCAACATGGGTGCCCTCAATGGCGCCATTCGCGATTTTGGCTTGGCTGTCACAGTCACCCCGGTTCCCGAGCCTACTTCAATGGCCTTGCTCGGCTTGGGCGCGCTTGTCGGCACGTTTGTTATTCGTCGCCGGAAAGTCTAAGCTATCTTCGTTTTAGTTAGGACAATATAAAGTGTAACGGCCGTTGCCAAAGTGGCAGCGGCCGTTGTTGTCATCAGACGCCAAACCGATGGACTGATACTGATTCCCAGAGACAATCGGTGCAATGGGTAGGGTGGCGCTGCCGCGCTGCCGGGTATGAGATGGCCGCGCAGCAACGCGGCCCTACCGTCTGGGAAATGTGCCGATTATTATCGGGAAATGGTATGATGCCAATTCCTAGTGGGAATCGGTGTCAGGCGCAGTACGCACGAAGCAAAAAACGGTGGAATCGAGGTGAACGCTCCCGGGGTTTTCGATCAACTGCGGCTGGGACAGCCGCGCTCCGTTTTAATATCCGTTCTTTGGCCATACACCC
>OCZT010003915.1_pt1 | contig 15168 bp, 10 predicted proteins | sample 1539031 | NCBI WGS metagenome assembly OCZT01 (sample SAMEA3539308, study PRJEB22396) | soil metagenome | biome: tundra; feature: field; material: soil | place: USA | collected 2010-05 | depth 0.15 m
GTGCAACTCTGACTTCATGCTAGGTCGTGCCGACCACATGAAGTCCTATGTATTAGCAGCTGTAATTTATTCTATCGTTTCACTTTCTGTTTGTGCTATTTCCTCTTTTAAAGTCGTCCGATATAATAGTCCAATAATAAAACCACTAAGTAGCCCTCCAATATGTGCTGCATTGTCAATTCCACCAGTCAAACCCATAAGTAAATTAATACCCACGAATATTGAAGTACTGATTAAAAATGATTTCGCAAACGCAGGTTCAAAAACCTTTGTAATGAGTAATGCAAGGAAAATTCCATAAAGTCCAAAAATAGCACCAGATGCACCAACGCTAACAGTTGCATCATACCACCAAATGCTTGTACAACTTGCCAAAATACCAGTTAGTAAGTAGGCAAGCAAGTATTTTGTTCTACCAAGTAATGGTTCTAAGAAAATGCCAACAAACAAAAGACCATACATATTTGCAAGTAAATGCATTAATCCACCGTGTAAAAAAATATTTGTCAAAAGACGCCACCACTCACCATCTGATGTTAAAGGACCAAAGTTTGCTCCCCAGTGTAATAAATCTTGTCCTTTAAAAGATATAAAACCTAGACCAGCAAAGAACATAATCAAATAGACTAAAATGTTTGAGTAAATCAATATAGGTGTAATAAAATATCCCTCTTTAGGTTTTAAAAAATCAATGAATTCATTTAGCTCGTCATCTTTAACTGGTTTTCCACTTTCGAAACGGCTGAGTTCTTTCTCATCAAACTTTGGAATTAAAATCATTATAAACCAAATTAAAGTTCCTATTCCAAAGGAGCCAAATATCCAGTTTAACGTATTCCCAAGCCTGCTTTCAAATGGTTCGTTTATTCCGAGAAAAACTGAAGTGTTATTTGAATTATATTTAGGACATTTCTTCACAGCCTCTTTAAATCCATCTCCATCATCAGTGTTTCCAACTCTGTTAAGATAAACAAATTGATTTAGATTTTTATTATCAAAATCAATCTGACTTTGTTTTGCAAACGCTTGATATTTGTTTTCTTTCTCAGATGCTTCAAGTCTATTACTTATTCGTTTAGAATACTCTACACCTAACCAAGCTAAACAACTTGAATTTGAGGTGTCTGATGCACTTTCTAAAATAGGAAGGACAATATAAATATGCATATTGAAATCCTGATTGTTTTTTCCGGTAACTTCAAAAGAAGGGTGAACACCAATATTTGATTTGTCGATATATAATTTATTGAGTTTGTAATACTTAGTTTGTTCTTGTTTTGCTATTTTGCTAATGCTTTCAAGTTGAGTTAGTTTTCCAGAAGCTTTTTCTAAATAACTTTGAGCAATTATTGTAGGAACAGAAAGTGCTATCCAAAGAATAAACATATAAAAGTCGCTCCAACTTCCTTTCTTAGTTTTTAAATCTAAAAGTTTAAGTCGTGGTCTCAAATAAAGTAAAATTGGAATCCATGGAAGTCCAAACGGAATCCCAAAATTCACAATTATTTCTTTCACAGAAAAAAGTTGAAGTTTGATAATAAGCAACCAATTCAGGAATGTATAAATTCCGCAAAGTCCAATTGCAGTCAGTAAAAATGGAATGTAAAAAAGTTTTAGTTTCTTTGAAATTGTTGTTGTCATAAGTAATGCTGTCTGTTTTTTTTTATTATAGCTGCTAACACCAATATATACTCAGTTTACTCACTTTATTCCTTGTTTTGGCTGGATATGTCCAGTTAACTGGACATATATCGCATTTATGAGGATGGCATTATATGTTTTTATTTAAAATTTCACTCCAAAGATAACTACTTTATTTCACATTAACTACTTTTGTATCATCAATTTTAAAGTGCTTTCTCCAACGCCACGTTTATCGTTGTCAGTTTGGTATTCGAGATTTGTACGGTGAGGGTTTGTGATGTATATCCGAGTCGTGATACGGTAAGGATGTAGGTGCCGTTGGGGAGTGATTTTATTCTGGAACCGCCACCTTTGGCACTGCTTTTTTTCAATATCATCACTTCGTTCCGGTAAAACGTCAGGGTAGCTCCCGCTACTGCTTTAGCGCTGGCGGCATCCATCACCCTGCACATGGCCGCCAGAGATCTGGATCGATAAAGTACCACTCGCGTATCTTTGTATACTGCATACATCGCTGGTTGGGTATATTGCATTGAGCCTACCAATCCATCTAATTTATCCAATATAGCCCGCTGTTCCACTATCCGTTCGGCCAATTGATGCGTCAGCTGTTTCCGTATTATAATTGCTTCTTTGGGAGTATCCATCACGGCTTGATAGTTATCAATAGCTGTTCTCAGGTGCGTTAAAGAGGCTTCATCTGCACCGTAACCGATCAGGGCTTCGCGGTTGGCTTGGGCGGTATGGTACACAATACTGCATGCCGATATAAAATTTACATCCGATAGTTTCAGCAGATGAGTTTCAGCCAGATGAACCTTTTGCTGCAAGATCACATCGTTCGTTATCACTGCATATGCCTCGGTTCGGTGGCTCATGTTCATGGTCTCACGTGCCAGATCCAATTTCATTTCGGCTTTTTTTAATCTCATTCCGGTGATTATCTTTTGCTGATCGGTAGCTAAGCCTTGCATTCGGTTCAGGTTCTCTTTAAAATCGCTTAAGAGCTTGCTCAATACCGGTATCTCGTTGAATATGGCGATTTGTTTCTCAATCAGACCCGATACCCTGCGGCACATGGAGATAAAATTAATTTGTCTGCTTCTCATAGGGTTAATGATTTGTTATTTATATAGCTTTGTGGCTTCTTTATTGTTCGTCTGTTGCTTTGCCATTGGTGCAGGTATCTGATACTATGGGTTCATTGCTGTGCCAACTGTTGTCAATGTTGTTCAGGGTCTTATCTTTTTTTGTTTCCTTGCTAGTCGGTGCTAATTTTTTATTTGTCTATGGCATTCTGCTGTTTGTCGGTGTCTTTCGCTTTCTCGTCAATTCCGTCCGACTATCCGTTAGATGCGTTCGCTATCTCGTCAATTCCGTCCGACTGCTCGCCAGATGCATTCGCTCTTTCGTCAATTGCGTTTGACCGCTCGCCAGTTGTCTTCTCTCGTCCGTCAGACGCGTTCTACTATGCGTTCAGTGTTATTCTTTCGCTCGTCAGTCGCTTCCGATTTGCTGACAGACGCGTTCTACTCTTCGTCAGATGCTTCCGATTTCACTTCAGACCTGTTCTTTTGTTTGACAGACCTGTTCTTTCGTTCGTCAGATGCATTTTTTCGTCTGGCATATGCGTTCTTTCTCTCGTCAGTGTAGGTTTCTGTCCCGTCAATTGCTTTCGATGTCTCGCCAGTTATGTTCGATTACTTAAACTCAATCATAAACTCCGTCAAGCTCTTGGTAGAGGGGATGCCTATTTTCTTGCGGATGCGGTACCTGGCCACTTCCACCCCTTTCAACGTGATATTCATCAGATGGGCTATGTCTTTGCTCGACAGGTTGAGGCGCAGAAAAGCACAGAAGCGCAGATCGTTCGATGTCAGCTCGGGGAATTTGATATGCAGGTTGCGGAAGAAATTCTCGTGTATACGGTCGAAGTTGGTTTGGAAGATAGCCCAGTCGGCCTCCGACGATAAATTTTCATCGAGCAATCGTATCAACTTATCGTAGTACTTATTTGGATATTGCGTACCAAGGATATTTTTTTGGTTGATGACTTCTTCTTTTATGGTAACCAGAATTTCGTTTTTCTTGATAATGGTCATGGTCGATTCGGCAAGTTCCTTGCTTTTTACGGTCAGTTCCGATTCCAGTTTCTCATTTTGCAGGGCTATAATCTGTTGCTCGCGTTTTTCTATTTCCTTGCGGCGAATCTCTTCGTGCTCTTGTTTTATTTTTTCCTTTTTGATTTGAAACAAACGGTGAACATATAAATAGATGCCAAAGCCAAGCAGAATAATAATAAACATGTAAAAAATCTTAGCGGCCACGCTCAGGTAGAACGGTGGATTTACCTCAAAGCTGTAACTAACCTCCGATAACCTCACACCACTTTTGGTCAGCACTTCCACGTTGAGGGTGTATTCGCCGTGGGGCAGGTACCGGTAGGCTTTTTGCGGAGAGGCTGTGGTTTCGCTCCACACCTTATCCAGTCCGATAAGTTTATAACGGAAGTTGATATTGTTCAACTCGCTGTACTGCGGATAGTATACGGTAAACAATATATTATTACGATGGAATGGTGTTTCCGGTATTTGCTCCGAGTGGAGTGGGAGGAATATCTTTTCCTTCAACTCGGCATCGGAGGTCTGAATGCTTTTCAACCTCAAAGCAGTGGCAACTGTCTTGTTCTTAAAATTATCACGGTGGTATAAGGCCAATCCGTTGTCGAGGGTGAACATGCATTCCTCGTCCGAAATAGGAATGATATTCTCAAAGTCGTCCACCGCCTGGTTTAGGAACAAGGAGTATTGCACCACATCCAATATCTTGATAGCACCTGGTTTCACCTGCACCAATGCCGATTCGCCGTTGCGGATAAACCAGTACATGTCTCCTTTGTAATGGCACACCCGGTGAGCATGCGAAAAATAGCCCAGGCTTTTGTTTAGCTCGTCGTACGGAATAATCTTCTTGCGGATATCGTCGTAGGTATAAAAGGCAGTATTGTCGGTAAAAACTACACGGTTATTTATCGAAAATACATTTATCGGTAACTTGTGCCTTTGATCCAGCGAGGTAAAAGTGGCGATATGTTCCACTCTTCGCAGGTTTGGAGTAAGCTGGATGGCATACAGTGCTTGATGCAAATGGCTGGCCCAAATGGTGCCGGTATAATCTATTTCGATATAGCGGATAGGATTGAGGAAGTTCTCTACAGCATGACTGAATACCCACGCGCCGTTTATTTTCTCGTAGATGCAAAGGCTTGTATACGTGCCCTGAACCAGTACTTCCTTACCATGAATCATTCCCTGTTTTATGCAAATTCCCCCTTTTACCGGCGAGATAATGTTGCTGCCTTTGGCAGATACATCGAAGGTCTCCTGGTTGTTTCCGCAGATTTGCTGTTTGTCGAACTGATTTACCGACCATACTTGCCCTTTAATTTTCGACTCCAGTTGCAGGTTACTCACATTCTTTTTGTCGGCACTTAGCTCGGCTTTGTAGAGTCCCTGATTGGTGGCAATGTACAAGTTCGGGTTGTCGTAGCTGAGCGAATAGATAGCACCTATTGCCGGACTAAAGGCGTGGATGTAGCGTATCGACGAGTTAAGTTGCAACAGCGCAATGCCTTTGTCCAGTGCCAACCACAAGTTATTATCCCTATCGCAACGCATGCCTAGCACGGTGTTGTTTTGGAGTACATTCGAGCGGTTAAGCGTCCACAGTTTCTGACCTTGTTTGTTGATGCCCGTCACGCCATTGAGTATAGTCCCTAATACTATGGTTCCGTTGGGCGAGATAACTGCCCGGTTGATTTGAGCTTTTTTGAGTTCCTCGTCGGCTGTTGTTGCAAAACGGGTGATAGTTGTTCCATCGAATAGGAATAATCCATTGGTATTGGTTACCAGTAGCGCGTGCGAAGCGTCGAAAGGAAGAACCGCAGTTACGGGGCTGTTCAATACGGTATTGGGTACTGCTGTTAAAGTGTTGGTTTTTATATTGAGCGAGGCAAAACCGGACTGATCGGTGTGGGTGTATATCTTGTTGTTGTAAATATTGAAGAATAAGAAGGTGTACGGACAGCGGAAACCTTTTACTTCACCGTTTTTGTAGGTAAAATAGGAAGTGAATGATTGGAATATGATTGTTCCGTTGTAATTCAGGATGCTCCATATCTCGTCATTCTGCATTTTATAGTTCTTCAGCTTTGCCGAGATAGAATGATACAGCATTTGTCCGGTGGCATTTCTCTCCAGGTAGCCAAACTCCTCGAACGACCCTACGTAAATCTTGTTGTCCTTGCTGATAAGTAGCGAGCGAATAATTTTATTCCCCGGTATCTGGTGCGTTTGCCACAGCGATCCATCGAATTCCATCACGCCCTGGTTGTTGCCAAAATACATCACACCATCCTTATCCTGCTCTACCGACCAGTTTTGGTTGGATGCGTTGTAATCGTTTTTTGTAAATTGTCTGACAATCGGTGTGAATTCCTGTGCAGCGACCAGTGCATAACCGGTAAGTACCGAAATCAGAAGATAGTGTCGGAGTTTAAAGTTCATTGTTCGATATTCTTAGGAGGTGCGATTTTTCGTTATGCAAATTACGTAAAGTTATATGATATTGCAAAGTTTTTTGCCTTTTATCTGCTGTAATGCACATGTCCGAACACAAAAAAGCCTCACTGAGGATATACAGTAAGGCTTTTTAGTTCTATTCTTTTTTGCTCCCTGAATTTAAATAATTCAGTATTAATTCTTTTTCTACATCATCTATCTTTCCGGGACTCTGCATTTTATCCATTATCGGTGCCCATTCTTTACTTGTGTAACCGGATGGTAAGTATAAGTTATGGCATCCTGCACATTTGTTTATGTACAGCTGTCGGCCTTGTTGAAGTTTCTCGAGCGAGATGTTCAGAGTCAATGCATCTTTCTGACTGGGAATGTATAAAGTCGACATGCAACTCAAACAACCTGCGGCAAACAATATGACGAGCATTTTTCGTTTAGAATACATAGGAGAATATCAAGCGTGTTTGTAGTTTCTGACTGTCGTGAAATTCCGGATTGCCGGTTTTCAAATTAGTGATTTGAGGCATGCAAGTTAGATTTACCCAAAAACCATTCATGTTGTACGATATACCCGGCCCGGCTGATAACACCGAATACTCCCAATTGCCTCCGGAGATAGTGTTCTGATTCATTAGCTCTGCGGCCAATGCCCAATTCTTGTTCAGTTTATAGGCGTAACCGTAATTGAATTCCAGTTTAAATTCACCTTCGTTTTTTACTGTTATCAAATTGCCGGTGGGGTCAAATTTATTTTCGATTTCATACTCACCCACAATGTTTAGGGCGTGGGTCGACTTGCCAATTTGTTTGTCAAGAATCAACTTACCTTCCAGTTCAGTTTCATCAGTTCCAAGTTTATATTCAAAATACAATGCCGAACCAATTGGGTTTATCACAGGGTCTGTTAGTTTTAGTTTCCATTCATTGGCAAAGCTATAACTGTTGTTGGTTTCCAGACTTTGAATGTTGTTCGATGTTACTATGCCTTTCGAATAACCATAATTCAGATAGAAAGATGTTTGGAGTTTTCCACCTAATCCAACTTCAAATTCCATGCTGTGGTCAAATGCGCGGTAATAGTTGTCACGTCCACTGCGCAAAGTCGACCATACTTCCAATTCCTTCTGACCTTTGTTCAATACATTACTTTGGTAGGTATATGTAAATAGTCTGTCTTGTGCTTGAGTTGATAAACTGATAAGGAACACAGTAAATAGTACTATCTTTTTCATCTTTTTTTATTTTATTTGTTGAATATGTTTCTGATGCAAAAGTAGGGGCAGTTATCTCTTCGCGCAATCACTACATATAGGCATTTAGACTTTGCTTAATCCCTCAATATGGGTATATTTTTCTTTTTTAGATTTTCAGCAAACAAGTTTATCTAATTATCTTCTGTTTTTTAGTGGTAATATGAGTTCTCTTTATACAGCAAATTCTAGAGATTGGTGCAAGTTTTGTTTGTAGTATTCAAAAATATATTAATACATATTATTTCAACTGTCAAATAAAGCAATCGATTGATTAAAAACACTTACCTTTGTCTTCAACTTTTAAACAAGTTGGCGTTGATCTAAAATAAACAACCCGAATAACCGTTATTAGAATATCCTTTAATTAAATAAGTATAAAATGATGCTTTCAATCTTACTACAAGCAACACAAGTTGTCGATACTGTTAATGCAGCAGTTAGTTCTATTCCTGTTGTAGCTAAACCCACCGAAATGTCACTTTGGGATGTTGTTCTAAAAGGTGGTCCAATCATGATTCCCATCGGAATCCTTTTTGCAGTGGCTATTTTTATATTTATCGAACGGTATATCACAGTACGCAATGCATCGGCAAGCGAGGGTGATTTTATGAATAACATCAAAGATCTTATTGAATCGGAGAAGATAGACAAAGCCCTGGCGCTGTGTAAGAAAAATAGCTTACCTATTGCCCGTATGGTGGAGAAAGGGATCAAGAGAATCGGACGTCCTATCAAGGAAATCGAAGAATCGATAGAGATTGTAGGCAAGTTTGAGGTGTACGAATTGGAAAAAGGACTTCCTATTTTGGCTGTTATTGCCGGTATTGCTCCTATGTTTGGTTTCTTGGGAACCATTTTGGGAGTAATCAAGATTTTCTTTGACATTTCTCAAACAAGCGATGTAAGTATTGGTGCTGTTTCTTCAGGTCTTTATGTAAAGATGGTGTCGAGTGCCTCCGGACTTATTGTAGGTATTTTGGCTTACGTTTTTTACAACTGGTTGAATATTAAAATTGGCAAGGCTGTAAATAAAATGGAACGTAATGCAATGAATTTTATTGACTTTTTGCAGGAACCTAACAAATGAATCTACGTCAAAAAAACAAAGCAGGAGCAGAAATTTTTACTTCTGCGATGAACGACATTATGTTTTTCTTAATGTTGTTCTTTATCATTGTGTCTACACTTCTCAATCCGAATGTCATAAAGCTGAGCTTGCCCAGTGCGAAAAACACTCAATCGTTGCATAAGAAGGAAATTCTTCTTTCGGTCAATAAAGATTTGCAGTACTTTGTCAATAATCAACAAGTGCCGTTCGAACAATTGCAATCTGTTCTGGCTGCTGAGTCTAGCAAAGATAAAGAAGCTTTTGTTGTTCTCCGTTGTGACAAAACTCTTGCCATTCAACAGTTGGTCAATGTGCTGGAAATAGGCAATAAACTAAATGTGAAGATGATTTTGGCTACACAGAAACAATAGTTTACTCATTTTAATAAGCATTCAATTTGAAAAATATCGACATCCGTTTTCATTAGAACGCCTAGTCTGAACTTTAATCCCTTGTCGAATTTATTTTCGGTAAGGGATTTCTCTTTTTCCCATTTCTGTTATTTGTATTAAATAAGGTGAGTCATATTCACTCTGCCAGAAGACCTAACAGAGTATCATATTGGTTAGATGGGTTCTTAGAAGAGCCTTGCGCTTGTTTCTGGTTCACAGAGATCCCTTTTTATGGAATGATGGATACATTGCCTTCAGACTTAGAAATGTATCGGAAATGAGAGCAATTTGTTTAAACTACGCAATGCTTTCGTCGGAGTGCAGAGTGGGTTGATGGTTTACATTACACGAACCCTAATGACAAATAAAAAGCCTTGCAGAATTATCTGCAAGGCTTTTCGGGCTTTTATAAAACGTATTTCTATGAATTATTATTTCACAGGTACACTTTCTTTTTTGTTTCTGCGCATTTTTACCAATTTATCCATTTCCACTGTTATTGGCGAAGCAATAAATACAGAAGAATAGGTTCCGATAAAGATACCAAACAACATAGCGAAGATAAATCCACGGATAGTTTCACCACCGAAAATGAACATAGCAAGTAAAGTCAGAATTACAGTTGCTGTAGTACTGAATGTACGTCCCAACATTTCATTTACCGATAAGTTGATAAGCGATATTCTGTCTCGTTTAGGGAACAATTGTACGTTTTCACGGATACGGTCATAGTTGATTACTGTATCGTGAACAGAGTATCCAATTACCGTTAGAATAGCTGCAATAAACGCCTGATCAATCTCCATAGAGAATGGAAGGAAACCATAGAACAGAGAAAATAATCCTAACGTGATTATTGCATCGTGAGCCAATGAAACAATTGCTCCTAGAGCATAACCCCATTCTCTAAATCGAATAAAGATGTATAAACCAATACCAAAGATGGCGAAGATTACTGCCCAGAATGCTGATCTTTTAATGTCATCGGCTACAGTTGGACCCACTTTTTGTGAACTCTTTATGTTTTCTTTGATAAACTGAGCTTTAGTTACAGAACTATTAAGCAAAGGTTTCAAATTGTCATATAGTTTACCTTCAATTTCATTATCGATGGTTGGTGAGTTGTCAGTGATTTTGTATTTTGTTGCAATACGAACCTGATTGTCTGAACCGATTGAAATTACTTGTGGCATATCACCCTCAAATGCATTGTCAAGCATTTTACGTACATGATCAGCATTTACAGTTTTGTCGAAGCTTACAACGTAGTTACGTCCACCAGAGAAATCAATACCTAAGCTAAATCCACGAGTAGCAAATGAAATACAGCTAATTAATATCAACGCAATTGACAGACCATAGAACCATTTCCGCAATCCCATGAAATCAATTTTCGTATCTTTAAACCAGTTTTTAGTAACCCCGGTAATAAATGAAATTTCTTTTGCACTCTTGTGATCAGCATATAAGTACAACATGTAACGAGTAAGGAACACTGCAGTAAAGAACGATGTCATTACACCAATAATTTCAGTAACAGCAAAACCTTTGATAGGGCCTGTTCCAAAATAAGCAAGAATAACTCCGGTAATAATTGTTGTTACATTCGAGTCGATAATTGCAGAAAGAGCGTGACCAATACCATCGTCAATAGCTTTACGCATGGTTTTACCTTTGTTCATTTCCTCACGTATACGTTCGTACATAAGTACGTTGGCATCTACTGCCATACCCAGTGTCAGAACGATACCCGCTATACCCGGTAAAGTAAGTACTGCCCCAAAGGACGCCAGAACACCAAAAAGGAAGAATACGTTGATAAGTAAAGCAATATCGGCAATAAGTCCCGGTACAATTCCGTAATAGAAAATCATATAAAGCAATACCAATACGAAGGCAATGATAAATGAAATCAAACCATTGTTGATTGCTTCTTGTCCTAAGGTAGGTCCTACAATGTTTTCTTGTACAATACGTGCAGGTGCAGGCATTTTACCAGATTTCAATGTGTTTGCTAAATCCTTTGCTTCTTCTACAGTGAAGTTACCGGTAATTTGTGAACTACCACCTTCAATCACTGTGTTTACAGTTGGGAATGAATAAATATATCCGTCCAAAGCAATAGCAATTGATTTGCCAATATTATCTTTGGTCATACGTGCCCATGTTTTTGAACCTTCAGCATTCATCGACATACTTACGTTAGCATAAGCCGAAGTTTGAGTAAAGTCAGCACGAGCGTCGGTGATTACGTCACCACCAAGAGGTGCACGACCATCACGGTTAGTGATTTTAATCGCAACAAGTTGGAATATCTCTCCTTTCTTGTCGATAGCTTTTACTGTCCAACGTAGACCTAAGTCACGTGGTAAAACTTCTTTTACTTGTTTTGTTGCAAAATATGCATTGATTTGAGCAGTATCTTTGCTTTGAGCCAATCCAACAATTGGACCGCGTCCGCCACGTGGGTCTACTTGAAGTATCGCAAACAAAGGATTTTCTTTGCGGCTTTGATCTCTCATTTTCGTTGAATCTGTTTTTGATTCAACTTTCTTGGCCATTTTGCCCAATGCAGCTTTCAAACTGTCTACTTTGTTTACAGCTTTAGCTACTTTATTTGCAACAGTCGTTTTAGCTGCAGTAGTATCTACTTTAACCGCCGATTTGCCTGATGCCGATTGCATAGCATACAACAAGCTGTTTGCTTGAGCTAGGTTCGGATAGATTTCGCTTATGTCATATGTTTCCCAGAATTCCAGGTTGGCAGATCCTTGTAGCAATTTACGAACACGTTCCGGTTCTTTGATGCCCGGAAGCTCAATCAGGATACGTCCTGTTCTGTCTAACTTTTGGATGTTTGGTTGAACTACACCGAATCGGTCGATACGAGTACGCAATACATTGAATGAATTGCTGATAGCTCCGTCAACTTCGGTTCTCAACACTTTTACTACATCGTCGTTAGAAGTTGTAAGTGAAATTTTGTCTTTCAACTCAAAAGTACTGAAGATGGTAGCTAACTTAGCGTTAGGATCAAGTTTTGTGTACGTTTTGACAAATAAATCCAGGTAAGGAATTTGACTGTTGGTCTGTTGAAGTTTGGTGGCTTCAACTAAAGCTTGATTGAAAGTGGCATTGGTATTGAAGTCAGATAACGAGCGAATAATATCGGGAACCGATACTTCTAACGTTACGTTCATACCGCCTTTCAAGTCGAGACCAAGATTGATCTCCTTTTCACGACATTCTTTTAAAGTATAGCTATTTAACCACACTTTTTCACTTGCCATAGAATCCAAATAATTGTATTCTTTTTGTTTGTCGCCAGCGGCGTACTCTTTAGCTTTTTTGTTGTAAGTGCCTGTTACAAAGCTAAACGAAAGGTAAAATAAGCACACTAAAGTAAGTGCTATTGCAAAAAGTCTGACAAGTCCTTTGTTTTGCATGGAAAATTTTTATTTAAAATAAGACAATAATTATTTCTAATTTTTAACGAGGTGCAAATATAGCATTTTTTTCATTACAAACATAAAGAAATGGGCAACTAAACAGCTAATAAATGTAATTAGACTGAATTTATTTACTCCTCCGGCAAATAACTTTCTATTATTTCCGTTAAATTTATCATTTTGGTGTGCAATTTGCTCTTTATTGAAAAAATAATTGTAGTTAATACTCAATTATACAGACTGCTATTAAATTATTCTGACTACTTGTCAAAAAAATAACGTGCTAATAGTTGCATATTCCAAAAAAAGCAGTACTTTTGCACCTACAAAATGGCACTAATGAGTTAGTGTTTATAAATAAGCAAAGCATACAGTGAAGTACTTGTTTTATAGTGCAAACTGAAAAAATATATCGCGGAGTGGAGCAGTGGTAGCTCGTTGGGCTCATAACCCAAAGGTCGTTCGTTCGAGTCGGGCCTCCGCAACTAAGGAAAGGCTGTTTCAAAAAGAAGCAGCCTTTTTTGTTGCCAAAAGTGCGGTTTTTATTTGTCAAAACATCCGTTATGTTTACTGTTTACGTTCTATACAGCCCGATTCACAATAAAATATACATTGGGTTTAGTTCTGATATTGAAAAAAGACTTTTTGCGCACAATCATCCCGGGAATAAAGGTTGGACAAACTCATTTCAACCCTGGACGCTGATTTATTCGGAAGTATTTGAAACGAAATCGGAAGCAATGCAAAGAGAAAAGCAGTTGAAAAGTTCAAAGGGAAGATCTTTTATTAAAGACATTATTCAAACTCGTTAATAGCTCGTTGGGTTCTTATCCGTCAGCCGACGGACGTTCGTTCGAGTCGGGCCTCCGCAACTTTAAAGAATTCAAGATTAGTTTCTTGGATTCTTTTTTTATATGTTGATTTGAGTAAACGAGTTTTCTAATCCATTGTATAAAAGGAGTCTATTGGAAAGCACTGCTCCTAAACCAGTGAGAATCTTTATTGCCTCTATTGCCATGAGACCACCGATGATGCCCGGAATTGCACCAACTACGCCTCCGGGCTCAGATAATTCTGCAGGTTGTGGTCCAAAAATATCGAAATAGGATGGACTACCTTTGTAATTAAGAACACTTAGCTGTCCTTCAAATTCGAAGATAGCACCATGAACAAACGGGATGTTATGCTCAATGCTCTTTTTGTCAATCAAATACCTTGTGTTATAACTATCAGTGCAGCCGACTACTAAATCGTAATTTGGGAAAATTTTGTCAGCCGATTCCGATGTCACAAATTCATTATATTCTTGAATTTTGATAGTGTTATTCAATTCCCTCATCTTTGCTGCCGCAATGTTGGATTTTGAAAATCCTATTTCGGTTTCGGTATAGAGTATCTGGCGTTGCAAGTTGGATAGTGAAACCGTATCGCCATCCACTATGCCAATTTGACCAACTCCAGCTGCCACCAGATACTGAATTACAGGACAGCCCAAACCGCCAGCGCCAATTACCAGAGCTCTACCGGTTTTTAGGTTTAATTGCCCCTTTTCTCCAAAATTTTCGATGATGATATGGCGAGCATATCTTTCTTTTTCTAATTGCGAAAATGTCATGCGATTCGTGTTTTAAATTCATCTTGCAAACATTCGTCCCAGTCTTTCCAAACCACCTCATATCCACTTTTGCGAATGTCATTTTCCACCGCTTGTGGAGTTCTTTCATCACTAACAGCAAATTGTTCCAGTGCCTCCGGATATGTGGCATAACCACCCGGATCGGTTTTAGATCCTGCACTCATGGAAGTAACACCTAATTGTAAAATATTATTTCGAAATTCTTTATTTTCTCTTGTTGATACAGAAATATCCACATCGTGATCAAACAAACGAAAAGCCAGCATTAACTGTACGTATTCCTTATCCGTCATGATGACATTGGGTTGGAAATGACCATTTTCAGACGGACGCATGCGAGGAAAATTGACGCTATATTTTGTTTTCCAATAATTCTTTTGCATGTATCGAAGATGGTAGGCCATCATGCTGACATCTGTGCGCCAATCTTCCAACCCAATCAGTACACCCATGCCCACTTTATGTACTCCAGCTTGTCCCATTCGGTCGAAACCGTTCACACGCCAATCAAATTTTGACTTCATGCCCCGTGGATGATATACGTTGTAACGTGCTTTGTTGTAGGTTTCCTGAAAGCAAACTACTCCATAAAGACCGGCTTGGGTCAATTGAGCATATTCTTCTGTTGCTAAAGGCATTACTTCGATGGATAAATTATTGAACAGCGGTTTTGATATACGGATTGCATTTTTGAGGTAATCAACACCTGCGTCACGCGGGTTTTCTCCTGTTACTAAGAGTAAGTTTTGAAAAGGACCGATTTTTTTTATTGCCTTCAATTCATTCATTATCTCCTCATCGGTGAGAATGATGCGTTTGATGGGATTGCTATGCTGAAACCCGCAGTACACACAGGAGTTCATACACGAATTAGTGAGGTATAATGGCACATACATCGAAATGGTTTTTCCGAAGCGCATCTGCGTATACTTACGGCTAAGCCGAGCCATTTGTTCCAAATAAGGTTCGGCGGCGGGTGAAATCAAGGCCATAAAATCATCCACCGATAACTGATTTTTTGACGTTTGGATAGCACGCTCCACATCGGCCGATGTTTTTGAGTAAGATCGGAAGAGCACACGTCTGAACTCCAGTCACGCCAATATCTC
>OCZT010003916.1_pt1 | contig 15167 bp, 15 predicted proteins | sample 1539031 | NCBI WGS metagenome assembly OCZT01 (sample SAMEA3539308, study PRJEB22396) | soil metagenome | biome: tundra; feature: field; material: soil | place: USA | collected 2010-05 | depth 0.15 m
ACTATTCTAAATGTTGTGCCTTTTCCGGGTTCAGAATGTTTTACAATTAAATGCCCTTTATGATACTGTTCAATTATTCTTTTTGAAAGTGATAAGCCCAATCCCCATCCCCGTTTTTTTGTAGTAAACCCAGGCTTAAAAACTTTATTCATATTCTTTTTACTGATGCCTTTGCCTGTATCAGTAACATCAATAATTATATTAGTTGTTTCATTTTTTATTTTGATGTTTATAGAACCTTTGCCTACCATAGCATCCAATGCATTCTTCAAAAGATTTTCAATTACCCAGTCAAACAATGGCCCTGATATTTTTGCAAATACTACTTCGTTGCCTGCTGCATCTATTGTGAAACTTACTTTATCCGTTGACCTTCTTTTAATGTAAGAAACCATATTTTTAATTTGGTCTACAACATTCTTCTCTTCCAGTTTTGGTGCGCTTCCTATCTTTCCAAAACGATCACTTATCAGTTTTAAGCGGTCAACATCTTTTTCCATCTCTGCAGCAATCGCAGTATCGGTTTCTTTTTCTTTCAGCATTTCTACCCAGCCCTGTAAAGAGGAGAGTGGTGTGCCAAGCTGATGTGCAGTTTCTTTCGCCATGCCCGCCCACACCTGGTTTTGCGTTGATTTATTTCTTACAGAAATTGTATAAAGGATTATAAAAATAAAAAGCGCAACGATAATTAATTGTACAAGCGGATAATACCGAACCTGTTTTAAAAGTAAAGAATCGCCATAATAATATTTGTTATAGATTAAAGGCTCTTTATTAATTTCTACAGTTATTGGCGGATGCTGGTTTCTAAATTCTATAACTTTTTGTTTTAAATAATTCGTATCCGATTTTATTTTTAGCGTATCAAGATTTAAACCCAGCCCAAGCGGATGATTATTTTCATCCGTTTCAATAATTGGTATATCAGTATTTTCTGAAGTAATAATATTGGTAAGATCCAATGCGGACGGCTCTGTAGTAGTAGCTCTTGTTTTTAATGATTGTACCCAAACATTAACTTTTTTTCTTTCTTCAGCGGCAATTTTTTTAGCCAAAAAGTTTGAATAAGAAATTGTTTCCGTAACAATTGCAACAGCAACCAGTGCAATACCTGTTCTCCAATTAAATAATTGACGGATCATCAAAGTTGTTATTTATCAAATTTAATTCTAAAATCTAAAAACTAAAATCTTTTATGTTTGTGTTATTATTGCTAAAACTTAAGAAGTGCCATCCTCGCCATCAGTAGCTATTGTTATTCTTAACTGGAACGGGAAAAAATTACTTGAAGAATTTCTTCCTTTTATATTTTCTTCAACTTATGATAATTATTCTGTGATTGTTGCAGATAATGGCTCAACTGATAACTCCATTGAATTTATTGAGAAATTTTATCCGCAAATACAAATATTAAAAAGCGATGTGAACAAAGGGTTTGCAAAAGGATATAATGATGCGTTGAAATCTGTAACTGCAGATTATTATGTTTTGTTGAATAATGATGTAGAAGTAGAACCGGGATGGATACAGCCTGTATTAGAACTTATGCAATCAGATAAATTAATTGCTGCATGCCAGCCTAAGGTTTTAAATTATGCAGATAAAAAAACATTTGAATATGCAGGCGCCTGCGGAGGCTGGTTAGATAATTTTGGTTATCCATTTAACAGGGGGAGAGTGTTTGATTTTTGTGAAACTGATAACGGACAATATGATAATGCCCTGCAGATTTTTTGGGCAACCGGCGCCTGTTTATTTGTAAGAGCAGAAGTATTCAACATTTTTGGAGGCTTTGATGAATACTTTTTTGCTCACCAGGAAGAAATTGATTTTTGCTGGAGGTTACAACTTGCAGGATATAAAATTTTTGTACAACCGGCATCTGTAGTTTACCATGTAGGCGGTGGAACTTTGCCAATGGGCGACAGGGAAAAAGTGTATTTGAACTTCAGGAATAATCTCATAATGCTGACAAAAAATTTACCTGTAGGGCAGGCTTGGTGGAAAGTTCCATTTAGGATAGGATTAGATATTATTGCCGGTTTAAAAGGATTATTTACAGGCAGCGTTGTTACCTTTACAGCTATTATAAAAGCCCATTTACATTATTTAGGATGGCTATTTTTTGAGAGAAGGAAAAATATTTTTAAAGGAAAAAAAACAACAAAGCTTCAAGGTGTTTACAATGGACTGGTGATTTGGCAATATTTTATAAAGAGGAAAAAAACATTTTCAGAAATTGTTACAACAAAAGATCATATTTAATCTCAATCTGTTATTTTTGCAATGCAAAATTTAAAGCATGGAACAAGAAGAAGTTTTAGATAATACGCATAAAGATTTTGCCCATAACTGGGTTTCCTCTTCAAGATTTTTATTTTATTGCCAGGTGTTTTTGTTTGTAGCATTTTTTATTGGTGGCTGTTATGCTCTATATGTGCATCATTACAAAGGAAAACCGCAAGTGACTGTTCCTGGCAATACTTTGTATAATCCCAAGTACAAATAAATTTTGCATAAATAGTGGCATTGGTTATTTTTGCCGTCCATTTTTTTAGTTCTTAAACAAGCGGAAGTAGCTTATCCCGCCGCTGGCGGAACCAAGGTTTGTGGTAGCAAGTTCTTATATTTTTTTGCGGAAGTAGCTCATTTGGTAGAGCATCCCGCCGTTGGCGGGACCAAGGTCGGGGTGACAGCAGTTCTTATATTTTTTTGCGGAAGTAGCTCATTTGGTAGAGCACGACCTTGCCAAGGTCGGGGTGGCCGGTTCGAGCCCGGTCTTCCGCTCTGGAGTAAAGCAGATACCTTTTGTTATCTGCTTTTTTTTTCGAAAAGTGTCACCCGGGTGGTGGAACTGGTAGACACGCAGGACTTAAAATCCTGTGATCAGCAATGGTCGTGTGGGTTCAACTCCCATCCCGGGTACGAATTAAAGGTTAAACTATAAGTCCTTTTTCCCAAATTTTTTTGCTGAAATCCATACAGGAATAAGTATCCAAAGAGATAGAACTATGGTTGTAACAACAATGCCGGTAGTAGTTCCAAAAAAATCTTTAAACACGGCGCCCGTATAGCCCATTAACGCAGCTATATCCATCTTTAAAAGAATTTGTATCCGGCTAAGATCTATAGGATTTAGAAAACTAAAAATTATCATTGGTTTTTCTAATGGATAATCCTGGAACTGAAATAAAATAAATAAAACTATTGCATCAAATATCAGCGAAAAATACAGCCATAATAAAATGGCAAACCCAATGCCTTTGGCTTTATCCCTGGTAATTGCTGAAGCTAACATTGCAATGCTTACAAAAATTATACTCAGCAAAAATCCCATCAGCAACATCATAAAGCCGGTAGAATTTGGCTGATAAATTATTATTGGAAGGCCTATACCAATTAAGAATGCAAGAGACAATGAAACAGATAATCCAATAAATAAACTAATCCAAATTGTTCTACGGCGTAGCGGTTGGCTTACCAACAGCTCAATAAATTCAGCGCTATTGTAAATGTATATAGTTGAGAATATCATGCATACAAGCGGAACAATAATTAATACAATATTCAATAAGCTAAGCAGCCCCTTACTTGTATTACTTTCTAAATTAAAAATGCTAAAAGAAATTATAAGAGATAATAAAGTATAGAACAATACAATTTTATTTCTCAATAGATCAACAATAACATATTTTATTATTTTCTTCATTGATTGCCTGTTATCATTACTTTGGCAATTGCCTTTGCTAATTTTTGTTCTCCGGTTTCCTGCTTTAGCATTAATAAAGATTTTTGGAAGTTCAGCTTCCCTTCCTGCATGTAAATTACTTCAGTTACAAGGTCATCAAGCTCACTTAAAACATGTGAAGTAATCAAAATTAGTTTTCCTTTATTCTTCTCCCTGATAATTTTTTCTTTTAATATCTCTGATGAAACAGGGTCTAAACCTGCTGTGGGTTCATCTAATATCAAAACATCTGAATTAAATAAAAAAGCCAATGAAGCGCTTACTTTTTGTGTTGTTCCACCTGATAAAGTCCTCATTCTCTTTTGCATTATTTTATCCAGTTCAAAACTGTTCACTAATTCATCATCATGTGTTCCTATTGGCTTTCGTATATCTTTCATCATGTTAAAAACCTGTGCAATAGTCATATTCTCGGGATATCTTCCAATCTGCGGCATATACCCTATTTGGTTTCTATATAGCCAACTACGGGCAATAGAATTGTTATTAAAATTGATTACACCACTGTCAGGAACCACCATGCCTAAAATGCATTTAATGAAAGTTGTTTTACCGCTGGCATTAGGTCCTATTAAAGCTATACACTCACCTTTGTGGCAGGTAACAGATACATCATTTAATGCGTAGAATTTTCCAAATTTTTTACTAACATTTTTTGCAACAATCATAGCGATAAAGGTAACATGAGTGGATAATCATCTTTAAGATTTTCGGGTGTTACTGTTGGAATTATTTTTTCACTTTTATCAATAAGTGAAACAATAAAACTCCTGAACAACATAAGTGCAGATGGATTGTTATCAATAATCATTGAATACAGGCTTACAGGGTGATAAGGAACATCACCAATTTTATTTTTATCAAGATCATAGCCTTCATACTTATCCCAGTAGTTACCATTAAAAGTATTTAAGACAAGAGATCCATTTGTTCCGATATCAAAAGTATTTCCTAAAAAATTATTTTTGGTAATTACATTGTTATCGCAGCTTGCCTGAATTTTAATTGCCCAGCCATTATTGATAAATTCATTTCGCTGTAATACAATTCTGCTGCTGCCTTCCATGTGAATGCCAACAGTGTTTCTTAAAAAATGATTGCCTTCGATATAGCTGTCGGAAATATCTTTTAATAAAATCCCGTATGCTGCATCTCCCCAATTATCCTCAAAAAAATTATTAAACATTTTTACACCGTGTGAATACATTACGGCTACACCAGAGCCATTATCTTTAAAAAGATTAGTTATGTAATTATTATCCTGAGAAAACATAAAATGCAGGCCGTAACGAACATTCTCTGTTGAAATATTTCTCCATATCAATGAATTGGTAACGAACTCAAAATAAATTCCATCCCGATGGCCTTTGATAGTGTTGCCAATAATCAGCAAACTATCCGATCTCCAGCAATTAATTCCATTTCCACTTTGCACTTCATTTTTTCCATAAGCAGTGATGCTGTTATTTTTAATGGTGCATTTTCTGCTGTGCTGTGAATAAATTCCAAAATTGGTATCGTCTAAAATATTATTGATGATGGTAACATTATAACTGTCATAAATCATAATACCTGCAAGATCTTTTATCTCAGATCTTCCGGCATGCTGTACTTTAAATCCATCAACGGTTACATCGTTTGCGCTTATGGAAATGATCTCATATTTATTTTCACCATCAAGCACAGGAAAATTAATTCCTTTTAATACTATGGATTTTTTGATGAAAATATTTCCTTCTTTATAAAGCCCCGCATATACCAAAACAGTATCACCATTTTGAGCAATAGCAAGAGCTTTCTGTATAGATTGAACAGATTTATTTTTCCCTACAGAAATAGTTTTTCCTTCCGTATTTCTACAGAATAAAAAAAACATACTTAAAAATATTATGCTGAAAATCTTTTGCATCATTATTCATTTAACAACGAATTCCAGGTAATTACTTCGCCTTTAAATTTTTGCGCAGCTTCTTTTAATTTATTCTCACTATCGAAGCTGGCAATGTTTCCACCCATAGGTGAATGTAGTTCACTACTTTTTAAAAGGAATGCTTTAGGCGCTGGAATAAAATTGTGCGGTTCTTCAAAATTCACCAAATAAGTTTCTTTAATGTCATTATTATTAATAGTATTCGCTTTTCTGAATGCGAGCAGGCAATGCATGTCATCAAACTTATATGTCTTTCCTTTTTTAGTGATTATTTCTGCACCGAAATGATTATCTGCGATAGTCATCTTGCAAAAGCTACAGTCATCTGCATTAAGCTTAATTGGCTGTGGGCCTGTATTACAAGACATTATCCCTAAAATAAAAAATGCTGCAATTGCGGTAACTGTTTTTTTAACTCCAGTCAAAGCTTTATTTTTTTTTATGTAAAAATTGAAAAATCAATGCAGCTAATAATAGTAATCCTACAGCGATAAAAAGCATTCCACCTATATCAGGTATGGAGTAAGCGCCAAAATTTAAAAGTTGCTTGTAGCCTATAAGCGGCGGCTGGTAAGCCATTCCGGGAATTTGTATTGCTGCTTCGGGGTTGAGGTCGTGCCCGTAATTATATTCCCATCTCCAAAAATCTGCCATTGCCACAACACCAAAAATTACAAATAATAAGGTAAGAACTATCAGCCATTTTTTTCTGTTAAGCAATGTAACCGCAAAACAACAGAGAGCAAAAAAACAAATAATAAAAGGCAATATCGTAAACTCTACAAAATCTTTTGTATGCAATGTTTTCATACCGATGTAATGATTGAGACCGTTAATTATATCAACATTGCCAGCAATTTTATTGGGATAAATTTTTAAAACCAGGCCCTCAGGATATTGCGGCGCACTTAATTCTATTTTCCACATTGGAACTAACAAAACAACAAATAACGCAAGTCCACTTGCCATTAACATAGCCTTTACCCATTTTGTTAATTGGTCATTTTTCATTGTTTCATAAATATAAAAAGATAATTACTCTTTTAGCAAACAGTAACCTCATCCATCATATCTATATCATTGGAGGAGTATCTGGATGAGGTTATGTGTAGATCACATTTTGAACAAGTAGCACACTACTATTTCAATCTTGTTGTATCAGAATTTTTACCCAAACTGAAAGATATAGGTACATTTGATCCAGCTGCTGAAACCCTTACGTAGCCTTGCATTTCCTGGTGCAGGGCACTGCAAAAATCTGTACAATAAAAAGGGAAAATTCCCACCCTGTCCGGAACCCATTTTATGGTTTGTGTTTCACCCGGCATTACCAGCAATTCCCCATTGTTATTGCCTTTCACAGCAAAACCATGTGGCACATCCCAATCCTGTTCGAGGTTAGTAACGTGGAAATACACCTCATCACCCATTTTTACTCCTTCAATATTATCCGGTGAAAAGTGTGAGCGGATAGCAGTTATATATACATGCACCTTGTTACCTTGCCGCACTACCTTGCTTTCTTTTTCTCCCATAGAAACTCCAGGATTTTTATTATCTTCTATCTTAAATATTTTTAAAGAATTTTTTGAAATAAGCTCTGCCGGTACAGCCTGAGCATAATGCGGCTCACCAATAGTTGGATAATCCAGAAGGAGTTTCATTTTATCGCCGCTTATATCAAATAGCTGCGCCGCTTGTGCAAGTTCAGGGCCAGTAGGCAAATACCGGTCTTTAGTAATTTTATTATAAGATATTAAATATTTTCCATAAGGTTTTCTTGTATCTCCACCAGGGATACATAAATGACCTGGTGAATAATAACTTGGCTGCCTGTCAAGTACTTTTAAATCTTTAATACTCCATTTTACAATTTCAGAAGAAACAAAACAGGTAGTATAAGCGTTTCCTTTGCCATCAAACTCAGTGTGCAAGGGTCCTAAGCCAGGCTTTTTAACTTCCCCATACAATGCCGCTTCATATTTTATTACAGGGATGCCTGAATAATCACCATCAAAAGTTTTATTGGCAATTGCCTGTTGAATTTTTGTAAAAGAGAAAACCGGTATCAGTGCTGCAAGCTTTCCGCTTCCTACTATATATTCACCGGTGGGGTCAACATCACATCCATGCGGAGATTTGGGACATGGAATCATATATACGATTCCGGGTAAATCTTTTGCATCCAGCATTATTATTTCTGTTTCTATTACTGAAGTTGCAGTGTGTGTAACATCATCATATTTATTGTGTGCGTATTTTACCTGCTGCTTTTGCCCTTTGCCCTGTTTCAAATACTCTTCGGCTTTTTTCCAGTTAACTGCCAGAATAAAATCTTTATCGCGTTGTGATGCGTTTACTTCCAATAAAGTATGTGCCTGCTCCGAATTGTAACAACTAAAGAAAAACCAATCATGACTTGGGCCTTTGCCGCCATGACTCAAATCAAAATCCATCCCCGGTAGTAATATCTGGAAAGCAATTTTCATATTACCATCAGTTGGTGCAACACTTATAAAACTTAATGTGCCTTTAAAGTTTTGCTTGTACGTATTTATGGGAACATCTCCATTTGAGTTATCCATAGGTACACTAAAGCGGGTACCGGCGACAACATATTCGGTATTTTCTGTAATGAAAGGAGAAGAGTGATTACCAGCGCTATTGGGTATTTCGATAATTTCTGCAGTACGAAAAGTTTTAAGATCAATGCGTGCAATACGCGGTGTATTGTTGGCATTGGCAAATAACCAGCGTCCGTCAATTTCGCCATTGGTCTGTGATAGATCAAGGTGGTGCTGATCATCCCAGGGAACTTCGCCATGTGAAGTATTCAACATAGGTTTTGTTTCTTCACTATAACCCCATCCATTTTCCGGGTTAACGGAAAACACAGGAATTACCCGAAGCAGGCGGCCCGACGGTATGCCATAAACGCTTACCTGTCCGCTGAAACCACCGGAAACAAAATTGTACAATTCATCATACTTTCCTGGTGGTACATACACCCTTGATGCCGCATCACCATTCACAGCATTACTGGCATTTTTTGGCTTACAGCTATTTAAAGAAAGTAAAAGGCATAAGGAAACCATTGCTAACGCATTCAATTTAAAATTTTTCATGTCAGTATTTATTAGAAGTATTTATTAGAAGAGAATTATTTAATACCATCGTTCTTACGCATATACTCCAAAAGCTGCCTGGCGTCATTATCTGTAAGATTTTGATTGGGCATACGTACCAAACAAATTTCAAGCAGTGCCTGAGCCTTAGGATCTTTATTCAGCATTTCATCAGTATTAGTTACAAAATTCATTATCCATTCAGGCTTAAATCTTTCAGTGACACCTTTCCATCCCGGACCCACTAATTTCTCCTCAGTAAGTTTGTGACAGGCTGAGCATTTTACTCCATATATTTTTTCGCCGCCAGACGCCAATGAAGCATCTAATTTATCGCCAACATCAACATGGGTAAACTTTCCTGCTCCACGGTTAGGATCGTATGCAGGAGCATCGCCGCCCGGAGTTGAAATTTTTTCTCCATTTGGATCGGGTGTAGTTGTTGTAGGAGTTGTTTGAGTGGTTTCATTTGAACCGCCGCTGTTGCATGCATACATAATAATTGCGATAATACTTAACACTATTAATTTTTTCATAAATGAGAGGGTTTAAATGATTCTTTATAATGCAAGATTACAACAATGCAAAATTACAACGATAGAAAAACTTACGTATGATTAAAATCATAAATAATAATGATCTTTATGCCCTATTTTATTCACCGGTGACCTTACTTTTAAAAATATTATGATTCCTCAAAAACTTTTGTTAGATAAAGGAGGAACTTTTAGAAAGTATAAAAAAAATCAGAGTATTTTTTTTGAAGGAAATATGCCCGGATTTTATTATCAGATTGTAAATGGCAGTATAAAAATGGTTAGTGTTAATGAAAGCGGTAAAGAGTTTATACAAGGAATATTCGATAGTGGGCAATCTTTCGGTGTACCCGCATTGCTGGTTGAAAAGCCATACCCTGCAAGTGCTGTGGCTAATGAAGATACTTTGCTAATAAAAATATCTAAACTGGAATTTATAAAAATACTTAAAGACTACCCTAAAATAAATTTTCAATTCACAAAAATACTTGCCAAAATAATCTATAACTATTCACTGATAGCTAAGGCTATATCAGCGAATAAAACCGAAGGAAAGGTTCTAACTATCTTAAAAATACATAAAGAAAATTGCGGAGATCAGGGTATAAAAAATTTTAAAATTGAATTATCAAGACAACAGATTGCAGATATGACCGGTTTACGTGTAGAAACTGTAATAAGAACTATTAAAAAACTGGAAAACAAAAACGTACTGAAAATAGAAAAGGGTAAAATTTATATGTGAGAGATAATAATTGCTGCAACATATGATTCAAATCATATTTAATAGTTTTATTTCAACTTTCTTTTGCACTGTATAAATGAATGATGATAGAATTAAGATCGGACATCCAAAAATGGATACGTATTGCTTTTATTAACCTGCTGATAGTTGCCTTATTAGGCACTATTATGCGATATAAAATCGCTTACTACTTTCCATTAATAGAGCAAAAAAATTTTTTACATGCGCACTCTCATTTTGCATTTGCAGGCTGGGTAACACAAGTTTTAATAACTATGCTGGTTGCTTATCTCAGTACGAAAACACACAAAAATTTTTTAAAAAAATATAAGTGGCTGCTGACTGCTAACCTGGTAACAGCATATGGTATGTTACTCTCTTTTCCATGGGAAGGATACGGAATTGTTTCTATCACTTTTTCAACCTTATCAATTTTTGTTTCGTATGCATTTGCTTTTTTTTTCTGGAAAGATTTAAACCGTCTACCTGCAAAATCTGTAAGTCATTTGTGGTTCAAGGCGGCACTTATTTTCAATATTATTTCGTCAATAGGTGCATTTGCGCTTGCATACATGTTAGCAAATAAAATGCAACACCCCAGTTGGTATTTAGCAACTATTTATTATTTTTTACACTTTCAATATAATGGTTGGTTTTTCTTTACGTGCATGGGGTTACTATGCAGTAAACTCGTAACCGCAGGGGTTAAGCAATTATTTTTAAAAAGAATTTTTTTAATGTTTGTTTTGGCTTGTGTGCCGGCTTATTTTTTATCAGCTCTATGGTTGCCGATTCCATTCATTGTTTATCTGTTAGTAGTTCTTGCAGCAGCATTGCAACTTATCGGATGGATCTTCTTATTAATAAAAATTATAAAATTCAGGGCAGCAATTTTTGCCACTGTATTAAAAGATGCAAAGATTATTTTGATATTATCAGGTATTGCACTTTCAATAAAGTTGTTACTTCAGGCAGGTTCTACCATTCCATATTTAAGTAAAATAGCATTCGGTTTCAGACCTGTGGTAATTGGCTATTTACATTTGGTTCTATTGGGAGTAATTACTCTATTCATAATAGGATATTCAAAAATGAATAATTTTATTTTCACAAATCGCATAGGAAATTCGGGAATTATCATTTTTATTTCAGGGATTATTTTGAATGAGATCTTTTTAATGATACAAGGGGTTTCTTATATGAGCTATATAAATGTTCCCTGGATTAATGAGTTGCTATTGGGCGCTGCTATTTGTATGCTTTGTGGGGTATCGCTATTAAATCTGGGATTAATAAAAAGAAATTACACATATGGCTAATTGTTACAAAAATTTTACTATCTGGTTTTGAACCGATCGTAAAAGGCTTTTTCTAATAATTGTTTATAATCAGGATGAGCTATATTAATTAATTCTTTTGCTCTTTGTTTTAAATTTTTACCAAACAGATCTACTATTCCATATTCTGTTACTACCCAATGAACATGGCCCCTGGTGGTGACTACACCGGCTCCTTCTTTTAAAAAAGGAACTATACGTGAAAGGCCTTTTGAAGTTATAGATGGCAAGGCGATGATTGGCTTTCCTCCTTCAGATAATGAAGCGCCTCTCATAAAATCCATTTGTCCCCCAATGCCTGAATATTGGTAAGTTCCTAAAGAATCTGAACAAACCTGGCCTGTTAAATCAATTTCAATTGCACTGTTTATTGCAGTTACTTTTGGGTTTCGCCTTATTACACTTGTATCGTTTACATAGCTGATATCCATAACTCTTATTTCAGGATTATCATTTACAAAATCGTATAATTTTTTTGTGCCTGCCATGAAGCCTGTAACAGAACGTCCGATATTTATTTTTTTACGGCTGTTATCAATTATACCTTTTTGAATAAGTGGTATCACACCATCAGATAACATTTCAGTGTGAAGGCCAAGGTACTTATGACCGGTAAGATTTTTTAGCACCTGGTCTGGAATAGCACCAATGCCTAATTGCAGGGTGGCTCCATCTTCCACAAGTGAAGCTACATTGTAACCGATTTGGATTACTGCATCATTTGATTTAGAACTGTAATCAATTTCAGGCAATTCAGCATCATGCCACACAAGTGAATTAATTTTATTTACATGGATGAAACCATCTCCATGTGTCCGGGGCATTTTTGAATTTATCTGTGCTATTACATGTGGCGCCATATCAACCGCAGCACGGGCAATATCAACAGAGGTGCCTAAAGAGCAGTATCCATGTGCATCAGGTGGCGAAACCTGTACAATGGCTACATCTAAAGACAAAATATTATTTTTGAACAATTGTGGAATCTGGCTCAGGAATATGGGCACATAATCTCCATGATCACTATTGACAACTGACCGACTGTTTTCTGAAACAAATAAAGAGTTTATAAAAAAGCTGTCTCTGTAAAGAGGATCATTAAAATTTATACTACCTAATGTAGTGATGCTTACTAATTCAACATTTTTAAGTTCTGCATGTCTCTTTTGTAAAGCTTCTAAAATATGAACAGGAGTTGCTGCACTGCCATGAATAAAAATCCTATTGCCTGATTGTATAATCTTTACAGCTTCTTCAGCAGAAATATTTTTTTTGTCTTCCATTAATATTGATAAGTATTTATAATTGCAATGCCGTTATTTGAGAAAAATAAATTTATAAATTTTGCATGAAACTGTGCGTTGCTATTAGTATTTTAAGCTTCATTTGTTAGAATCACCTTTAAAGTTTTATCCCTTGCAGCATTTTGAAAAGTATCATAAGGAAATACACGAAATTAAAACACGATCTCCTTTTTTAAAATTAGTAACTGCAGCGCCAACCTCTTCAATAATACCCACTCCTTCATGGCCTAAAATGCGGCCATCTGTTACTTCGGGCACATCACCTTTAAGGATATGCAGATCTGTTCCGCAAATTGTTGTTTTGTAAATTTTTACAACTGCATCTGTAGCTTCCAGCAGGGTTGGCTTTGGCTTTTCTTCCCAGAATTTTTTACCTGGACCATGGTAAACTAATGCTTTCATTATTATATTTTTTATTGTTTCTCAAACCTTCCACTCTTTTCTTTTATTTTAATGCGATACATCACGGGCTTTATACGATTACTATCATCTGCCTTGCCTGTTACTTCATGTTCGTGTGCATGGATAGTAGAGCTGGTCATTAATGGCAATACATGGTTGAATAAATAATTTCTGGCTTTCTCTGCTGCTTTTCTGGTAAGCTCATAAAATGTACCGAACACTATTACACTTTGCCAGTTAGCCATATCCGACATTATATCAACTTGAAAACATACATTTGGATTTTTGCGCATTATCGTGAGTTTCAGACCTTCTTTCGTTTGTCCAATAATATCCTTTCCGTCATATACATAAGTTACCGGAGTTATGTAAGGCTTTTTACCATCAGTACAACCTATTCTGCCGACTGCCTGACTAAGCAGTACATTATTAATTTGCATTTCATTCAATTCACCAAGCATAGTATTATTATTTATAAATAATCTTTATTGAAAATTTCTTAACTCAAAAGTAAAATAGATAGAGAGCCTGATTTATGATATTCAGCATTGAAAGGTATGATAAAAGTCAAGTGTTATTATAACTTTAATCAGCAGAATATAAAAATGAGTAATATATTTTTGATTAAAAATAAAAGACATGAAAACAATACTGATTGCTACTGACTTTTCTAAGGCATCACGAAATGCATCATTATATGGAGTACAACTTGCCAAAGCACTTAATGCAAATATTATTTTGTTTAATGCATACAAGGTTCCACCGCCTGCCCCGGCATTGAATGCAAGCATATCAAGGTATGATATAATGATGCAAACGGATAAACAGTTATTGGATGAGGCAGATTTTTTAGATCCTAAACGGGCAATAATAGAAATTATATGCGATGAAGGTGTGGCAGAAGATGCTATTATTAATATAGCAAATGAAAAAAAGGTGGATTTTATTATTACCGGCATGAAAGGCAGCGGTAAAAACTTCAGAAAAATATTTGGCAGTACAGCCACTTTATTAGCAAAAAATACCAACATACCTCTAGTAATCGTACCTGAAGATGCAAGATTTAAAAATCCGGATATTGTGGTATTTGCGAGCGATAATATAGATTCAGATAAAGACGTACCACGACAACTCACAGCAATCACGAAACTTTTTAAATCAAAATTATATGTGGTTAAAGTGATTAAAAACAAAAATGAAGAATGGTTTGAGGTATCGGATACTCCCCAAAAGTTAAGAAAGATTGTTAAAATATTAGATACCTCAATTCAGTATCCGGTGGATACTGATATAAGACATGCATTAAATGAGTTTATTAAAAAACATCATGCTGATATGTTGGTAATGATGCCGCATAAGCATGAATGGATGGAACGGCTTTTTAGGAAAAGTGAAACAAAAGATATGATCTTTCACACTCAAGTCCCCTTATTAGTTTTACCGGAAATAAGTTCCAAATTGCAGGTATCAAACAAAAAAGATTTACAAAATGAAACGCATGGTTAAGCTAATAAGTATTGAAAGAAAAGCAAATACCAGGTGTTCAATATTTTGATTAGAAAATATCGGGTGCCGGGCTTCAGCCCAAGAATTAAATTTAAACAGCTTCTTAGAATTTTCAAACTAATATTTTCGAATTCTGCTGTGCATCAGGCATTAGTTATCTGAATAACAAAGGAAACTTAAACATGATTAAAATCATAAATAATAATGATCTTTATGCCCTATTTTATTCACCGGTGACCTTACTTTTAAAAATATTATGATTCCTCAAAAACTTTTGTTAGATAAAGGAGGAACTTTTAGAAAGTATAAAAAAAATCAGAGTATTTTTTTTGAAGGAAATATGCCCGGATTTTATTATCAGATTGTAAATGGCAGTATAAAAATGGTTAGTGTTAATGAAAGCGGTAAAGAGTTTATACAAGGAATATTCGATAGTGGGCAATCTTTCGGTGTACCCGCATTGCTGGTTGAAAAGCCATACCCTGCAAGTGCTGTGGCTAATGAAGATACTTTGCTAATAAAAATATCTAAACT
>OCZT010003917.1_pt1 | contig 15166 bp, 11 predicted proteins | sample 1539031 | NCBI WGS metagenome assembly OCZT01 (sample SAMEA3539308, study PRJEB22396) | soil metagenome | biome: tundra; feature: field; material: soil | place: USA | collected 2010-05 | depth 0.15 m
TATGTATTTCTTATGATAATTATAAAGCAAGTTCTGGTCATTGGTATAGGCATGAATTGTTTCAATATGACCTCTTGTGATTCCTAATTCTTTATCAATAACCAATAGAATCGGGACAATAGCATTGGTGGTACAGGATGCCGCAGAGAAAATAGTTTCATCCTTTTTATAATCAGTATGATTAACACCATGAACAATATTAGGGATGTCGCCTTTGCCCGGGGCTGTGAGTAATACTTTGCTGATACCTTTTGATTTAAGATGCTTTGCTAACCCTTCACGTTCGCGGGTTACGCCAGTATTATCAACCAATAATGCATCATTTATATCATACTTAGTGTAATCAATATCATCTGGATTCTTAGCGGCAATCATGTGAATGGTATGACCATTTACGATAAGCGCTTTGTTATCGAAATCAACAACAACCGTTCCCGGGAAAGGTCCATGAACAGAGTCGTTTCTTAATAAATCAGCACGTTTTGTGATATCGTCATCGGTGTTGCTGCGGGTAACAATTGCTTTCAATCTTAATTGTTCTCCTTTGCCTGCTTGAGAAATCAACTCGCGAGCTATCAATCGTCCTATTCGTCCGAAACCATAGAGAACAACATCTTTCGGAGTCAAAACTCTTTTATCCTGACCAATAAAACCACTTAATTTATCCTTAACAAAATCAGTAACTGATTTGTACTTTCCTTTCTCCTTCAGCCATTCAGCGCCTAATCTTCCAATATCAATACGAGAAGGAGCGAGGTCTAATTTATAGAGTTCATTAGCCAATAACAATGTATCCTGAACTTGTATCGGTTCATTGATAATGTTTTTTGCATAGAGATGGAGTTGAAGAATTTCTGTAGCTGTCCTGTCAAACAGTTGATTCCTGAAGATTACCAACTCAACAGATCTATCAAACCAAAGGTTTCCAATGGTATGAATCAGTTCTATGGCAGACTTTTCATGTCCTATCCAGTCATTTAATTCGGCTTCGTACTTGCTTAATGTTTCCGTGCCTTTCTTTCGGGGTTCTGCGGTTTCGAATATCATTTTATTTAAAGTTTAAAAAATTAATAATCACCTTATAAAAACACAAAGACGCAATTGTGATTTGCGTCTCTGAGACCATTTTGAATCAGAGCTTTATTTCGCCCTGCAAAATTAAGTTTTATTAATTAATTAACCAAGATAAGCCTTCAAAAGTTTACTTCTTGATTTATGTCTTAATCTTCGGATAGCTTTTTCCTTTATCTGGCGCACTCTTTCGCGGGTTAAATCGAATTTCATCCCTATTTCTTCCAATGTCCATCCATGAGTTATACCTAAGCCAAAGAATAACTTGATGACTTCGCTTTCTCTTGGTGTAAGTGTGGCTAATGATCTGTCAATCTCTAGTCTTAATGACTCGGATATCAAAATATTATCAGTAGGAAGCGCATCCTCACTCTCCAAAACATCAAGCATGCTGTTCTCCTCACCGACAACAAAAGGAGCATCCACAGAAATATGCTTTCCGGAAACCCTCATCGTATCAGCAATCTTATCACGGGTAGTATCCAATACATTTGCTATTTCATCCTGAGATGGTTCGCGCTCGAACTCCTGCTCTAACTGCGAATAAGCTTTACTTATCTTATTGATGTTACCAACCTGGTTCAGAGGCAAACGAACTATCCTTGATTGTTCAGCAAGCGCCTGAAGAATGGACTGACGAATCCACCAGACAGCATAAGAAATGAACTTGAAACCTCTTGTTTCATCGAATCTCTGGGCAGCTTTTATCAAACCAAGATTACCTTCATTGATAAGGTCAGGCAGACTTAATCCCTGGTTCTGATATTGCTTGGCAACAGATACCACAAATCGAAGATTGGCTTTTACAAGTCTGTCCAATGCCCTTTGGTCACCATCTTTAATCTTTTTCGCAAGAACAACTTCTTCCTCAGCACTAATCAGTCCTTCTTTGCCAATTTCCTGTAAATACTTCTCCAGAGATGCGCTCTCCCGATTAGTAATTGACTTTTGAATCTTAAGCTGCCTCATTTATTTTTATTTTAATTGCCTGATGAAATATGATTTCTGAAACCCTCTATCTTTAAATTCCGTACAAACTTACAACCAAAAGATTCAAAAAGCAAGTAAAATGCAATTTATTTATAAACCGAAGGCATAATATGCTCTTGTTCCGTTCGGATAAACACCCTCGATAAGGACACCTCCTGACTTGTGATCAAGGGCGTTTACGAGGTCATCTATGTTGTTAATTTGTTTCTTATCAATGATGGTTATGATAAATCCTTCACGGATACCTGCGGCACGTAATTTTCCTGATTCCATCTTATTTATCTTCACGCCACCACTAATTCCCAGTTTTGATTGTTCCTCATCAGTGATGGTAGAAAAATCGGCACCCAATAAGGAAACTATCTCTTTCTTATCCTCTTTTACAAGGTCTGTCTTATTGTTTCTATTCTTAAGAACAACAGTTATATTCTTTTCCTTTTCACCTCTTTCTATGGTTACGTTTACCTTATCACCAGGGCGGAAACGGCTTACCTGCTCCTGCAATTCAGCGGCTGAGTTTACAGAAACTTCTCCAACCTTTGTAACGATATCACCCTTTTCAATACCTGCTTCTTCGGCACAACCCCCCGGGGTGCAATCATCAACATAAACACCCTTAATGTTCTTAATTCCTTTTTCATCGGCTAACTTAGAATCTATATCTCTTATATTTATTCCGATGAATGCACGCTGAACAGTACCATACTCTAATAAATCTCCTATTACTTTCTTCACAATATTAACCGGGATTGCAAAGGCATAACCGGTATAAGAACCTGTATTTGACTCAATAGCAGAGTTAATTCCAATCAGCTCTCCACGTGTATTTACTAATGCGCCACCACTGTTTCCGGGGTTAACGGCTGCATCAGTCTGAAGATAAGATTCAATCTTATGATCTCCTCCAAGAATATTTATATTCCTTCCCTTAGCACTGATAATTCCTGCTGTTACAGTAGAAGTCAGATTGAATGGATTACCCACTGCAAGCACCCATTGACCGACCTTTACATCATCCGAATTGCCATAAGAAATAAACGGCAAGCCCTTTTCATCTATCTTTAACAAGGCAAGGTCGGTATTGGGGTCTCTGCCAACAACCTTTGCTGTATAGGTTCGCTTATCATTGAGGGTAACATTGACTTTATCGGCATCTTCAATAACGTGGTTATTGGTGGCGATATATCCGTCATCGGTAATGATTACCCCCGAACCACTGGCTTCACCAGGCTGAGATTTGATATTCGGATTACCGAAAAGCCCTCCCCAAGGGTCATTGAATTGAAACGGATTGACATAATTCTTGGCTGCATACTCAGTTTTGATATGCACCACTGCCGGAACCGTGATATCCGCTGCCTGAACGAAATCATTCGATGCTTCAGGACTTGTGTGTGTGAAATTTGTGAAATGTGCATTTGGATTAGCACCAACATAATGAACTGCAGTCTGATTCTTCTCGGTGTACTTGAAAATCCCTGCACCTGTGAAACCTGCTATTCCTGCAATGAGGAATAAAGCTACATAATTTTTAAACGACTTTAACATACTGTTTTTCTCCTTTTTATTAGTTTAACATTTAATTATTTAACCTGTTTTTATTTCAACAAATTTTATGCCACTCGAAGTATGACAAAATTAAAGAAAGCTGAACTGAATTTTTGTCATATAGAATACTTATAAATCTGTCAAAATGACATATTACAGAACGATTCAGGGGAATCTATAGTATTCTGTTGTTGTTAAATATTTGTTAAACTTTAAACAGATTATTCTTTAACAAACTTTCCTCTGAAGGTTTCCTTGTTGTTTGCTAATTGATAGAAGTAAACTCCATAGCTTATATTGGGGAGAGTTATGAGTGTTGAGTTATTAGTAATGAGTTGGGAATATACCTCCTGACCAAGTACATCGGTGATGATTAATTGGGGAGAGGAATTATTAATTATAGATGATAAATTATAAATTAAGGTGAAGGTGCCGTTATTCGGGTTAGGATAAATATTAATTTTATTTTTCATACCATCAAAATTTTGAATCCCCACAGTTTGATAGGTAATCTTTCGAACTCTATTATTATAGGTATCTGCAATATAAACATTACCCAATAAATCAATTGCTATTTCATAAGGCATATCCAATTCAGCAGTAGTTGCTAAAATTCCATCACCATTATATCCGGCGGTACTATCGCCTGCAATGGTATTTATAATTCCGGTATTCGAATTTACTTTGCGAATACGATTTTCAAATGCATCTGCAATATATACATTTCCGCTACTATCAATTACCACTCCCGTTGGGGCATGTAATTCTGCATCAATAGCAAGGATTCCATCACCATTATATCCATAGATACTATCACCTGCAATCGTATATATAATACCTGTATTATGATTTATTTTTCGAATACGATAACCTTCTGCAATAAATAAATTACCCACTGCATCAAAACCCAATCCAAACGGTGTTATATGAGCATCCGTTGCCAAAATACTATCACCATTATAAGTTGATAACCCGTTCCCTGCAATGGTAGATATAATACCTGTAGTATGATTTATTTTTCGAACCCGATAATTATTTTCATCTGCAATATAAACATTTCCTGTATCATCTACAGCCACCCCGGATGGATAATATAATTCGGAGGCAGTTGCAAGGATTCCATCCGAATTATAGCCCTGGATACTATCTCCTGCTATAGTTGTAATAATACCGGTACTGGAGTTTACTTTGCGAATCCTGTTATTCCAGGTATCAGCAAAATAAACGTTTCCTGAATTATCAATAGCAAGTCCTTCAGGACCATAAATCTGAGCATTGACAGCAAGTCCGTTATCACCCGAAAACCCATAATATCCAGTCCCTGCAATGGTAGTAATAATACCTGTACTTACAGTTACTTTACGGATGCGACTATTTGCATAATCAGAAATATAAATATTGCCGGATGCATCAACGGCAACTCCCATAGGTTGGCCTAATTCAGCCGATGTAGCAAGAATAGTATCCCCATTATATCCCTGTATGCTATCTCCGGCAACCGTGGTAATAATTTGTGCACTCAACTTATTATATATAATAAGGAATGCAAATAGTGTGATTGGTAAAAGAAATTTTTTCATATTATCTAATTTTTTCAAGCCACAAAGATAGTCAATTAATCCATTTATAAGAATGATAAGCACCTGATTTATAAATTCCCCATGAATTTCCCCATTTCCTCCCTAATCCCAAATCCCTGATTCTTCATCAAAACCCTCTATCCATAGCCCAAGCAACACTTCCGGCAAGGGTGGTTTGAGGGGGAAAAGAAAAAAATGGAGACGATTTCTGTCATTTATCCTTACCTACGTGACACTTATCCTTACATTTGTGTCATTTATCCTTACATAACTGACAGAAATCCTTAGCTGAGTGACACAAATCCTTACCTAGCTGACAGAGTTCTAAAGCTACGTGACATAAATCTAAAGCTACGTGTCACCTATGTAAGCATAGGTGACACAAATCCTTAGATAGCTGACACAAATGCTTAGATAGGTGACAGAATTGCTTAGTTTATCTGCATTTGTCATTTTCATTAAGAAAGTTTATGTCAGCAATCATAAACTCTCTTAATGAATGACGAATTATATTACATCAACATATAATGTTTGGATTGGACCATTTGGTCCCTTTGCCATAATTAATGTATGACGAAACCAAACTCTTTTTCCTGCGGTTTAGTCTATCGAAGTCAACTAAGTTCTATTTTCTATCTGTTTACTCAATAACAAACTTCCCGTTGCTGATCACCTCGGTTTTGTTTTGAATCAATCTATAGAAATACATCCCTGAAGGGAGGTTATCTCTGTTCAGCGTTATTTCTTTATTATCGCCGACATATACACTTTTTACCTCTTGCCCGACAATATCATAAATTTTTAGCAAAAGTTTGCTGAAATTGTTACCAATAATTTTTATAGTGCATGAATTAGTAAATGGATTTGGATAAAGTGAAACAAGGGTATTTTGATTATTTGAAGTAAGAGGAATCCCTGCCACAATCGGAGACATGATATTAATGGTATCTGCTGATAATACAGAATCGCAATAGGTATTCTGGCATCCTGCCGAATCATGGATGGTAAGGCATACCAGGTAATCTCCTGTTGCTGCATACACATGGGTCGGATATTGACTTGTTGAAGTGTTTCCATCACCAAAATCCCATAAATAGGTAACAGGTTGAATACCTGTTGAAAGATTTACTATCTTATAATTATGAGCGCCGACAGGATAAACTGAAAAATAAGCAAAGCAGGAAGTTCCTGTTCCAAGTTCAAAAAGGTTGTTATAAGTAGGATTTGCACCATTGGTAATATTGAAAGCAAGCATCGGCGTATAAGTATGATTGAATATGTCGTAATTAAAAATCATTCCCGAGCTATCACCACTTACTCCAAAGCAAGTCATTCCATATAGCTTCCCATTCCGTGATTGAATAAGACTTCCGAAAGGATAATATCCATCAGCATTGAATTGATAATTAAAAGAATGCACCACTTTAATGGAATCATTGGAAGGGTTTAATCTGAATAAAGACCCATGACCCTGATCGCCTCCGAATTGTGATAATCCATAGAGGTTTCCATCATTTGCCTGGATAAGATTTCCGAAAGGATTACCACCTGCACTTAAATTAAAAGTATATACATTTGACCAGGTGTTATTGCTGAGGTCGAAACTGAATATTGAACCGACATTATAAATACTACCCTTACATGCCAAGCCATAAAGTTTTCCGTTTGATGCCTGTAATAAGCTTCCCCACGTATAACCAATAGAGGTCGAAACAAAAAAAAGCTTTGGAAAAATTAATCCGGAAGATAAATTAACACCATATAATTGACCAAAATCACCAAATCCATGACCAGAAGTTACTCCATATAGATTGCCATCAGTTGCTTCAATCAAAGCACTGCTTGGTACTCCTGCTGTATCAGGAAAATGATCTTTGTATATGATTGAATCTCCGGTTATATCAAAAGTAAATAATATGCCGGAATTAAACGGATCTGGTCCTCCATATTGGGTTGTTCCATATAATTTGCCATCGCTTGCCAGAAGAAAACTAGCTGTGGGATATGCTCCATGAATCCCACCACTAAAGCTATACAATGAGGTGTAATTATTATTCGTCGGATCAACTGAGAAGATTGTTCCCTTGCCATATTTACCACCATATTCCGTCATTCCATAAAGTAATCCATTGCCTGCCTTAACCAATGTTCCATAAGGAGAAAAACCATCATTGGCTCCCTGAAAATTATATAGGTCATTATATACATTTCCTAAGGTATCGAAGCTAAAAATAACGCCGCTGTTATTTGTTCCGCCCTGAGAGGTCATTCCATAAAACTTCCCGTTTGTAAAAATAAGACTTCCTTCTGAAAAATTTCCTGATGTGGATTGAAACTGATGCAAAATTGCCAGGCTGTCTATGGAGGGATAAAAGCTGAATAGCACTCCTGAACTGTCTCCGACACCTTCGACACCATGGTAGGTCATACCATACATCAAACCATTGCTCAATTGACGTAAGGTTCCGAAAGGATTACCGATATGTAAAGTATAAAAGCTATATCGGCTTTGAAAAGTAAAATTGACGGGATTAATGCTGTATATGCTTCCATCTGTAGGATTTACCAGGAATCCCTGTGTCATTCCATATAGTAAACCATCCGTTCCCTGAATCAGGCTTCCATAAGGATATAACCCATCAATGCCTGAAAAATCAAATATCTTTGTAAAATTATTGTTGGATGGATCGACCCTAAAGATAGTTCCCCAGCCATGAGCACCATTGTTTCGGGCAACACCATATAATTTTCCGTCAATTGCCTGAATCAGGCTGCTATGCGGTTGACCACCGGTACCGGTAACATTGGCAATAGTATCAAAGTTCTGTACTACAATTAAAGTATCGGAAGCAATGTTATAACTGAAGATTGTACCCACGCTGTCAGCCCCTCCGTTTGACGCCATCCCATAAAGAAGACCATTACTTGCCTGGAGGAGGTTTCCATAAGGATATTCGCCTTCTGAAGCTTTAAGATCCCATAAATCAGTGTATATATTATTTATATAATCATAGCTGAAGACGACACCGAAATTATTGGTTCCGCCTGAATTTGTCATTCCATATAGTTTACCGTTTGAGGCTTGAATCAAAGACCCGTAAGGATACCCTCCTGTAACAGGATTAAAATGATGCAATGCTGTTGTTGTGCCTGTTGCGGTATCAAAACTAAAGATAACTCCTGCGTTATTTGATCCTCCATTCGATGTCATTCCATAAAGTTTTCCATTGCTAGCCAGAACAAGATCGCCATAAGGAGTATTCCCTTTAAAAGAACCGAAATCGTGAATATTACTCATACCTGTTCCATCAGCATTGATATGAAATATTATACCAGTGCTGTCACTGCCGCCATAAGTTGTCATTCCCCACAACTGAGGATTGGTTTGCGCATTAATCCTTGCAAAAGAACAAAGAACAAAAGTAATAAGGATGAAGAACTTAAGTTTCATAAAAGATAGATTTGATTTCATTTCGTATATTTTTAGAGGATGTAAATTTAACACTATTTTATCGAATGACAATTTATTTGTCATTAATAAATTAAGAAAATTCAGGTTTATTGATTTGAAATAGGGGAATAGTGACATAGAATTACTTTACTGATTTCAGTTTCTGTAACTCTTTAAAAAGTTCAATTTCCTTTTCGGATAGGTTCTTTGGAGTGATTATATTTATTTTTGCATAGAGGTCACCGAATTCATTTGTCTTCCCATATTTAGGCATTCCCATTCCTTTTAAACGAAGGTTCTTTCCATTCTCCGTACCAGCAGCAATCGGAATCTTTATTTGTCCTTTTATTGTTTTTATTTCAGCCTTTCCACCCAGAATTGCAGTATAAAGGTCAAGATTCAAATCACAATACAAATCATCACCTTTTCTTTCAAATGCTGAATGATTGCCTATATGAACAGTGATGAATAAATCTCCTTTTGGTCCACCATTGATTCCATTTCCACCTTTTCCTTTCAATCTCAGTACTTGTCCTTTATACGAACCAGGTTTCAATTTCATTCGAAGCTGTTCGCCATTCAAATTCAATACTCTTGAAGAACCATGATATGCTTCTTCCAATGAGATTTCCATCTCTGCCTGCAAATCAGCGCCTTTAGTACTTCTGCTTCTTTGTCGGGGATTATTTCCCATTCCACCTCCGAAAATGTTTTCAAAGAAATCAGAGAAGTTACCACCAAAATGACCGAATTCATTCTCATCGCCTGAATAGGTATAAGTACGTCCACTACCTCCATTGCTATATCGTTCCCAATCAAAGTCAGAAGATTTGTTTCCTCCTTGCTGATACTGTTTCCAGTTCTCGCCTAATTCATCATATTTCTTTCGTTTCTCAGGATCACTTAAAACCTCATTGGCTTCATTGATTTCCTTAAATTTTTCCTCAGATTTCTTATCCTCCGGATTCTTATCTGGATGATATTTTACTGCAAGTTTTCGAAATGCTTTCTTAATCTCTTCAGGGGTGGAACTTTTAGTTACTCCAAGTATTTTGTAATAATCTTTATAATCCATAATTCAATTTTAATTCGGATACAAAGATACTATTATTATGGCTTACTTTTTTGTTCGCTTTTTAAACTGTTAATTCCGGTCGCAAAATAAATCGGACAAAAGGAAAGGACTGAAGTCAGAAAAATGACTCCTCCAACTATTCCCAACCACGTCTGGAAATAGATTCCTGCTGCCATTATCACACCACCCAAAATGGCTCTTAATATCCTGTCCCAATACCCTAAATTACTTTTCATAAAGCTATTATTTTAATAGTGTAAAATTATTGAACTTAATTTGTGATTTAAATGATTGCTGTCATAATCAAACCTGATTAATATCATAAGTTTTCCGGTCTATGATATCAATCATGATAATTGTTATCGAAAATCATTCTTTCTTATGATAAACAACTGCAATTTTGTATTTGTAAATAATTAATAATACAATGAAATCAATAACAAAAACAATTTATGCAGTCATGATATTAATGACAGCATTCACAAATTCTTTTTCTCAAAATAAAACTGATTCATCTTCCATTACAGGGAAGCTATCAATAAATGAATTTGAAAGCAAATTAAAATCAACTCCAAATGCTCAATTGGTGGATGTAAGAACTCCCGACGAGTTTGTTACAGGTCATTTAAAAGATGCTAAGAACATTGATTTCTGGGCAAAAGATTTTGATAAACAAATCATGAAATTAGATAAAACAAAACCAACCTTTGTTTATTGCCTTGCCGGAACAAGAAGTATTAAAGCAAGAGATCTTATGAAAATTAACGGCTTTCAAAATGTTTATTATATGGATGGGGGAATTATGAAATGGCGACTTAATGATAAACCACTAGTTGAACAGACATTGCCAACAGCATCTAAAGGAATGAATGAAGTTGAATTTAAGAATGCCGTTAAAAAAGACAAACTCGTTTTGGTTGATTTCTTTGCAGTCTGGTGCCCTCCATGCAAAGGTATGAATCCGGTTATTGAACAGATTTCTGATGAGATGAAGGATAGGGTAGAGGTATTGAAAATTAACTTCGATGAAAATAAATACCTCGCTAAATATCTGAAGATAGAAAGCTTCCCTACTTTCATTATTTATAAAAACGGAGAACAGGTATGGCGAGGAGAAGGTGCAATGGAGAAATCAGCTTTGAAGCTAATTATATCTAAATATTAATACTGATATAAATCATATTTATCGTTGATTCAGGTCATATATATTCCTTTATCAATACTATATTTTTATATTTGATAATTTAATGTAAAACATAAATAATAATTAAAATGAAAAAAACGGTACTTCTTCCTTTATTAGTCATTTTACTATTTAGCATGAAGACTAATGCGCAAACAATTCTAAACGGAGGATTTGAGAACTGGAACAGTTTAAACCTTTCTGATCCTCTTCCATGGTTCGATTCCAATCCTCAAACCATAAGTCAGTTTGGTGTGGTAACAACAACGCAAGTCGCCGGAGCTTATGGTGGTTCTGCTGTTCACATTCAGACTTATATCAATGGTCCTGATACGGCTCAGGCTTATTTACTAAATGGCATTCCAGGACAACAAGGTTTTCCTCATGGTGTTCCATATACACAACAACCAACAGGAATTCAGGGTTATTACAGGTATAGTCTTGGAACTGCTGATACTGCAATGCTAATTGTAACGTTCAGCAAAAATGGTGTTTTGATCGACAGTAATCTCTTTAAAATCAGGGGAACTGGAACACAAAATACCTTTGTTCCTTTTTCATTTTCATTCAATGTGCCATCAATTCCTGATTCTATGTGTATAGCGGCTACATCAAGCAATCTGACTATGTTTGCAGGTATGCAAAACGGCAGCTGGCTCGAATTAGATTCATTATCTTTTACCGGCAATTTAATTACACAACAAATTGCGAATGGTAATTTTGAAAGTTGGACACCTTCTGCAATAAATTATCCTGTCGGTTGGAGTGAAGGTGGAGGCGGCGGTTCTGGTAATAATATATTAAGAACAACAAGCAGTTATTCAGGTACGTATGCAATAGAACTTGAGACTGTATCTAATGGTCCCGGAGATACAAGTTCCGCTGCTATTACAAACGGTTCCTTTGGAAATTTCGGACCTTTTGGTGGTCGTCCTTACAATCATACTTCTGATACGCTTTATGGTTATTATAAATATATTACAAATGGGCCTGATAGCGCAGATGTTGGAATAGGTCTTACCCAGAACGGAAGTCCTGTTGGTGGAGGAGGATTAAAATTATATCCGGTTTCTTCTTATACACTTTTCCAGATTCCTTTACAAGCGTTCTCAACTCCTGATACTTTATTAATCGCATTTCAATCATCCAGTTGTTGTCCTTATTCTGTAAATGCTGTCGGAAGTAAATTATATATTGATAATCTCTGGTTAAAATCGCAACCTCTTGGTATTCCTTCTTTCATTAACGGATTAACTTATAAATGTTTTGTCTATCCTAATCCATCAGAAAGTATTCTGAACATAGGATTCTCGAAAGACCTGAATACAAAAATAGATTTTAAAATTTATGATGTATCCGGAAGATTGGTTTCTGAGGATGAATTTTATGGAACAGTGAAACCAAATACAATTAATATTTCAAATCTCAATTCCGGAATCTATTTTTATGAAGTTTTAAGTGATAATGGAATAATCAGAAACAAGTTTATCAAAGAATAATATAGGATAGAAATAAGTTAGATTTAGGTTTGTAGTTTATTTGTTAAATGTCCGGCTTGTAGTTTAGCCGGACATTTTTTTGTTTAAATGAATCATAAAAGCTTCTTTTTGGCAATAAAGTATTATTTCAGACTAATTATTTAAAAAGATTCTTCTTTGAAATCCGAAGGACATTATTTATAAAGTTATGCAACTTTAAACTAATTTCCCTATCTTTGCATTCTTATAAAAACAAGGACGAAAACCAATGGAGTACGAGATAAAACCAAAGGAAAAATTAAGTTTGGGCGTAGAAGAATTATGGCAATACAGGGAATTGTTCTATTTTTTTACATGGCGCGATATAAAAGTAAAATACAAACAAACTGTTTTAGGATTTGCCTGGGCTGTGCTGCAGCCTTTTTTTATGATGGTTATATTTTCCCTGTTCTTTGGTCAGGCATTAAAAATTCCATCTGATAATCTGCCTTACCCGGTTTTTGTTTTCTCAGGTCTTTTATTGTGGAATATTTTTTCTTCGGGAGTAACCTCAGCGGGAAACAGTATGGTAAGCAATGCCAATATTATTAAAAAGATATATTTTCCCCGACTGATAATTCCCATTTCCTCAATACTTGTTTCCATGTTCGACTTTTTAATGTCCATAATTATTTTCATAGGTATGCTTTTGTATTATCATATCCATATCGAAATATTAAAAATAATACTCTTTGTTCCTTCCGGATTGATAATCTGTTGTATCTCAACCTTTGGATTAGGCATCTTTCTGGCCGCCTTGAATATTAAATACCGGGATTTTAAATATATAATTCCATTCCTGGTTCAATCCTTGTTATTTATTACTCCGGTTATCTATCCGGTAAGTATTCTCACCCATGATTTTTTAAAATACATAGTCGCGCTTAACCCTATGTATGCTGCAGTTTCATTGTTCCGCTCAGGTATTATTGACGTTCCGCTGCAATTGAATTTAATAGCAATAAGTTTATGTTCAGGACTTGCCTTTTTAATCGTCGGGTTATATTATTTTAGAAAAACGGAAACTTATTTTGCCGATCTAGCGTAAAGATGAAACCGATATTGGAAATACAAAACATTTCAAAAAAATTCCGAATTCATCACGAAATGGAAAGATATTTAAGTTTAAGGGATTCTATTTCCTCTGTTTTTAAATCAAATAAAGCAGGGTACGAAGTATTTTATGCATTGGATAATGTAAATTTTAATGTTTTTGCCGGCGACAGTGTTGGTATAATCGGTAAAAACGGAGCCGGGAAATCTACTTTGTTGAAAATATTGTCTAAAATTACACCGCCTTCCTCCGGAAAAATAATTTCACGCGGACGGATAGCAAGCCTGCTTGAAGTTGGAACAGGTTTTCATGCCGAGTTGTCCGGCAGAGAAAATATATTTTTAAACGGTTCCATTATTGGAATGAAAAGAACTGAAATAAAAAATAAATTTGATGCAATAGTTGATTTTTCCGGCGTAGAAAAATTTCTGGATACACCATTGAAACATTACAGCAGCGGTATGCAGTTACGCCTGGCATTCGCTGTGGCTGCATTTCTTGAAAATGAAATCATGATTATTGATGAAGTTCTTGCAGTTGGTGATGCCGAATTTCAAAAAAAATGTATGGGCAAGATGGAAGATGTAAGTAAAAACGAGGGAAGAACTTTACTGTTTGTAAGTCATAATATGGCTGCCGTAAAAAGTATGTGCAATCAATCCGTTGTTCTTGAAAAAGGCAAGGTAAAGCTGATTGGTAAAACTGAAAATGCAGTTAGTTATTATCTTAAAGGACATTCAGATACGTTAAATAAAAAAATATTTGATACCGAATACGACAAACCTGAATTCTGTCTTCATGAATTATCCTTCAATAATGTTGGTAAAACAAATGAAGAGCCATTAATTGAAGATGAAGAAATGGATTTTGAAACAATAATAACGTTTAAAAAAGAGGGTCATCCAAACTATCATATTGCCTATCATTTATACAATGAATTAGGAGAGGTAATGTTTTCTTTTTCCCATCAGAATATTAACCTTATCAGCGGAAAGAATAGAGTTATTTGCACTTTCCCCAAAGGATTTTTTAATGCCGGTACTTATTATATCGCAATGTTTGTAATTAAAAATAAAACTGAAGCAAGCTTTATAGAAAAGGATATAATCAGCTTTAGAATTGTTGATGGCAGTCGTCCGATGGGAGTTTGGATGGGGAGAGAACCGGGATATATTAAACCGACATTTAATTGGAGAAACAAAACTGTATGATACCTGTAACTAAAGCATTTTTACCAAAAATTGAAGAATACGAACTTCTTTTAAAAAGTATTTGGGAAAAACAATGGGTTACAAACAGAGGACCTCTTCTATTGGAATTAGAAGAGAAATTAAAAGCTTTTTTATCAGTTCCAAATATCCTTATTACCAATAATGGAACTATTCCTTTGCAGATTGCATTAAAACTATTCGGAAACCGCGGTGAAATTATTACTACTCCTTTTTCTTATGTTGCAACTACTTCATCCATTTTATGGGAAAATTGTACTCCGGTATTTGTAGATATACATCCGGAATATCTTACCATAGATGAAACTAAAATAGAGGTTGCTATTACTTCGAAAACAACAGCTATTTTGGCAACTCATGTATTCGGTAATCCTTGTGAAACATTGCTGATTGAGAAAATTGCAAAAAAACATGGGTTGAAAGAGATCGGCAGAGCACACGTCTGACCTCCAGTCACGCCAATATCTC
>OCZT010003919.1_pt1 | contig 15164 bp, 16 predicted proteins | sample 1539031 | NCBI WGS metagenome assembly OCZT01 (sample SAMEA3539308, study PRJEB22396) | soil metagenome | biome: tundra; feature: field; material: soil | place: USA | collected 2010-05 | depth 0.15 m
GAATGGATGTCGATGTTGAGCTTGGCGTCGCGCGCGAGCGCGAACAGCAACTCCTCCGCCTTGACGTTGTTGACCACGACGCTATAGGTTTCCGGCCGCGCCGCGGGCTTGGGCTTGGGCAATATGGGCGTGATCCGCACCGGCTCGGGGATGTCGCCGGCAGGCGCCGGCGCAACCGCCTGCACATGCCCCGGCGAGGGTTTCATCGGCTGTATGCTGCAGCCGGCGATGAGCAGAGCAGCCGCAAACGTCAGCCCAACTTTAAGATTCATGCCGCTCGCCATTGATATGTATATGGATTCCCCATGCGGATTATATAGCACAACCATGTTAGCGCAACCTGCTGCTTGAACCGTCTGCCGCGCTGTGTTTGGGTGGCGCGGTTTTCGCGTTTGAAGCAGCAAAAAAACTACTGGCGGTTCTGGCTGCGCATGCGCTCCGCGCTGCGATAATACGGACCGAACTGCCGGTAGACCGGGGGCAGGTCCTTGATGCCCTGAGTCACTTCGGCGAGCGTGGGATAGAGTCCATAGGCGAGACGATAGTGCTGCCGGTCGTCGATCTTGACGCCGTAGACGTAGAAGTCCGACAGCTTGAGATTTCTTCCGGCGGCGCGTGCGAGCAGTTCCTCGATGCGGGGCACGTCGTGCGTGTCGGCGGTGAGCAGTTGAATCGAATAATGATCGCCGGGCGCGCTCTTCAGCCATTCCTGGGTGGCGGCGAAGCGCGCTCGCGTGAGATCGCCCGTGGGCGGCGCCGGCGGCACGTAATTCTTTGAGCCCGGCTTGGCACCGGCGGGTGTGTCGGGGCCTGCCAAGACCGTCGCAGCGGCAGGCGCGGCGCCAGCGGCCCGGGCTACAGCTAGCGCGCTCGGGGCTGTCTGGGCCGCCGCCAGCGGCGTCGCAGCCGCCGTGGCCGCAACCGTTGCGGGCGTCGTCGGCATCACGCCGGCCCGTTGCGCCATGGGTTGCTGCACTGGCGCGCTCGCGCCGGCCGAAGCCGTCGCGGGCGTCGTGCGGGTTTGGACTGGCGCAATTGCAGCGCTTGGGGGTTCGGTCACGGGTGCCGGTGGCGCAAGCGCTGCCGCGGCAGGCGTCGGCGCCGATGGTGACAGCAGGTAATGCAGGCCCAGCCCCAGGGCCAGACCCGCCGCCACCCCGCCCGCTGCCAAGCCGATCTTGGCTTTGCTCATGGGGGCACGGTAGAACTCGGAGTCGCGGATGGCGCGATTGACGTGCCTGGCGGTGATGCCGTGCTCGTTGTCGGCGAAGGCGGCAAGCAGCGATTTGTCGGCGAGAATGTTGACGCGCCGCGTAAGACCCTCCGAGGCCTTGACGATCCGGCGCACTGCCTCGGGGGCGAACACGTTCGGCCCGCGGTAGCCGGCCGCGCGCATGCGGAAGTCGAGATAGGCTTCGACATCGGAGCGCAACAGCGGCTCCAGGCGGAAGCTGTGGGTGATGCGCTCCTTCAACTGGCGCATGTGCGGCATGCTCAGATGCTCATCCAGCTCGGGCTGGCCAAAGAGCACGATCTGCAGCAGTTTCGAGCTGCTGGATTCGAGATTGGACAGCAGCCGGATCTGTTCCAGCGTTTCCTGCGGCATGGCGTGGGCTTCGTCGATCAGCACCACCACGCGCCGGTCCTGGCCGTAGAGTTTGATCAGGTGATCCTGCAGGATGCGCAGCAGCAGCGGCTGGCGTTCGTTGCCGACTTCTATTTTCAGCTCGTCGGCGATGGCGTAGAGGATTTCCTCGCGCGCGAGCGAGGGGTTGGACAGCAATATGGTGTCGACGTGCCCGGGCAGCCGCTCCATCAGCACCCGGCACAGCATGGTCTTGCCGCTGCCCACCTCGCCCGACACTTTGACGATGCCCTCGTCGTGAGTGATGGCGTAGAGCAGCGCCTCCAGCGTCGCGCCGCGGTTGGCGCCGCCGAAGAAAAAGCCGGTGTGCGGGGTGATGCGAAAGGGCGGTTCGTCCAGGCCGAAGTGATTGAGATACATGGCGTCGTCTATTTCTTGTCCGGGTGTTCCATGCGCGAGTACAGGGTGGTGCGGTTGATGCCGAGCATCTTCGCCGCCTGGCTGACGTTGCCGTGAGTGAGGCGCATGGCGGCCTCGATATAACCCTGTTCCCACGCCCTGAGCATGTCGTCGAGATTGAACTGGCGCGCGCGCTGCAGGTGACGCTGCGCCTGCTCGATCAGCGTCTGCGGATCGCCCGGCGGCCCGAGTTCCGCGGCCGCCCTCGACTCCGTTTCCGCTTCGAGTTCAGGCTCGAGTTCCAGCGGCGAGAGCTTCTGCCCCGGGTATTTGGTGGTGAGGCGGATGACGATGTTTTTCAGCTCGCGCACATTGCCCGGGAAGCGGTATTCGCGCCATAGGGCGGTGGCGCCGTCGTCCAGCGTGAACGGCGCGAGCTTGGCCAGCTCGGCGTAGAAGCGGCTGAAATGCGCCAGCAGCAGCATCTTGTCCTCGCCCATTTCGCGCAGCGGCGGGACACTGATGGAAAACACCGACAGGCGGTGATACAGGTCGGCACGGAAGCGCCCGTTCTTTATTTCCTGGCGCAGGTCGCGGTTGGTGGCGGCGATCACGCGCGCGTGGGAAATGCGCTGCTGGGTCTCGCCGACGCGCTGGAATTCGCCGTTCTCGAGCACGCGCAGCAGCTTCGCCTGCAGTTCCAGCGGCAGTTCGCCGATCTCGTCCAGGAACAGCGTGCCTTCCTGGGCGTCCTCGAAATAGCCGGACTTGTTGGCGCTGGCGCCAGTGAACGCGCCCTTGGCGTAGCCGAACAAGGTCGGCTCGACCAGCGTCGGGGCAATGGCGGCGCAGTTGAGTGCGAACCAGGGTTTGTCCTTGCGCAAGGACAGCCGGTGCAGACAGATCGCGACCACTTCCTTGCCGCTGCCCGATTCGCCCTCGATCAGCGCCGGGAAGGGCGAGTCGGCGTACTGGCTGATCTGGCTTTTCAGCTTTTCCAGTACCGGGCTTCTGCCGATCAGCAACTCGTCCTCTGTCTCGGCGCCACCGGAGATCTCCGCGCTGCGGAACTGCAGCGCGTGCAGCAGGAGTTTTTTCAGGCTCTCGGTATTGCAGGGCTTGGCCACGAAATCGGTCGCGCCGAGGGTGCGTGCGTGACGCGCATTGGCGGCATCGTTCTGGCCCGAAAGCACCAGTATTTTCATCGCCGGGGAGTGCGCGAGCAGTTCGGCGACGAGCTGGAAGCCCTCGTCCGGCCGGTGCGGCACGGGCGGCAATCCCAGGTCGACCAGCGCGAGTTGCGGCGGCGTATCCAGCCGGCGCACCAGGCTCACCGCGTGGCTGCGCGAGTCGCTCACCATCACATTGAAGTCCTTGCCCAGGGCGTAGGCGAGGGTGTCGGTGATGAGGGGGTCGTCGTCGACGATCAGCAGGCTGGGCTTGTCAGCCATGGGCGTCGCTTTCGATGCAATTGAGGAAGGCTTGCTCCATCGAGTCCTCGGCGTAGCTTTGCATCAGGGCGCGCGGGCTGCCGGAAAAGCGCAGCCGGCCCTGGTGCAGCACCACCATATGCTCGCAAATTTCCTCGACGTCGGATAGGGCGTGGGAAGTGAAGAACAAGGTACGGCCCCGCTCGCGCAAATTCCGCAGCAGCTGTTTGACGCGGGCGCGCGCCAGGGGATCGAGCCCGCTCATCGGTTCGTCCAGAATCAGCAGGTCGGGTTCCGCCAGCAGGCAAGCCGCCAGCCCCAGCTTTTGCGTCATGCCCTTCGAATACGAGCGCACCGGCTGGTCCAGCGCCGCCGCGTCCAGATCGAGCGCGGCGAACATGGCGCGCACCTTGTCTTCCCCGGCAACGCGCGCGTCCAGCGTGAGCATATAGTTGAGGAAGTCGCGGCCGGTGAGGAAATAAGGCGGCATGAACCGCTCCGGCAGGAAGGCCAGCCGCGCGCGGGCCCGGCTATCGGTATGCCGGGTGCCGAATATCTCGATCCGGCCGTCGTCGACGTGGCAGAAGTCGAGCAGGCATTTGATCAGCGTGGTCTTGCCGGCGCCATTGATGCCGACCAGGCCGAAGGTCATTCCAGCGGCGATCTCGAGGTCTATCCCCTGCAGCACCGCCTGGCGGCCATAGTTTTTTCTGACCTGGTCAAAGCGGACAGCCGACTGCGTCATTGGATGCGCTAAAGTGTGCAAAGTAAGTACTATAACAGGCAAAATGAGGCAATGTGACTGCGTGACTGCGTGACTGCGGCCGCGGGCGCCATTCACCGAAACGCGCAGCGGCATCAGTCTGGTAGAATGCACACTTTGCGCTTTTTGCTGACGCCATTCCGTGCCGACGAAGCCTGCAACAGACAATCTGGTCGAGGTCGATAACGTAAACTTCGCCTACGACAGCCGCCAGATCCTCAAGGGCGTCAACCTTGCCATCCGGCGCGGCCAGGTGGTGGCCATCATGGGCCTGTCCGGCTGCGGCAAGACCACGCTGCTGCGCCTGATCGGCGGCGCGCTGCGTCCCGCCGGGGGCGAGGTGCGCGTCGGCGGCAGGGCGGTGGCCAAGCTGAGTCACGACGAACTGTTCGCGCTGCGCCGCAAGATGGGGATGCTGTTCCAGTTCGGGGCGCTGTTTACCGACATGTCGTGCTACGACAACGTCGCTTTCCAGATGCGCGAGCACACCGATTTGCCGGAGGAGTTGATCGACGATCTGGTGCTGATGAAGCTGCAGGCGGTGGGCCTGCGCGGCGCGCACCGGCTCATGCCCTCGGAGCTCTCGGGCGGGATGGCCAGGCGCGTGGCGCTGGCGCGCACTACGGCGCTCGACCCGATGCTGATCATGTACGACGAGCCTTTCGCCGGCCTGGACCCCGTTTCCATGGGCGTCATCGGCCAGTTGATCCGGCGTTTGAACGATGCCCTCGGCGCCACGTCCATCATCGTCACTCACGACGTGGCCGAGGCGTTGCAGGTGGTGGATGACGTTTATTTCATGGCCGATGGCGTGATTATCGCGCGGGGGACTCCGGCTGAACTGCGCGCCTCGGATAAGCCGTTTGTGCATCAGTTCGTTCATGGAGAAATGGACGGGCCGATGCCGTTCCATTATCCGGCCGAAGACTACGGGCGCGACCTGTACTCCGGGGAAGCCTGATGACTGCAGTGATCAGCTTTCTCGAGGACCTGGGCGGGCGCGCCACCGGCGCCATCCACCGCCTCGGATTCGCCAGCCGCTTTCTCCTGCTGACGCTGCAGAATTCCGGCATGTGCTTTCGCCGCTTCTCGCTGGTCGTGCGCGAGATCTATTTCGCCGGTGTGCAGTCGTTGATCATCATCCTGGTGTCGGGCCTGTTCGTCGGCATGGTGCTGGGCCTGCAGGGCTACGACACCCTGGTGCGCTACGGCTCCTCCTCGGCGCTGGGCGTGCTGGTGGCGCTGTCGCTGGTGCGCGAACTCGGGCCGGTGGTGGCGGGGCTCCTGTTCGCCAGCCGCGCCGGCTCGGCCATTACTGCGGAAATCGGCCTGATGAAGGCCACCGAGCAGCTGGCGGCGATGGAGATGATGGCGGTGGACCCGATCGCGCGCGTGATCGCGCCGCGCTTCTGGGCCGGCGTGATCTCGATGCCGCTGTTGGCAGCGATGTTTTCCGCGATGGGCGTATTCGGCGGCTATCTGGTCGGCGTGCGCCTGATCGGGGTCGATGAAGGTTCATTCTGGTCGCAGATGCAGGCTGCGGTCGACTTCCAGGAGGACATTCTCAACGGCGTGATCAAGAGCGTGGTGTTCGGCGTCGCGGTTACCTGGATCGCGGTGTTCGAGGGCTACGACGCTCCGCCCACCGCCGAGGGCGTATCGGGGGCGACCACGCGCACGGTGGTGACCTCGTCGCTGACGATACTTGCGCTGGATTTCATGCTGACTGCATTCATGTTTCGAGGGGCGTAAAGATGATGAAGCGTAAGGCACTGGACCTGTGGGTGGGCGTGTTTGTCGCCATCGGCTTGGGCGCGCTGCTGTTCCTGGCGCTGAAGGTGGGCAATCTTTCATCCTTCTCCGCCGCCGAAACATATCTAGTCAAGGCAAATTTTGATAACATTGGCGGGTTGAAGAAGCGGGCGCCGGTGAAAAGCGCGGGGGTGGTGGTCGGGCGGATCGAGGACATCGTCTTCGACACTGAAACATACGAAGCGGCGGTCACGTTCTCGATCGACAAACGCTACGAGTTTCCGAAGGACACCTCGGCGAAAATTTTGACCTCGGGCCTGCTCGGCGAGCAGTATGTAGGCCTTGCGGCCGGTGGCGACACGGCAAAGTTGAAGAACGGCGACACGCTCAAGATCACTCAGTCTGCGGTGGTGCTGGAGAACCTGATCAGCCAGTTCCTGTTCAACAAGGCGGCAGACGGCAACAAGGATAGTAAGTAAGAAGGATGATGATCATGCTGTGGCGTTTTCTCGGATTGTTGTTATTGCTCACCGCCCTGGGCGGCTGTGCCACGACCGGCGGTAATCCCCACGACCCGCTGGAGGGCTACAACCGCGCCATGTTCGGCTTCAACGAAGGCGTGGACAATGCCATCGTCAAGCCGGTGGCCAGCGGCTACAAGACGGTGATGCCGGAGTTTGCCCGCACCGGCGTGACCAACTTCTTCTCCAACTTGCGTGACCCCTGGATCGGGGTCAACAACATCCTGCAAGGCAAGGTCGGCGCCGGCGTGAGCGATTTCGGCCGCTTCGCGATGAACACCACCGTCGGCATCCTGGGTTTGTTCGACGTCGCCAGCAATGCCGGGCTGGAGAAGCACAACGAGGATTTCGGCCAGACCCTGGGCCGCTGGGGCGTGGGCAGCGGGGCTTTCGTGGTGCTGCCTATCCTCGGGCCGAGTGACGTGCGCGACGGCTTCAGCCGCCTGGTGATTGACTGGCATGGCGATCCGCTCTGGTATGTGCGCAACATTCCCACGCGCAACGAGCTGATCGGCGTGCGCGCCGTCGATGAACGCGCCAACGTGCTCGATGCCAGCCGCCTGGCCGAGGAGGCGGCGCTGGACCACTACGCCTACGTGCGCGACGCGTACCTGCAGCGCCGCCGCAGCCTGATCTACGACGGCGACCCGCCGCCCGAGCCGGAACCGGCCAAGACTTCGGAATCCGGGGACGGCAAGGATGCGGCAGCGCGCGCCGGGACCGAGCTGCCGCCGGCGCAGATCACCACCCAGTGGGGCGAACGGGTCATCACGGCTGCCGACGAGGAACTTACACCGGCAAAGGAGTTTTCCGAGGCAAAGGCGCAGCCGGTCGCCGCCAGGCAGGAGGCTGCCGGCGCGCCCGGGTCCATCTACGAACCCAGGATCCCGTACAACAATGACGCGCTGCTCGTCGCTCCCGGAGAGGCGCGCATCGGGTTTGCGCAAACCAGCGTGAGGCCATGATGAAGGTAGTTATCGCACTCTGTTTTTCCGTTTTCGCGAGCGCGGTCTCGGCGCAGGATCTTGCGCCCGACGCGCAGGTGAAAAAAATTACCGACGAAGTCATCGGCGTCATCAAGCAGGACAAGGACATTCAGGGCGGCAACCAGAAGAAGATCGACGACCTGGTCGATGCCAAGGTGCTGCCCTATTTCAACTTCAGCCACATGACCGCGCTCGCCGTCGGGCGCAACTGGCCCAAGGCGAGTGCGGAGCAGCAGAAGATGCTGACCAGCGAATTTCGTACCTTGCTGGTGCGCACTTACTCGAGCGCGCTGTCCACCTACAAGAATCAGGTGATCGAGTTCAAGCCGCTGCGCGCTGCTGCGGCAGACACCGACGTCACGGTCCGGACCCAGGTCAAACAGCCGGGTGCCGAGCCGATCAACATCGATTACAGCATGGAGAAAATCCCCAGCGGCTGGAAGGTGTATGACGTTGCGGTTGGCGGCGTCAGCTTGGTGACCAACTATCGCGAGACCTTCAATGCCGAGATTCGCGACGGCGGCGTGGATAGCCTGATCAAGTCTCTCGCGAGCAAGAACCGCTCCCTGGAAACCCAGACCGGCTCCAAGCCCAAGTGATCACCCAGGAAGGCGACCGCCTGCTCCTCGAAGGTCCGGTCACGATCGGCACTGTCTCCGCGCTCCTGGCGCAGAGCCGCGCGCTGCTCGCGCCGGGCGTGGCGGTGCTCGATTTCAAAGGCGTCACCGAGGTGGACTCGGCGGCGGTGGCGCTGGCCCTGGAGTGCCTGCGCGAGGCGCGCCGGCGCAAGCTCACGCTGTCGCTTGCCAACCTTCCGGAGGCGATGCAGCACCTTGCCCAACTCTACGCCGTATCCGAGCTGCTGCAGGCTGCCCCGGCCTGATTTTCACCCTGCCGTGACGCGGCGCCGCAGATGACCCCCGCGATCCAGATCCAGCAGGTGCACAAGCGTTTCGGCGCGGTCCAGGCGCTGGCGGGCATCGACCTGGAAGTGGCGCCGGGGGAGTTCTTCGGCCTGCTCGGCCCCAATGGCGCAGGCAAGACCACGCTCATCAACGTTCTTGCCGGACTGGCGCGCGCCGACAGCGGCAGCGTGCGCGTCATGGGATACGATGTGGTCGCCGAATACCGCAACTCGCGCCGGGCGCTGGGCGTGGTGCCGCAGGAACTGGTGTTCGACCCCTTTTTCAGCGTGCGCGAAACGTTGCGCATCCAGTCGGGCTATTTCGGCCTGAAGCACAACGACGCCTGGATCGATGAGGTCATGCACCACCTCGACCTGACCGGCAAAGCCGACGCCAATATGCGCTCGCTCTCCGGCGGCATGAAGCGGCGCGTGCTGGTGGCGCAGGCGCTGGTGCACAAGCCGCCGGTGATCGTGCTGGACGAGCCCACCGCCGGCGTGGACGTGGAACTGCGCCAGGGATTGTGGGAGTTCGTGCGCGGCTTGAACCGCGACGGCCACACCATCGTGTTGACCACGCATTACCTGGAAGAGGCCGACGCCTTGTGCGCGCGCATCGCCATGTTGAAGCAGGGGCGCATCGTCGCGCTCGACACCACCAGTAACCTGGTCAACCGGCTCGACAGCCTGTATCTGAAGTTGCGCATCGCCGGTGCGGCACTGCCGGCGGCGCTGGCGGCGCGGGTGCGCGACAGCCGTGACGCGGTGCATACCCTGCGCTTGCGCAGTTACGCCGAGGTCGAAGGCGTGCTCGCCCAGGTGCGCGAGGCGGGCGCGCAGATCGAGGAACTGGAGTTGTTGCAGCCCGATCTGGAAGATGTATTTGTGCAGATCATGCATAGGGCATGATGGACGATGAGTAACGGGGAACCGGTAACGGGTAACGAGGGGCGGGAATATTTGTCCGTCCCCCGTTTGCCGTATTCCGTCGCGACCAGCATGAGCGGTTTCAGCACACTGCTGTACAAGGAGATCCTGCGCTTCTGGAAAGTCGCTTTCCAGACCATCGCTGCGCCGGTGCTGACCACGCTCCTCTACCTGCTCATCTTCTCCCACGTGATGCAGGGGCAGGCGCGGGTCTACGGTGCGGTGCCTTACTCCGCCTTTCTGGTGCCGGGCCTGGTGATGATGGCGGTGCTGCAAAACGCATTTGCCAACAGCTCTTCCAGCCTGATCCAGTCCAAGATCACCGGCAACATAATCTTCGTGCTGCTGCCGCCGCTGTCGTACTGGGAATTCTTCGCCGCCTACGTGCTCGCTTCGGTGGTGCGCGGCATGCTCGTCGGCATCGGGGTGCTGCTGGTATCTCTCGGTTTCGTCGAACTCTCTTTCGAGCACCCGCTGTGGATAATCGCATTCGCCGTCGCCGGCAGCGCCATTCTGGGCACGCTCGGACTGATCGCCGGCATCTGGGCCGAAAAATTCGACCAGGTGGCGGCGTTCCAGAGTTTTTTCATCATGCCGCTCACGTTCCTGTCGGGGGTGTTCTACTCGATCCACTCGCTGCCGTCCTTCTGGCAGGAGCTGTCGCAATTCAACCCCTTTTTCTACATGATCGACGGTTTTCGTTACGGCTTTTTCGGCGTGTCCGATATCAATCCGGCGTTGAGCCTTGGCATCGCTGCCGCCAGCCTGCTCGTGCTCACCGCCGTCACCCTCGCGCTGCTCAAGCGCGGTTATAAACTACGTCACTGAAAGGGCGCCAATGGTTACACCGGAAGACGTCAAGACTTACATCGAGCGCGGCCTGCCCTGCGAGCATATCGAGCTCGTCGGCGACGGCCAGCATTTCCAGGCACTGATCGTCTCCGCCGAGTTTCGCGGCAAGAGCCGGGTGCAGCGGCACCAGCGCGTGTATCAGGCCCTGGGCGAGCGCATGCGCGAGGAAGTTCACGCGCTGTCGATGCAGACCCTCACTCCGGAGGAGTGGCCCGGAAATATTGCGGCGGAGTTGCCCGGATAATCGCCGGAAGAAACTAAGAGGCCATTTCGGAATTTCCGAAATGGCGCCTGATCTAGGGGAGCACGAGGGGAGGTATCCCCTCGTATTGTTAGGTACTATAAGCATGGATAAACTGCTGATCCACGGCGGCGTGCCGCTCGCCGGTGAGGTGCGCATCTCCGGGGCCAAGAACGCGGCGCTGCCGATCATGTGCGCGGCGCTGCTCTCGGCCGCGCCGCTGCGGCTCGCCAACGTGCCGCATCTGCGCGACGTCACCACCTTGCTCAATCTGCTCGGCGGCATGGGCGTCGCGGTGTCGCTCGATGAGAAGCTCGGCCTGGAGCTCGACGCCGGCCGCCTGCACACGCCGCTTGCGCCCTACGAGCTGGTCAAGACCATGCGCGCCTCCATCCTGGTGCTGGGGCCGCTCCTGGCGCGCTGCGGCGAGGCGCGCGTATCCTTGCCCGGCGGCTGCGCCATCGGCCAGCGCCCGGTGGACCTGCACATCAAGGGCCTGCAGGCCATGGGCGCGGACATCCGGGTCGAGCACGGTTACATCATTGCGCGCGCAGAGCGCCTGAAGGGCGCGCGCATCTTCAGCGATCTGGTGACCGTCACCGGCACCGAGAACCTGATGATGGCGGCCTGCCTGGCCGAAGGCACCACCGTAATCGAGAACGCGGCGCGCGAGCCCGAAGTCGTCGATCTCGCGCACTGCCTCAAGGCGATGGGCGCGAACATCGAGGGCGCCGGCAGCGACACGATTACCATCGAGGGCGTGAGCGCGCTCGCGGGCGCCGAGCACCGCATCATGCCCGACCGCATAGAGACCGGCACCTTCCTCGTGGCCGCCGCCGCGACCGGAGGATCGGTGCGGCTCCGGAACACCAGTGCGCGCCTGCTCGAAGCGGTGGTGGAAAAGCTGCGCGAGGCCGGCGCGAAGATCACTGCGGAGGATGACGCCATAGTCCTCGAGATGGACGGTCCGCCCCTGAGCGTCAATCTGCGCACTGCGCCTTACCCGGCGTTCCCTACCGACATGCAGGCGCAATTCATGACGCTCGACTGCATCGCGCGCGGCACGGCGGTATTGACCGAAACCATTTTCGAGAACCGCTTCATGCACGCGCTCGAGTTGCAGCGCATGGGCGCCGACATCGAGATCTCCGGAAACGCGGCGGTAGTCAAAGGCGTGGCGCAGCTTGACGGCGCCACGGTGATGGCGACCGATCTGCGGGCCTCCGCCAGCCTGGTGATCGCCGGGCTGGTGGCCAAGGGGGAAACCGTGGTCGAGCGCATCTACCACCTGGACCGCGGCTACGAGTGCATCGAGGAGAAGTTGTCCCAGCTCGGTGCCCGCATCAAGCGGATTCATTGAAACAAGGGCATCTCCGATAATCCAAATCTGTCATTCCGAGTCCCCCTTCGGGGATAAACTTCGCGAGGAATCTGCTTTTCATAGTGTGCAAGAAGCAGATTCTTCGGCCTGTGGCCTCAGAATGACAATTTTTAGAGGTCCCCACAAGCGATTACCGCGGAGGACGCGGTAAAATCGGTAATTCGATCAGGCGCCACTGTGTCCCAAATCACCATTGCCCTGTCCAAGGGTCGAATTTTCGAGGAAACCCTGCCGCTGCTGAAGGCGGCCGGCGTGGTGCCGCGCGACGATCCGGAAACTTCGCGCAAGCTGATCATCGCCACCAGCCGGCCGGAGGTGCGCCTGATCATCGTGCGCGCTTCCGATACCCCGACCTATGTGCAGTACGGCGCCGCCGACCTGGGCATCGCCGGCAAGGACGTGCTGCTCGAGCATGGCGGGGACGGGCTGTACCAGCCGCTCGACCTCGCGATCGCGGCCTGCCGCATGATGGTGGCGGTGCCGCAGGGTTTCGACTATGCGCAGGCGGTGAAGCAGGGCGCGCGGCTGCGCGTCGCCACCAAATACGTGCAGACGGCGCGCGAGCATTTCGCCGCCAAGGGCGTGCACGTCGATCTGATCAAGCTGTATGGCTCGATGGAACTCGCGCCGCTGGTGGGGCTCGCCGACGTCATCGTCGACCTGGTGTCGAGCGGCAATACGCTGAAAGCCAATAATCTGCGCGCGGTGGAGGAGATCGTGCCGATCTCGGCGCGGCTGATCATCAATGTGGCGGCGCTGAAGCTGAAGCGCGCGGCGATCCGGCCGCTGATCGATGCGTTCGCGAAGGCGGCGGCGGCGCGATGAATGAGATCGCACGCCTGTCCACCCGCGACGCGGATTTCGACGCGCGCCTCGCGCGGCTCACTGCTTTCGACGCCGCCCAGGACGAGACGGTGGATCAGACCGTGGCCGAAATCCTCGCCGCGGTGAAAAGCCGCGGCGATGCGGCGGTGCTCGAATACACCGCGCGCTTCGACGGGGTAAGGGCCGGGGCGCTGGCCGAGCTCGAGTTGCCGCGCGGGTTGCTCAATCGCGCCCGCGACGGGCTGCCCGCGGCCGAGCGCGAGGCGTTGGAGCAGGCGGCTCTGCGCGTGCGCCGCTACCACGAAAAGCAACTGGCGCAATCCTGGCAGTACAGCGAGGCCGACGGCACGGTGCTCGGCCAGAAGGTGACGCCGCTCGACCGGGTCGGCCTGTACGTGCCCGGCGGCAAGGCGGCCTATCCGTCCTCGGTGTTGATGAACGCGCTTCCCGCCAAGGTGGCCGGCGTGGCCGAGCTCGTGATGGTGGTGCCGACGCCGCGCGGCGAGAAGAACGCGCTGGTGATGGCGGCGGCCGCCATCGCCGGGGTGGACCGGGTGTTCACCATTGGCGGGGCGCAGGCGGTGGGTGCGCTCGCCTACGGCACGCAGACCATAGCCCAGGTGGACAAAATCGTCGGGCCGGGCAACGCCTACGTGGCTGCGGCCAAGCGGCGCGTGTTCGGCGTGGTCGGCATCGACATGGTGGCCGGCCCGTCGGAGATCCTGGTGATCTGCGACGGCGCGGCACCGATACCGGACTACGCCGACTGGATCGCAATGGACTTGTTCTCGCAGGCCGAGCACGACGAAGTGGCGCAGGCGATGCTGCTCTGCCCGGATGCCGCTTTCATCGAGGCGGTGGCGGCGAGCATAGCCAGACTGCTGCCGCAGATGCCGCGGCGCGAGGTGATTGCCGCCTCGCTCAAGGTGAGGGGCGCGCTGATCGAAGTGCGCAGCCTGGAAGAAGCCTGCGCCATCGCCAACCGCATCGCCCCCGAGCACCTGGAGCTGGCCGTGGAAGAGCCCGACAAGCTCCTCCATCTCATACGCCATGCCGGCGCCATATTCATGGGCCGCTACAGCTCCGAGGCGATCGGCGATTACTGCGCCGGGCCCAACCACGTGCTGCCCACGTCGCGCAGCGCGCGCTTTTCCTCCCCCTTGGGGGTGTACGATTTCCAGAAGCGCTCCAGCCTGATTCAGGTATCCAGGGCGGGTGCGCAGACTCTGGGCAGAATCGCCGCCACGCTGGCTTATGGCGAGGGCCTGTCCGCGCATGCGCGCTCCGCCGAATATCGCATCGACAAATGAATAAATCACCCAAGGACCTGGTGCGCGAGGAAGTGCTGGCGCTTGCCGCCTACCATGTAGGCGAGGCCGCCGGCATGGTGAAGCTCGACGCGATGGAGAACCCGTACGCGCTGCCGCAGGAGCTGCGGCGCGAGATCGCGGAGCTCGCGGCGGGCGCGGCGATCAACCGCTATCCGAATCCGCAGGCTCCCGAACTGAAGGCGCGGCTGCGCCAGACGATGGCGATACCCGAGGCTTTCGACATTCTCCTCGGTAACGGCTCGGACGAACTCATCCACATCATGGTCCAGGCGCTGGCCCGGCCCGGCGCCGTGGTGCTCGCGCCCGAGCCCACCTTCGTCATGTATCGCGTGTATGCGCTGGTGAACCGCATGCGTTATGTGGGGGTGCCGCTCGCCCCGGACTTCACGCTCGACTGCGCGCGTTTCCTCGCTGCCATCGAGGAGCACCAGCCGGCGCTCACTTTCATCGCCTACCCGAACAATCCGAGCGGCAACCTGTTCCCTGAAGCCGATGTGCTGCGCATCCTGCACGCCGCCCCCGGGGTGGTGGTGCTGGACGAGGCCTACCATGCGTTCGCGCAGAAGAGCTTCATGCAGCGCCTCGCGCAGCATCCCAACCTCATTGTCATGCGCACACTGTCGAAAAGCGGCATGGCCGGACTGCGCCTGGGCTATGCCGCAGGCAGCCCGGCCTGGATGCGCGAGTTCGACAAGGTGCGTCCGCCCTACAACGTGAACGTGCTGACGCAATTGGTGGCCGAAAGGTTGCTCGCGCATGCCGGCGTGCTGGCAGAGCAGGCGGCCGCGATCCGCGGCGAGCGCCGCCGGCTCGAGGCGGAGCTCGCGCGCATGGTTGGCGTGACTGCGTTCCAGAGCGATGCCAATTTCCTGCTGCTACGCGTGCCCGACGCGGGCAAGGTCTTTGCGGGCATGAAGGAGCGCGGCGTGCTGGTCAAACTCCTGCACGGGAGCCATCCGCTGCTGGCGCAGTGCCTGCGCATCACCGTGGGCACGGCGGAAGAAAACACACAGTGCCTGGCGGCCCTGCGCGCCTCGCTTTGAGTCCGCACGGGCGCAATTGCCGCTTCAAGGCTAGAATAGGTTTTTTATCAGCACCCTGATCCAGATGCGTACTGCCTCGGTCACGCGCAACACCAGTGAAACCCAGATCGGCGTCAGCCTTAACCTGGACGGCGCCGGCTCGGCCAAATTGGCCACCGGCCTGCCTTTCCTCGACCACATGCTGGATCAGGTGGCGCGTCACGGCATGATCGACCTGGAGATCG
>OCZT010003920.1_pt1 | contig 15162 bp, 6 predicted proteins | sample 1539031 | NCBI WGS metagenome assembly OCZT01 (sample SAMEA3539308, study PRJEB22396) | soil metagenome | biome: tundra; feature: field; material: soil | place: USA | collected 2010-05 | depth 0.15 m
TTGGAAAACAACTTTCACTTGGAACAAACCACGATAGAGAAATAGATTGCTGCCCGACAGCAGTTCCTGCCGCGTGAGACAAGGTCTTTGATTGGTGGGGCGAGACTCGCGAGCCGAATCTAAATTCGTTTTAGCCGCAAAAAAGCGCAAAGAATTTAATCGCTGATGAATGCTGATGCACGCTGAAGGGGGGGATCAAACGCCCAGCACGATTTGTTCGTCCAGATGCGGCGAGAGATAGCGGCGTGGCCGCCACGCGGCTTTACGCCGTGTCCATTCCGCCTGCGTCAGACTTCGGCGCGACAAGCCGTGGTTAACATTTTCCGAGGACGAGCCGTCTTCGTTACACTTCGCCGCGCCAAGGGAACGAGGACGAGGACGAAACGTTGCGCTAGGGCGTGGTTTCGAGGCAGGCGGCCAGGGCGTAAACCAGCGCGGCATTCCAGTTGATGGCGATTTCGTTGGTTCGGTAATCCCCCTGCTCATCGTGCCAGTCACCGGCCTTGGGATGCGGCCCGCCGACGAGATAGCCCGGCCATGGATTCAACACATTGCCGCCGCCGGCGCGGCGATCATGCGGGTGCATCGGCGGACGGAAACCGATTCCCGTGACGAATGACCGGCCGTAGCCGTTGCGGCCAAACAAATGATTCAGGGCATCGAGACACACGGCGCGATATCCGCGTTTGCCGGGTGACAGGCGGTCGGCGGCCATGAGCAGGAGCGTCTGCCGGGCCACGCCACCGTTGCAGCCCCAGTAGTAACGCGAGCCCAGCGGACGTTCGTAACCGTCGCGGCTGGCGGTTTGCACGATGTCGTCCGCCACGGCCAGCAGGTTGCCGTGGACCAGTTTCACCAGGGCCGGGTCGCGGCCCGGTCGCTTTGAAAACAGGTAGGTGATGAGTCCCAAATCCTTCGTTTCGTCCCAGTCGAAATCGCTGTCCACCTGGCCGTTCACCGCCTTCACGCGGGTTTCCAGGTCGAGCAAAACATCGGGTGAGCCGGTGGTTTCCCAGAGTTCCGCCGCCGCCCACAGACGGTTTTGGGGAACGCCATTCTGCCGGTGGTTGGGCTGGTTGATTTCATAGACGCCGGTGCTGAAGCCGGTCTGGTCGGCCTGATGATATTCCGGGTGGGCTTTCAGGAATTGATAGCTCAATTGGGCGGCTTGCAGGCAGCGGTCGGCAAAGGCCGGGTCGTAGGGCCGGAAAATCCGCGCCGCCTGTGCCGTCATCCCCACAAAATCGGCGGTGGCCTCGCTGCCCCAGGGAGTGAAGTAGCGGTTTGTCGTCTCAAGTTCCGGCATGATAAAACCGCCGAAACTGTGCGTGGTGAGTTTATGATACACCGAGCCGTCCGGCGCCTGCATGGTCAGCAGCCAGTCCAACTCCCATTTCAATTCGGCCAGAAAATCCGGCAGCTTGCCGCCGGACTCCGGAAGGTCGAGCCGGACTTTGCGGAGTTGCGGACCGAAATCCTCCCAGGCCCGGAACAGTGTGCCGACCGTGACGCCGGCGTTGACGGTGTATTTGTTGTAATCGCCCGCGTCGTGCCAGCCTTTTGTGCCGTCCTTGTTCGTGTGGCCACCACCGACAAAATCCAGCCACGCGTCGTTGGTGTGGCAGGCCGCGTGCGCGAAGGTTTCGCCGTGATGCGTGGCGCTGACGGCGGTGCCGCAGCGCCACAAATAAAATCCGAGCATGACGGTGTGAAATGGTTCGCGATAAACGTCCGTCGCGATGTGGAACGGCGCGGACCGGCCCACGCCCGGTACGTCGAGTTGATAGTCGCCGGGCCGGGTGACGGACGAAAAATCAGCCGTGTAGAACTGCTCCTGCGTGTCCGGGTCCAGAGCCGGGCCGGTGGCTTTGCCGGTGAAGGCCGTCGAGCCATCGGTGACGCGGACCACGGTAAAATTCGCGCAAGGCGCAGCGATCGTTGCCTGTTTCTCCGCGTTCGGCAGGTAACCGACGGTGTTGAGGCGAATCGGAAGGGATTCGTTTTCCGCAGCCCGGGCTGTGCTCGTCAGCAGGAAGGCGCAAATTGCGGCCGCCAGAGACAATTTAAAACCCTTGTAGCAGCCGAGGTGACGAGGCTCCATTATATTGCCGTTTTTGAAGTGAGCCTCCTCATGTCGGCTTCCACGATTCACGCTGCATTGACGTTCGCCAGAGCCGCGTAAACGCGGAACTCCGAGCGGGGCAACGTCAGGAAGCTGGCAGAAGAGGCACATCATCATCCATCAGCCAAGCGATTTCCCGGCGCGAAAGCAAGCCTGCAGGGCTGGCCGCCGTGTCATCTATTTGACCGACAAGCCAGGGTCTCCGGATTGGTCTAATTTGTTCCCCGATTTAAACCGGCCGGGATATGATTTTTATGTTCCGGCGTGGCGGTGCCAGGCAAAAAAAATGATTGTCTGTAAGCGTCAGCAAAACCATTATCTGTCAACTCTATGCAACTCCATTGGATCGACCTTAGCATCATCGTCCTGTATCTGATCGCCACGATTTTTGTCGGCTTTTGGGTTTCCAAACGGGCGTCCAAGGACATGAAGTCCTATTTCCTGGGTGGCAACAAGCTGCCCTGGTACATGCTGGGCGTTTCGAATGCGTCGGGCATGTTCGACATCTCGGGCACCATGTGGCTGGTTTATGTGACGGCCACGTATGGAATGAAAGGGGTTTGGTTGCCGTGGCTTTGGCCCGTGTTCAACCAGATTTTCCTGATGGTTTATATGTCCATCTGGCTGCGGCGTTCGAACGTGATGACGGGGGCGGAATGGATCCAGACCCGGTTTGGCAAGGGCCCCGGCGCCACGGCGTCGCACATCATCGTGGTTGTGTTTGCGCTGGTGAGCGTGATCGGATTCCTGGCCTACGCGTCCAAGGGCATCGGCAAGTTCGCCGGCGAGTTCCTGCCGGGGCACCTCTCGGACGACACCTATGCGTGGATCCTGATGGGCATCACGACGCTCTACGTCGTCAAAGGCGGGATGTTCAGCGTGGTTTTCACCGAAGTCATCCAGTTCTGCATCCTGACTGTTGCTTCCATTGCCATCGGCATCATTGCCATGGTCAAGGTCGCCCCGGACATGCTGGACAAGGTGATTCCCTCGGGCTGGCATGACCTGTTCTTCGGCTGGAACCTCGGTCTGAACTGGACCTCCATTCCCGAAATCAATAACAAGATCGCACATGATGGCTATTCGCTCTTCGGAATTTTCTTCATCATGATGTGTTTCAAGGGGATTCTGATCAGCGCGGCCGGCGCGGCGCCCAATTATGACATGCAGCGTGTACTCTCGACGAAAGGCCCCCGGGAGGCGGCGCTGATGAGTTCGACGGTCAATGTGGTGCTGTTCTTCCCGCGGTACATGATGATTATGGGCCTGACGGTTTTGGCCCTGGCCTTCTACACCCCGGATTTGGCGGCGATGGGCGACAAGCTGGACCTCGAAAAAATATTGCCGCTGGCCCTGGCGAGGTTTGTGCCGGTCGGCATTCTGGGGCTGGTCATAGCCGGCCTGCTGGCGGCGTTCATGTCGAATTTCGCGGCGACCGTCAACGCGGCCCCGGCCTACCTGGTCAACGACATTTACAAGCGGTACATCAATCCCAACGCACCCGCCAAGCGCTATGTGTGGTTGAGCTATCTGGTTTCCTTCGCGGTGGTCGTCGTCGGTCTTCTTTTCGGCCTTATCACGCATTCCATCGACTCGATCGTGCAATGGATTGTGTCAGGTCTGTGGGGCGGCTACACGGCCTCGAATGTTCTCAAGTGGTATTGGTGGCGGTTCAACGGCTGGGGTTATTTCTGGGGCATGGCTACCGGCCTCGGCAGTTCGCTGATTGTGCCTCTGCTGTTCCCGCAGCTCCATGCCATCAACACGTTCCCGATCATCCTCGGCATCTCCCTGGTGGGCGCCATCCTCGGAACGTTCCTGACTCCTCCGGAAGAGGAGCAAGTCTTGAAGGACTTCTACCGGCAAGTGCGGCCTTGGGGTTTCTGGGGACCGGTTTATGAAAAGGTTGTCAAAGAAGACCCCAGCTTTCAGCGGAACAAAGATTTCTTCCGCGACATGTTCAATATCGTGGTCGGCACCATCTGGCAGACCTGTTTCATTGTGCTCGCCATGTTCCTGGTGACACGCCACTTCCGCAATGCCTTGATCACCTTGGTGGTGCTCGTCGTCACCTGCGTCATCCTGAAAAAAACCTGGTACGACCGGTTGCCGGTGCCCACGCCCGACCCCGACTCCGTGCCTGATCTCCAGGGCCAGCCCGAAACGGGCGCCGCCACCGCTGCCAGGTAAGTTCTCAAAATTTCACATAAAAAAACCAGCCATGCGTTACGGACACTTTGACGACCAACAGCGCGAATACGTCATCACCCGGCCCAACACACCGCTGCCGTGGATCAATTACCTCGGCTGCGAAGCGTACTTCGGCATCATCTCGAACACGGCGGGCGGCTATTCCTTCTACCGCGACGCGCGCCTGCGCCGCCTGACCCGGTACCGCTACAACAATGCACCGTTCGACGTCGGCGGGCGGTATCTCTACATCCGCGACAACGAGAACGGCGAATTCTGGTCGCCTTCGTGGCAGCCGACGCGCACCAAGCTGGACCAATACGAATGCCGCCACGGCATGGGCTATACCACCATCAGTTCGAGCTACAGCAAGATCGAAGCGCAAACCACTTATTTTGTGCCGCTCGGCGAAACGCTGGAAATCTGGAAATTCTCGGTGACCAACCGGCGCAACAAGCCGGCGAAGCTTTCGATTTTTTCCAGCATCGAGTTCTGTTTGTGGGACGCGCAGGACGATGCCACCAACTTCCAGCGCAACTTCAGCACCGGCCAGGTCGAAGTCAACAACGGGGTCATCTACCACAAGACCGAATATCGCGAGCGCCGCAACCACTTCGCGTATTTCGCCTGCTCGGAAAAACTCGCCGGTTTCGATACGCAACGCGACACGTTCCTCGGCGCTTATCGCAGTTGGGACAACCCGGCGGCAGTGGAGCGTGGCAAATCCTTCAACTCGGTCGCGCACGGCTGGGCGCCGCACGGTTCGCATCACGTCAAAGTGAATTTGAAGCCCGGCGAAACGAAGGAAATCATCTTTGTCCTTGGCTACCACGAGAATCCGGTGGACAAAAAGTTCGACCCGCCGGATTCGCAGACGATCAACAAGCAGACCGTCAAGCCGGTTATCGCCAAATATCTCAAGGGCAAAAATGTCGCCGCCGCCTTCCAGTCGTTGCGGGAAAATTGGGACGGCCTGCTCAGCACCTACCAGGTGCAGTCGCCCGACATCCACGCCAACCGCATGGTCAACATCTGGAACGCTTACCAGTGCATGGCCACGTTCAACATGTCGCGCTCGGCGTCGTTCTACGAATCCGGCATCGGGCGCGGGCTCGGCTTCCGCGATTCCAACCAGGACCTGCTCGGCTTCGTCCACATGGTCCCGAGCCGCGCCCGCGAACGCATCCTCGACCTGTCGGCGACGCAGCTCAAATCCGGCGGCGCATTCCATCAATACCAGCCGCTGACCAAACGCGGGAACAACGACATCGGCAGCGGCTTCAACGACGACCCGCACTGGCTCATCCTCGGCGTCGGCGCTTACATCAAGGAAACCGGCGACTGGGGCATCCTCGACGAACCGGTGCAATTCGAGAACGAACCCGGTTCCGAGCAGCCGCTGTACGAACACCTGCGCCGCAGCTTCAATTACACGCTCGAACGCATCGGTCCGCACGGCCTGCCGCTCATCGGCCGCGCCGATTGGAATGATTGCCTGAACCTCAATTGTTTTTCCGACACACCCGGCCAATCGTTCCAGACCACGACCAACAAGGACGGCAAGGTCGCCGAGTCGGTCTTCATCGCCGGCCTGTTTGTAATGGTCGGGAAGGAACTGGCGACCATTGCGAAAAAACGCGGGTTGAACAAGGAAGCGGAACGCTGCCTGGCCGAGGTGGCCAAAATGGAGAAGGTCATTTACCAGCACGGCTGGGATGGAGCGTGGTTCGTGCGCGCCTATGACGATTTCGGCAAGCCCATCGGCTCGAAGGTGTGCAAAGAGGGCAAGATTTTCATCGAGTCGCAAGGCATGTGCATCATGGCCGGCATCGGCCTGAAAGATGGCAAGGCCAGGCGCGCGCTGGCATCGGTGAACAAGCACCTCGCCACGAAGCACGGCATCGTGCTCCAGCAACCGGCTTTCTCGAAGTATTACATCCACCTGGGCGAAATCTCCTCGTATCCTCCGGGTTACAAGGAAAACGCCGGGATTTTCTGCCACAACAATCCGTGGATCATCATTTCCGAGACGATGGTGGGCAACGGCAACCGCGCCTTCGACTATTACACCCGCATCAACCCGTCGGCGCGCGAGAAAATCGGCGACCTGCACCGCTGCGAACCGTACGTCTTCGCGCAGATGATTGCGGGCAAGGACGCGCCGACGCACGGCGAGGCGAAGAACTCGTGGCTCACCGGCACCGCCGCGTGGACCTACTTCACCGCCACGCAATGGATCCTGGGCATCCGGACCGAATTCGACGGCCTGCGGGTTGACCCGGTGATTCCGGCCAAATGGAAGGGCTTCACCGTCACGCGCCGTTTCCGCGGCAACACCTACGTCATCGAAGTCAAGAATCCGAAAGGCAAACAACGCGGCGTGAAAAAGCTGCTGGTGAATGGCAGGGAAATCGCGGGCAACGTCCTGCCCGTGCGTCCGCCACAGTTAAAACCCATCCAGGTCGAGGCCGTGCTCGAGGGTTAGCCGCAAGACTACGAGGAAAGGAATTGCGATATGATGAAAATGTACTCTTCCGCCCTGCGAGCGACGGCTTGGTTCAGTTTCATCTGTCTGAGCTTTGTGTTGGTTTCGTGTCAGACCAAATCTCCGGCGTCCAAAGCCCCGCCGGTTAATCAATCGCTCCCGGTCCGATGCATGATCCAGCGCATCCCAAACGGTGTTCAACTGAACACTGCCGTGCTGAACGTGAGGGTGCAGTTCTATGCCGACGACATTGTCCGCGTCATCAAGTGGCTGCCCGGCGGAACGTCCGAAAAATCGAGCCTGGTCGTGATGCAAACCAACCTGCCGAATTTAAACATCCATTTTGATGAGAACGTCGGAACCATCACCCTCAGTTCCGGAAAAATTACCTTGCAGTTGTCCACGGGTGACGGCGCGATTCAATATCTCACCGGCGACAACCGGATCATTTTGCAGGAGCAGGGTGAGGCAATCATCACCCCGGTCAAGATCGCGCATGAAACAAACGCATTCAGCGTCCGGCAAAATTTCAAGCTCACGCCGGACGAGGGGATTTACGGTCTGGGCCAGCACCAATCCGGTTACATGAACTATCGCGGACACACCATCAAACTGGTGCAGGCCAATACCGAGGCGGTCACGCCGTTCCTGATTTCCACGGCGGGCTACGGACTGCTTTGGGACAATTATTCCAAAACCATTTTTGCCGATGAACCTGAGAATACATCGCTTTGGTCGGAGGTGGCCGACAACATTGATTATTATTTCATCCGCGGCATAAACATGGACGACGTCATTGCTGGATACCGGGAGCTTACGGGACAGGCCCCGATGTATGGCAAATGGGCTTACGGCTATTGGCAAAGCAAGGAGCATTACGCGAATCGCAATGAGCTTCTGGGCATCGCGCAGGAATACCGCAAGCGCCAGATTCCCATCGATGGCATCATCCAGGACTGGAATTACTGGGGTGGCAACACCAACTGGAGCAGCATGTTCTTTGACGAGACAAAGTATCCAAACCCAAAGGAAATGATTGATATTCTTCACCAGCAGAATTTTCACCTCATGATTTCCATCTGGGCGGGACTTGGCCCGGCCACGTTGATCGCCAAAGATATGGAACAAAGAGGTTACCTCTATTCGCCTGTGGGTTGGGCCGGCTTCAGGTTTTACGACGCCTACAATCCGGCGGCGAATGACTTGTATTGGCAATACGCGAGCCAAGGCTTGTTTTCCAAGGGAATTGACGGATGGTGGATGGACTCGACCGAGCCCGACATAGTCAATGCCTTGACCAAAGAGGGTGAGGAGTATGAAATGAAGAGGGTCGAAAACAATCATCTCGGTTCTTTTGCCAGATATCTCAACACGTATTCACTCCTGATCACAGAATCGGTCTATAAAAATCAACGACAGGAAACCGATCAGAAACGCGTTTATATCCTCACCCGCTCAACCTTTGCCGGCCAGCAGCGGGCCGCCGCCACCACGTGGTCGGGCGACATCGGCGCGAACTGGGATGTTTATAAAAAGCAAATCACCGCCGGCCTGAATCATTGCCTGTCCGGGATCCCGTATTGGACGTTTGATATCGGCGCTTTCAACATCGGCAGCTATGAAGGGGTGTTTTCCAACGGCGGCAAGGATCCCGCCTACCAGGAATTTTATACCCGCATGTTTCAACTGGGCGCCTTTTCCCCAATCTTCCGCGCCCACGGTTCGGAAACGCCGCGAGAAATCTGGGAGTTTGGTGACTTCAGCAACGTCCTCGTGAAATTTGACAACCTGCGATATCGCCTGCTGCCCTACATCTATTCGCTCGCCTGGCGGGTTACCGACGATGGTTATACGATCATGCGCGGCCTGCCAATGGATTTTACATCGGACAAAAAGACCTATGCCATTGACGACCAGTTTATGTTTGGCCCGGCCATCATGGTCTGTCCGGTAACGGAGTATATGCTCCATCGGCCGCCGGAGAACAGCATCCTCATAACGCCCGAACACTTTAAGACGAAAGACGGCCAGCCGGGCCTGACCGCCAAATACTATGGCGACGCGGAGTTCAAAAAACTGGTTCACGAACAGGTCGAGACCAACATCAATCTTTTCTGGTATACCGGCTGGCCTGATTATATCACCAGTCCCAAATTTTCCATGCGCTGGGAAGGCAGGCTGATTCCGACTGAAACCGGGCAGCATCGCTTCCACATGAAAAGCTTCGGGCCAAAACGGGTTTTTCTGGACGGCAAGCAACTGACCAACAACTACACTTCGGTGGAGGCCTATACCGTCCCTGTGGAACTCCAGGCCGGAAAGGAATACGACTTTGCTTTTGAGACTGCCAATTCAGCCTTGGGCGCTTTCAGGTCCCAGCTCTTCTGGAAAACCCCGGAAATTTTTGCCCGGGAAAAAATTGTCGAGCCAAGACAGAAAACCCGGCCGGTTTATCTGCCGGCCGAAAATCAATGGATGGACTTTTGGACCGGACAGACCCTTCCCGGCGGCCAAACGATTGTTGCGGATGCTCCCATTGATAAGATTCCACTCCTGGTCAAGTCAGGCTCCATCATACCCCTGGGCCCGTTTATTCAATACGCGGCTGAAAAACCGGCCGATCCCATTGAATTGCGCATCTATCCCGGCACCGATGGAAGTTTCACGTTGTATGAAGACGAGAACGACAATTACAATTATGAAAAGGGCATCCATGCCACCATTGCTTTTCACTGGGATGACGCAAACCGCCGGCTCACCATTGATGACCGAAGCGGATCGTTTCCCGGCATGCTGAAGGAACGCAGTTTCAACATCGTCATCGTGGGAAAAGACCATGGAACCGGGGTGGAAATTACCGGCAACCCGGACAAGGTCGTTTTGTACCAGGGCGAACGACAAATCGTTCAATTATAAACGGGCGCCACGTGGTGTGAAGAAACTCATCGTGGACGGAAACATTGATTCCGATGATTGCCGTGATGAGCATCGTGCCCATCGTTTATTCATACATCGTTTGTGCCCATTCGCGTCCGAAATAACCCCGGCTAAACGGGAATGGCGGCCAAGCCATGATCAGATTGTCCCGGCGTTGGGATAAATTTTCACGTCTGTCACCGCCGTCACCAGAGCTGGTCGTCGGCCAACCGGCGGGTGGGATCAAACCGTCCAGTTGGGTTGCTGGGCTTCCAGCCGTTTGACCTCCATGCCCACAACGCAAACATCGTCCTCGAATTCGGAACTGGCGGAGAAATGTTTGATTTCGTCAAGCAGTCCCGTGAACAATTCGTTCGTCGGCAGTTTGGCGCGCTGGTTGACCGCCGCCAGCAGGCGCTCGGCGCTGAACGACTCGTGGTCTGCCCCTTCGGCTTCGATCAACCCGTCGGTGAAAAGCGCGATCAGGTCGCCCACCTCCATCGAACACCGGTGGGTGGGAAACTGTCCTTCGGCGAAAAGCCCCAGGGCCGGTCCCTTTTTTCGTCCCGGGCCATTCCCCAGCCATTCGGCCGTGCCCCGTTGCCGGTGCAGGAGTATCGGTTCGGGATGCGCCGCGCTGGCGTAGCGCAACTCCGCGCGGGCCACGTCGGCGATCAGGTAAAAGGCGGTGGCATACATGGTGGAGCCGGTTTGCTTGAAGACGCCCGCCACTTCGCGGTTGATCTGGGCGAGCAGATCGCCGGGCTCGGTCGTCGTGCCGCTCAGGTCCGCCACCAGGGCGCGCATCATGGCCGTCACCAGCGCCGCGCGCACGTCATGGCCCATCACGTCGCAAATGAACAGGCCCACGGTCGTGTCCGAAAGCGGGATCACGTCGAAGAAATCCCCGCTGACCGCACCGGACGGGAAAAAGTAGCTGAAAAACTCCAGATCGCTTTCCGCGCGCGGCCTGTGCCGCGGCACGCAGGGGAATTCGTGCGGCAGCATGGCCAGTTGCAACTCGCGCGCCATCTTCAATTCCTCCACGGTTTGCTTGTTTTTCTGCTCCAGTTGCCGCGTGTACTCGCCCAGCTTCTCCTCGGCCTCCTTGAGGGCCGTGATATCGTGGGAAACGCCGAAAGTGCCGATGATATTCCCATCCTTGTCGCGCCAGGGCATCTTCGTGGTAATGATCCAGCTGACCTTGCCGTCGGGCTGGCCGGCGCGCTCCAGTTTGCCAATGCTCGGCTGGCCCGTGCGAATGATTGCCTGTTCGTCCTCATACGCCGGCCGCGCGCGTTCCTCCGCGTAAAAGTCAAAGTCCGTCCTGCCCGGCATGTATTCGGCAAACTGCTCCGGGCCCGCCAGATGGGGCGGCAGTTCTTCCGGACCGGCCTCCGGGTGAGCGGCGAGATAACGGTTCCGGACGACCGCCAGCGACCGCTCCACCTTCGATCGGCTCACCCGCACGAAGCGCGACTCGCGATCCTTGAAATAGATGGCGTCGGGCAGATTATCCAACAGCGTCTGGAACAGCTCCTGTTCGTAAGCCAGCTTGTCTTCCGCCAGCTTGTGCTCCGTGATGTCCCGGCCAATGCCCACCAGGCCGGTGATCTTGCCGCTTTTACTGCGCAACGGCAGCTTGCTCGTCATCAGCCAGCGTTTCCGGCCGGCGGCGTCAAAGAAATGCTCCTCCCGGTTGATGACCGGCTCGCCGTGAAACACCTTCTGGTCGTCGTCGTAAAACTTTTTGGCAACCTCCGGCGGGAAGAAATCATAATCGCTTTTGCCGATGGCGTCGGCTTCGGTTTGGCAGCGGAGGTTTTTCAGGTCGGCCGGATTGGCCATGGTCTTCCGGCCGGCGGCGTCCTTGGCGTAGATGGCATCCGGCAGGTTGTCAATCAGCGTGCGCAGCAGGAGGCGTTCCTTCAACAGCTCGGCCGTGCGCTCGGCCAGCACCTGCTCGGTCCGCCGGTGTTCCGTGAAGTCCCGGGAAATGCCAAACGTGCCGAAGACCCGCCCCGCCCGGTCGCGCAACGGCATTTTCGTCGTGGACACCCAGGTCACCCGGCCATCCGGCCAGGTCTCCTTTTCTTCGACGCTCACCATCGGCTGGCCGGTCTGCATGACGCGCTGTTCGTCGGCCAGGGCCTGCTGCGTGTAAATCGGCGCAAAGAAGTCCGCATCCGACTTGCCCACCGCCAGATGGGGATCGGCCAGGCCGAACCGCTTCGCCTGGGCCCGGTTGATCATCACAAACTGGCTGGCCGTGTCCTTGAAATAAATTGAATCCGGGATGTTGTCCATGAGCAACCCCAGCAGATGCCCGGCCCGGCTGTGTTCTTCGCGGATCAGGTGGCGTTCGCTGGTATTGTGGATCGCCCTGGCCAGCATCGGGCCGGTCAACTCCGGCACGAGCAAATAATCCTGCGCCCCCAGCGGCATCAGGCTGGCCGCCAGTTTCTCCTGCGCCCGGGTCGCCAGCACAATGATCGGCAAATGCGGCGCCGCCTCGTGGACCTTGACGAATGCCTCCGTGCCCTGGCCATCCGGCAGCGACAACGCCATGAGCACCAGGCCGGCGTTTCTGGCCTTCAGTTGGGCCAGACCGTCCGCCAGCCGGCCGGCACAAACCACCTCAAACTGTTGCTGGCGCAGCAGCCGCAGACACTTGGGCTGATCGCCGACGAGCAAAACTTCAAAGGATGGGTTTGACATGGTGTTTAGTGTTATTTGTTTGTCAGTCCAACCAGCATTTTCAAAACCATCCACGCCGGGCGGGAGCGCGGTGTTCGACGTGGTGATGATTCGTTTACCACTCTAAACCCCGGCCAGCGGTTGTCCAGCGCGTAGAAATCCGACCGGCCTTCACCCATGCCCGTCCGGGTTGGTGGCCGTGAAAGTCTGCTGGCAAAAAGAAAACACTACGGTCCAAAATAGGATTTGAAAAGGCTCTTGCAGACACTGATACCATTTCCTGATAATAATCGGCACATTTCCCAGACGGTAGGGCCGCGTTGCTGCGCGGCCATCATACCCGGCGGCGCAGCTCCGATAGATCGCGAGCAGACAGCGCCGCCCTACCCATTGCACCGATTGTCTCTGGGAATTGGTATGAGATCAGGGCCAATCTGCGCGTTTTGGACCGCAGTGCCTGAACTTTGCGCCCTTTGTGGTTGCACGTATTTCGCGTCAATCCGTGTCTGGGTTTGTGTTTATTGAGCTGGCTTCAGTAGCCACACACAACTGTCACTCAAACCTTTACCGTTGCGCCCGGCTTTGGCTTCAACGCGGTTTTCGCCGGGTTTCAGTTGAACGTTCTTCCAAATAAAAATGCCGTTGGTTCCGTCCGCGCGTTTGCCCTGTGATTTTCCGTTGAGCAGCAATTCCACCTCCTTGGCGTTGGAATAAATTTTCACGTCCGTCACCGCGTTCGTGCGCTGAGTGAAACGGCGGCTGGTGATGTAAACCATGGGTTCCTCCGACCAGTTCGCCTGGTAAAAATAAAAGGCGTCCTTCTTCGTCTTGCGGTCGTAGGTCACCAGCCCCTTGTCGTTGCGGCCCAGCACACCGCCTTCGTGGCGCGTGCTCACGGCGAAGTCGAACATGTTCCAGGCAAACGTGCCCCAGACGAACGGGCGCGCTTTCATCGCCGGCCAGGCGGTCTCGTGGACGAGGGCCTGCCATTCTTCCGGATGCCACTGGCTGGCGGTGACCGGCTGTTTGGGATTTTGTTCGTGCTGGGTTACGTTCGCGCCCGCGCCGTATTCACTCACGCAAAATCCCCCGTGCCGGCTGTCCTGGCGGCGTGAGTCCAGTGACTTGCCAAAGTCGTCCTTGGTCCCCCAGCCGGAATACCAGCCGGGATAAATGTTCCAGCCCAGCAGGTCCGGGATTTTGTTCATTTGCGGCATCGCATTATTGCTCGTGGCGGCGATGGTCGGGCGCGTCGGGTCTTCGCCGTTGGCAACGATTTTCAAGTCCTGCAATTCGCGAAGCGGGTCCGGGCGGCCGGGCCAGAGTTCGTTGAACAGGCTCCAGACAAAAATGGAAGGATGATTGATGTTTTGCCGGATGAGGTCGAGCAACTGGCTGCGCGAGGTCTCCGCAAATTGCGGTGACGAATTGATTTCATTCACCTGCGGCAGTTCCGCCCAGACGAGAATGCCCGCCCGGTCGCACAGACTGTAAAAATAATCGCTGTGCTGATAGTGCGCGCAGCGAACGACGGTGCAGCCCATTTCGGAAACCAGCCGGATGTCCTCGTCCATGTCCGCCTCGGAAATCGCCCAGCCCTGGTTGAACCGGTCCTGGTGCCGGTTCACTCCGTGCAACGGATACGTCCGGCCATTCAGAAAGAATCCCCGGTCGGGATCCACCGAATAAAACCGCAGGCCCAGCGGTTGTTCGACCGAATCCACCACGCCGTCCGCCGAACGCAACTCCACGACCGCCTGGTAAAGATACGGGTCTTTACGTCCGTTCCATAAATGCGGGTTGGGCACCACCACCCGCAACGGATACGGCGCGGTGACATTGGCCGCGAGCTGGATGGGTTGTTCGCTCTTCGCCACCAGCTTTCCGCCGGCATCGAACACGCTCGCGACCAGTGTCAGCGGCTGGTTCCGCCGTGTGCCGTTGGAAATTTGCGCCGTCACATCAATCACCGCCTGTTTTGTCGTGACACTCGTCTGGAGCCAGGCGACGCCGGGCGAGCCGTGGTCCGTGAGCGTGAAATTTTCCCCGCCGGTCACAATCAAATGCACCGGACGATACAACCCGCCGTAAACCGAAAAGTCACCGCTCAACGGCGCGATATCCGGCTCCCACTTGTTGCTCACGCGCACGGCGAGCAGGTTGGTGCCGGTGGTGGACAGGTTGGTGGTGATTTCAAAAGCGAAGGCGCCGAAGGCGCCGCGATGTTGTCCAAGCCATTCGCCATTCAAATAAACGTCCGCCACCGAACTGGCCGCCTCGAACCGCAAAAAATATCTTTTGCCGGATTGCGGCGCGCCGAGGTTCAGGTCGCGCCGGTACCAGCCGGGTCCGCGATAAAAATCCTTTCCCTGTTGCGCCTCTTCCCAGCCCCAATTGTGCGGAATTGAAACTGCCGGCCAATCGCTGTCATTGAAGTCCGATTGCGCGGCGTTGGCGGCTTCGCCCGGTTTGAACCGCCAGCCGGAATCGAGCAGCGTGCTTTCGCGCGCGGCCAGGTTGAAGGCGAAGATGAGTGCAAAAATGAAAACGGAAAACTTGCGCATGGGCGAATCATGCCGATGGACTTTCCGGGAAACAAGACCGGAACAACGGCAGTTTTTCAGGGTGGCCGTGCTGGAGGGTGAGTGAAGGCCGAAACCCGAATTGGCGAAATCCGAAAGAATCCCGAATTCCGAAGGCCGAATCTACCTGTATCCGGCATATGAAATCACCCTTCGAATTTTGGGTTTCG
>OCZT010003921.1_pt1 | contig 15160 bp, 12 predicted proteins | sample 1539031 | NCBI WGS metagenome assembly OCZT01 (sample SAMEA3539308, study PRJEB22396) | soil metagenome | biome: tundra; feature: field; material: soil | place: USA | collected 2010-05 | depth 0.15 m
GAATCAAGACACTTCGATTATCGTCTTGAAATCAAGAAGACTCTCTGTTATAGGTTGGGGCAAAGCAAAAAAGGAGGTTTTTGTATGCCGGAAATTATTAATGTTCATGCCCGAGAAATACTGGATTCCCGGGGAAATCCAACAGTTGAAGCAGAAGTGACAACAATTGCAGGTATTACCGCAAGGGCGGCTGTTCCCTCAGGTGCTTCGACCGGCGAGCATGAAATGCTGGAATTGCGTGACGGCAATAAGAAAAGATACAATGGAAAAGGTGTCCAAACTGCCGTAAAAAATATTCTCTACAAAATCGGGCCGGAAATCATCGGTATGGATTGCCGCAGACAGCGCGATATCGATTTCACCATGATCGAACTGGACGGAACCGAAAATAAGGGAAAACTAGGCGCCAACGCCATTCTGGCTGTGTCTCTTGCCTGCGCCAAAGCGGGCGCTGAAGTATCAGGCCTGCCCCTATATCGATACCTGGGCGGCGTCAACGCCAAAGACCTGCCGGTACCGCAGTCAAACATTTTAAACGGCGGCCAACATGCCGACAACAACGTCGATATTCAGGAGTTCATGATCATGCCGGTGGGCGCGCCCAATTTTACCGAAGCTATTCGCATGAACGCGGAAGTTTTCCATTCCTTAAAATCCGTGCTCAAGGGCAAAGGCTATAACACAGCCGTGGGTGACGAAGGCGGATTTGCACCAAATTTAAAATCCAACGAAGAAGCCCTTTCCCTCATTATGACAGCTATCGAAAAAGCAAATTACCGGCCGGGGCAGGACATTATGATCGCCCTGGATTCGGCAGCAAGTTCCTTCTACGAAAAAGGCAAATACGTTCTCGCGGCGGAAAAGAAACCGCAGAAATCCGCTGAGGAAATGGTTAAATTCTACGCCGATCTCGTCGCGAAATATCCGATTATTTCCATTGAAGACGGACTGGCGGAAGATGACTGGACAGGCTGGAAACTATTGACTGACGAACTGGGCGGCAAAATCCAAATTGTCGGCGATGATATTTTCGTGACGAATATTAAGCGTCTGGAAAAAGGTATTGAAATGGGTGTTGCCAATTCCGTTTTAATTAAACTCAATCAGATCGGCACGCTGACGGAAACAATCAACACAATGGAACGGGCTAAAGAAGCAAGCTACACTTGCGTTGTATCCCACCGCTCCGGAGAGACGGAAGATACCTTTATGGCTGATATAACCGTTGCCACCAATTGCGGACAAATTAAAAGCGGTTCACTTTCCCGCACGGAAAGACTGGCTAAATACAATCAACTGATCCGTATTGAAGAAGAATTAGGCGACGCGGCCAACTACCGCGGCAAAGCGGCGTTTTACAGCATCAAACAAAAACCGAAAGCAAGTAAGAAAAAATAACTTATATTACCTAAAATGGGCTGGCCTTTTACAAAAGGTCAGCCCATTGAATCTTAAACTCCATCGCGCCTTTTCCTGTTAATTATTAAATAAATTAGAGAAATTTAAAGAGACGGCGGCGTAATACTTCCATTTCCGCCCTATTTTCAGTTAATGAGTAAGCAAATTCTTTCTTTCCACCCTTTTCTTCCTTGACTATGGACGCGATTAACTCCGCATCTTCAAGAAATCTGATAACGTTTAGATAATTGGATTGAGACAGCGCTTCCGCCCGTAAAATCTCTCCCCTTTTGTACATCCTGTCTCCAAGGTCTCTTATTTTTTTCAGCCAATCTTTTTGATTTTGCGTCTTTTTCTTCAAATATGGAAAACTTTTAATCACTACCCAATAAGCTTCAAGATAATTATGAATCAAACCGGCAAAGGGTTTTAATTTTGTTCTGCCTTTGCCTTTTACTTCTATCCATACCTGACCATCCCGTTCGGTTGGAATAATCATTTTCCTGTTATGCAAATAAGCTAGAACCTCGTTTACTTCTTCCAGATCATCTTTGCGTTCATCAAAGATAAATTCATTCCACAATAGCCGCTTCAGAAATTTATAATCTCCCATAATCCGACTGAGCGACATTACATCCTCACTGTTTTCAAGCATCGATGTGGCAACAAAACTCAAGGGCACGAAGAAATGCAAAATGTTGTTTTTATAGTATTCCAGGTTGAGCCTCTTTTCATCATCGAGCGAATAAACCACTTCCTGCATTTCCTCTTCTTCTTCAGTTTCAATCCTGGATATAATCTCTGACTGGACAAAGATGTTGAGGGCATCAGCTATTGCTCTTTCCCTATGCGCAAAAGTTGCCGCGAATTTTACTTTCCTTGTCGAAAGGTATTCATAAAACTCATTTAAAATGTCCGTTAGCTCATCATGAGATATTCCCCTGCGGTCATGACTCAAAAGCCCCGACGCAACCAGTGAAATTGGCGTCACTACCGAAACCTTGTTGATTTCCAGTTCGATTTCATAACCGATTTTTCGATAAAGACTCTGCCGTTCCTCCAAAGTCATCTGTTCAATTTGTTTTTCCTGCGATTCCAGATATGACTTCATAATTATCGGTTCACCAATGTTGATGTAAACCCGGCCATAACGTTTGCGCAGTATATTGCTGCTTTTAATTATCTGGGCGGTATTTTCTCTGACTTTGGGCGCTCCTGACAACTCATCAAGATATGACTTTTCTTCGATCACCCGATCATAACCAATATAAACGGGAATAGCGGCAAAATTATCGCAATACTTTTCCTGATAAGCCTGAATGATCATGGAAAGAAGCCCATATTTGGGCATTACCATTTTTCCGGTACGGCTTCTGCCCCCTTCTATGAAAAATTCCAGAGGTAAACCTTCTTGCAGGAGTATGGCAATGTACTTAGACAATACTTCGGCGTAAACTTCGTTTCCTCTAAAGCTGCGTCGCAGAAAAAAAGCGCCGGACTTACGAAAAATGTATCCCATCGGAAAAAAGGACATATTAGTTCCCGCGGCAATAAAGGGCATTTGGATATTGTTTTTGAAAAATACGTAAGAAAGTAATAAATAATCGATATGACTTCGGTGGCAGGGAATAATGACAAAAGGCATTTTTTTGGATACATTTCTTACTTTTGCCATACCTTCGTGATCAATCGATAAACCATCATAGACTGTGTTCCACAACCATGTAAGTATCTTTATCCATATTTCAACAAATGTTTCTTTGTAATCGGCGGCGATCTCATAAAGATAACGCCGGGCATCTCTTTCCACAACCACCCTATCCTTTTTAGATTTCACGGCAAAATCAGTAATAAATTTTTTCATGGTTTCGTCACTTAAAACCATGCCCATAAGTTCTTCCTTCGATTTCAAGGCAGGACCGATTACAGCGGTTTTTTCCTCTTCAATGCGACCGATCAATTCCCCGCGTAAATCGTGAATAATGGTTTCTTGCAGTCTGTCTTTGTTTTCTTTTAAATAGCTGGATAAATTAATTGGTTCCGCAGGTATAACGTATGCCTGGTTTGAATATCGTATGAATGTGATTACACGGCGCAAAGTGCCCGTCTGTTCCGCTTGTCCGAAAAGAATGTTAATCAAGCTTTCATTTTCATTTTCCCTTCTTCGTCCATAAGCTACAAGAACCGGTACGATGAAAATGGGAAAATCAACCATTCCCTGGACTTTAATCAGACTGGATATCGCCTGATCTGCTGACCTGCTTTCGATAAATTCCGATTCACCCAGATGAATTATACTGCTGTTTTTCTCAGCAATTGTTCTTTCCATGAAGGCTAACTTGCCCAGCAGTGCTGTTTGTTTCTTCTGGAAACGGCGTAAAAAAGACGACCAAAGAAATTTTATCATCTCCGGAAAGGGCTGCCAGAAAGACATGTTCATTCCATGGGAATATACGGGACGCGGCAGTTCTTTGCGTCCTGTGAGATCGTAAATAATCAGACTATTGAGCTTGCTTCTTTGTTTTATGGCATAAATTATTAACCCTTCCTTGGATAGTTTTCTAAGGGAGTCCACGTATTCATCAGCTATTGATACTCGCGAAAGGAATATTTTCGCCGGACGAAATCTCCAGAAATTCTGCTTATCATAAAGACATCCGGAATAGTACTCTTCATCGTGATCCTGATTAATAAACTTAGTTTTTTCCATAATAAGTTACCATTTGCATACAACTTAAAAAACCTGCTAAAGAAGAAATGACGCAGGTTAGAGTTTATACGTCTATGACTAAAATCAATCTTCTTCCCTCTGAAATTCACCAGGAAAACGTTCTAACATATATTCCTGTACACAAGCACGAACTTCCGCCGCAGTGTTAAAAGACATTGCTTTCTTCAATAGCAACTTAGATTCCTGAAGTGTAGATTCCCGAATTATTTTCTTTACTCTCGGAATTGCTAAATGATTCATGCTTAATTCATCCAACTCCAGACCCAACAGGATCAAAGAACAAAGAGGATCACCGGCCATTTCTCCGCACATCGCTACGCGTATTTTCGCGTCATGAGCCGCATCCACTACTTTTTTTATCAATCTTAAAACAGCTGGATGCAGAGGTTCATAAAGATACGTTAATCGTTCGTTAGCACGATCAATAGCCAAAGAATATTGAATCAAATCATTTGTACCGATACTGAAAAAATCTACTTCGCGCGCCAGCTTATCAGCAATTATAGCTGCTGTTGGAACTTCAATCATCGCGCCAATTTCCATCTCTGAAGCAATTCTCACACCTTGGGCTAAAAGTTCGTTTTTAGCTTCTTCCAGCAATTTCTTTGCTTCACGGATCTCCTCAACGCCAGAAATCATCGGGAAAAGAATTTTTACCTTTCCTAAGGCACCAACCCGCCAAATGGCTCTCAGTTGGGTTTTAAAAAGTTCTACTTCCTTCAAGCAAAAACGAATCGCTCTTAAACCCAATTGCGGGTTTAATTCCTTTGCTTGTTTTTGGTTGGAAGGAAATTTATCACCGCCCAGATCAAATGTGCGGATTGTTGACCAAAGCAAATCCTTCGTGGTAACTATCTGACTATAGTTGTTGAAATGGTCGTCTTCTGTTGGTAATTCTTCGCGGTTAATATAAATAAATTCTGTGCGATAAAGTCCGATATATTCTACACCATGCGTAATGGCTGAAGGCATTTCTTCAACAAATTCTATATTACCGCCTATTTGCACCTTATAGTCATCTTTGGTAACTGCCGGCAGTTTCGCATATTTAAGATACTCTTCTTTAGACGCAGAGTAGAGAAGACGTTTCTCTTCATATCTTCTTAACATGTCCGGATAAGGATTAACAACGACCAATCCTGATGTACCGTCAACAATGATTTCATCGCCGGTTCGCGCAATGCGCGTGATATTATCCAAACCAGCTACGGCAGGTAATTCCATTGAGCGGGCAATTATAGCGGTGTGTGATGTACGGCCACCGCTGTCGGTAGCAAAACCAACAACTTTATCCATTTTCATTTGCGCCGTATCCGCTGGAGAAAGATCATGAGTAACAACAATCACCCCATCACCTATTTCCCAGACAATTTCTTTTTTCTCGCCGGAAAGATTACGCAATATTCTCTGACTTACATACTGAACGTCACTAATGCGGCCACTGATATATACGTCCTGTACGCCTTCAAATATTTGTTTGTAATAGTCCAGAGTCATACGTACCGCCCATTCCGCATTGACCCCTAAACGGCGTATATATTTAATTGTGCGGCTGATGAATTTCTTGTCCTGTAAAATTAATATATGAACGTCTATAATGTATAGCGGTTCAGTAACTTTTGTTTTTTTCAGGTTTTCCTGAATTTTTAAAAGTTCACGCTCTGACTCTTTGAGCGCGTTTTTGAAACGAGCAATTTCTTTAGGAATCAGCGTTAAATCTTCGAGCTTGTAAAAAGACAGTTGAACATCCAGCGGATCAAAACGATAAACTTTACCAATGACAACGCCGGGAGAAACACCGATGCCTTTAAGTACTAAAGTTTTTTTCCCTTGTTCAGCACTCATATAATGGTTTAATCTTCCCCAAATTTATTTTCTATCAGTATTTCTAATTGTTCCAGAGCTGCGAGTGCATCTTCACCTTCCACTCTTAATGTTAACATACCCCCATTAGGACATGCAAGGGTAAGAATCCCTAAAATACTTTTTCCGTTAACAGTTTGTCCGTTGCGCTCAATAAAAACACCGGATTTGAACTGCTGCGCGATTTTCACAAAAGCTGCCGCTGCCCGAGCGTGCATTCCTAATTTATTCTTTAACTTCAATGTCTTGATTTCTATCAATTCAATAATTCTTTCCATGATATAAAAAGAAATATCGCAGCAGCACTGTAAAGAATGTAAACCTGTGATATCCCTTTATTAATTAACCAGAAACATACTAAAACAGCACCCAGTGCCGTAAGCTTCATAATAATTCCAGTTGTATTGATAAACGGCGGATATCCAATCTGTAATAGCCAATGAACCAAACCTGCCAGAATAAATATTAAACACCAGCGAATTCTTATGGCGGTACGTGGTAAATCCATAATGCGAATGAATTCAATACCTTGCTTTCCGCGCCGGTAACTTTCTATAAATCCTTTGAATCTTACCCATACATGAGCCGGTGTATAAATTAATAGAAAAGCCAGGGGAGCTATTATTAATCCCGTATAAGCCAAAACAACCGCGAAAACAGCGGCAAAAGGCCTCAGGGCGCCCCAAAAAAAAATATCACCAATAGCAGCATAAGGACCCATTAAGCTCTGTTTGACGGCCACTGTGTCAGGGGCTGCTCCACTATCGGCATAATCTATTTCTAAACGTACAATGGAACCGATTACAGGAGCAGAAAAATAAGGATGGGTATTAAACATTTGCAGATGTCTTAGTAATATTTCTTCAACATCCTTGTGTTGTTTTTGCCATTCCCGAACGAGCGGAATTATAGACATGGCAAATCCAACGTTTTGCATCCGACGGAAGTTAAGTGTCGTATGAATAAATAAAGACCTCAAAAAAATTTTAATCACAGTCGCTCTATTCATTTTTTTGTGGCCTCAAAAGTATATAAATTTCATATGCTTTCACAGTGCGGTGTCACTAACATAAATAGTCAATGAAGTCAATTGATCAGCAAGCAGTGCCTTAACCCAACTTCCGCTGTTGAAAAAAATAATTGTAGTAATTACAGTTTGTTACGACTAAATTAGTGTGTTTTTCTGCAATACATTTTCTATTATTCTAGGTTTGTTGGGAAGCAGCACTTTCAGCTCTTTCGGCGCAGTGCCGAGTCCCGATGCTTTCATCCAATGTTGCAGTGTTCGCCACATAGCCAGAGAAAGAAAACAAACCAGTATGTGAGCCTGAGTCCTTCCTGTCTTCTAATGATATATGGGTCTCATTCCCAAATCGTGTTTGGCGATACGGAAAGCATCTTCCACCTCAGTCAACTGAATGTAAATGCTCCATAATTTCCGGGGATCAGCCTCCGTCCAGTTGGTCCGAAGAATATAGTTGCCGCCGGTTTCCAAAAGCTTGTCAGAAATCTCAAAATCAAATACTTTACAACGAACCCATTGCAATAAGTTCTTTAATATCGATATGCTGTGATTCATCTACAGATAAACCCTCGCGGATAAGTTCCAGCACAAGCGGTTTTTCTTCCGGAAACTTATAGCCTTCATAGTCCTGATGGAAAAGAAGTCCGCCACGATTGTTCGTCCATGAATTCATGTTGTGGTCAAAGCACACTCTAGAAGTCACGTTCAACCCTTCGATCATCACACGTAACTCTTCGAGCCGCTCGTGGGGTGAGGAAACGTGCAGCCTGCCTTGCTCATAATCATCAAATATTGGTGTTCCGGATCGCGGAACAAAAGGACGCGACCTAATATAGTGCGGGTTGATTTCGTTTAACACCCGGGACGTGTTTTCCGCGTGCTGCCGCCACCTTTCCCTGCCGCCCAGATCGGGCATCCAGTATTCTGAAAGTTGAAAACCAGCTGCCATTGCTTTTTTACCGCCTTCAATCTGTTCGGAACCAGTTACTCCTTTGTGGATAACTTTCAACAGTTCATCATCCCCCGTTTCCAGACCGACATGAAGACGATCAAGGCCAGCTTCCCTAATCGCTTTTAAATCTTCCGGTTTTCTTTGAGACAGTGTTTTCGAACGGGTATAAGAAGTCACTCGAGTGAGAGTTTTTAAGGTTCCCCGCAAATGCTTGAGCACCTCGATAAATTCGTGAGGCCTCATGATCATGCTATCGGCATCCTGCAGAAAGGCCGTTTTCCCACCGGAATAAAGCCAGCTGAAGACTGTAACGAAACAATAATTTTCATTAAGGAAAGGATCGACGCTCAATAGCGACCTTAATACATCCCTGTTAATCCGGCCATCCTGCCCTGTTTTTTGAGAAACAGTTTTTATTTCATTACTGATAGCCTTAACTGTATCGATATCGACTTTCATATCCTCCACTTTGCGATATCCAAAAGGTTGACCTTTATACATCTCGCAAAACGTACATTTGTTCCACGGACAGTTTTCCGTTATTCTCAGAAGTAGCGATGCACTGCCTCCCTCACTGGGTGGACGGTACACACCCATGGCAAAAGACATTTTTGAGATTTTATCCACGCTCTCACGAAAAGAATTATTTCCTGTTGTAATGATCATACTTACTCCTTCTTAACATAAACTCCGATGATAATATAACACTCAATTGTATTTTGACAACACAAGTTATCATAATTACACCTTTCCAATTGACAAAGCATTCACATCACATTAAATTATTCAAAAATAATCATTTTAAATTTTAATTCTTTTGTAATTGAAAGGAGCCATAAAATGAGCACTGATTGGAAAGAAAAGATTATGTGTGCAATTGAATGCCAGAAGTGCCATAAGGGATTAAAAGCGCACGATGAAAGAATTTTATCCTGTTATGATCATGAGGCAATCTGCATGGATTGCAAGAAAAAAGAAGAACAACGGCCTGATTATAAGGAAGTATCAACAAAAATGATCGCCAATTGTACTGTAGAGATAGAATTGAAGCAGAGTGATCCGGGATCTTATTGTTACAGTCATTTCTATCCCTATAAATGCTGAGCAAGTAATAGAATAATGATGCCGCAAAACTAGTTCAAAATGAATTGTTCAACTTGCACACAATTTTCACTAAAACGGTTTAGCTTGCAACGGCAATTCCTACAGGCAAAGGCGTAGAAGTATCAATTTGTTTCGGGCATAACAATTGCTCGTGAGTCCATATAGATGCTTTTCCATGTTTAGTATTAAGTACTAGGTTTTACTTAGCCGCAGGCATCCAGTCAGTTTAACTATCTGGCCAGATGGTAAAAAACATTCTTTTTCTTACTACTTTCTTTTTTTAATTTGACTATTCTGTCTGAGAGCTTTAGCAGTAATTCGGATCGACAGGATTTTTTTATTGATGAACATAAAACAATAATCCAAAATCAGCGATAAGCCTGCTTTGCTTTTTCTCATTAAAATTATTTTCATGTAAATATTATCCAATGCTGCATTCTTGAATTCGCTCTATTATCTTCTTGAAATATAAGATTTTCTTTTGTTAATCATTTTTTTAAGCCTTTTATCTAGGTAATAAGCTTCTATATAATTGACAAATTATTTTGATGTGATAGTATTCGCCGTCCTAATTAAAAAATATTTTTATCAAATAGAAGCGCATAGCTTTAAAAGTTATAGTAAAAAGGGAGACGGAAAATGGAAATAAAGATAAATATTACAATTGACGGGAAAGAAATATCGGCTAATCCCGGTCAAACCATCCTTGAAGTAGCCACTAATAACGGTATTTTTATACCTACACTTTGCCACTATCAAAACACAACCAATGTAGGCGCCTGCCGCGTTTGCCTTGTGGAAGTGGAAAATGCCAGAAGCCTTGTCGCTTCCTGCTGTATGCCGGTGAGCCAGGGTATGGTCGTCCGCACCAATACCAAAGCAGTACGCGATGCTCAAAGGATGGTCATTGAGTTACTCTGGTCATCCGGTGATCATAATTGTCTTACTTGCGAACAAAATGGACAGTGCGAATTGCAAAATTTAATTTACTGGCTGAAAATTGAAAAACCGCGTTTTGATATTGAACCTCCCAGCTATAACATAGAAGACAACAACACAATGATTCAACGTGATCTCAATAAATGCATTCTTTGCGGCCGTTGCGTGCGCGCCTGTAATGAAATTCAGGTCAACGAAGTGCTTGATTTTTCAAATCGCGGCTCGTATGCCAAAGTCGGCCCGGCTTTTGATACCGACTACATTCATTCTAACTGCGTTTTCTGTGGCGAATGTTTGCAAGTGTGCCCCACCGGTGCAATAACTTTTAAAATGGCAAAATTTGCCGGGCGTCCATGGGAACTTACCAAAACACGTACAACCTGCGCTTATTGTGGTGTCGGCTGTCAAATGGATATTTTCGTTAATGATGACCGAATTGTCAAAGTATCGGGAAATCGGGATTACGGCACACCAAACGAAGGCAGTCTTTGCGTTAAAGGACGTTTCGGCATGGATTTTATCCAGCATCCTGACCGTTTAAAAAAACCTTTAATTCGACGCAATAAAAATGAAGATTTAAAAGAAGTGAGCTGGAATGAAGCATACTCTTTTATTGCTGATAAGCTATCTTCGATTAAGAAAAAGACCGGTGCCGACAGTATAGCCGGACTTTCTTCCGCCCGTTGCACCAATGAAGAAAATTATCTCTTTCAGAAATTTATGAGGGCAACAATTGGCACTAACAATGTTGACCATTGTGCCCGTCTCTGACACTCCGTAACCGTGGCCGGTCTGGCCGCAGCATTCGGCAGTGGAGCAATGACAAATTCCATCGAGGAATTGGAATACACAGATGTAATTTTAGCAATAGGCACTAATACCACCGAAAATCATCCCGTTATCGGCATGAAAGTTAAGCGGGCAGTACGCCAGCATGGTACAAAGCTCATTGTCATCGACCCGCGGGAAATTGACTTAGTCAAATACGCCGATATCTGGCTACGCCATAAACCGGGAACTGACGTCGCCGTCCTTAATGGTCTGATGAATATAATTATTGCCGAAGGCCTTTACGCCAAAGAATATGTAGCAGACCGTACTGAAGGATTTGATTCTCTAAAGGTCGCCGTAGAAAAATACACGCCGGAATATGTTGAAAAAATTTCAGGCGTGCCGGCGGAGGACTTGAAGAAAGCTGCCCGGATGTATGCCAAAGCCAACCGCGCCAGCATCATTTACGCGATGGGCATTACCCAGCATATCAGCGGCACGGATAACGTGAAGAGCACCGCCAACCTGTCAATGCTCTGCGGCAACGTCGGTATTGAAGGCGGTGGGGTAAATCCTCTGCGTGGGCAAAACAACGTCCAGGGTGCCTGCGATATGGGCGGACTGCCCGATCTATATCCGGCATACCAGCGGGTGGCCAGCGAAGAAGTTAGAAAGAAGTTTGAAACCGCATGGAATTCTATTTTATCGCCTAAACCTGGTTTAACACTGGTGGAAATCATGAACGCTGCCGGTCGCGGCGATATTAAGGCTATTTATATAATGGGTGAAAACCCCCTGCTTTCCGATCCTGATCTTCACCATGTGCAAGAATCTCTGAAAAAACTGGATTTTCTTATTGTTCAAGATATTTTTATGACGGAGACGGCTCAGCTAGCCGATGTAGTTTTGCCATCAGCGAGTTTTGCGGAAAAAGACGGCACTTTCACCAACACAGAACGTCGTGTTCAACGAATTCGAAAAGTCGTTAATCCCCCGGGAGAAGCCAGGCCGGACTGGAAAATAATCGCCGGAATATCCACTCAGATGGGCTATCCCATGAACTACTCATCGGCAAAAGAAATTTTTGAAGAAATGGCCAGCGTAACGCCAAGTTATGCAGGAATAACTTACAAACGCATTGAAAAAGAAGGCATCCAATGGCCTTGTCCAACACCGGAACACAACGGGACAAAATTCCTGCACAAGGACAAATTTTCGCGAGGTCGCGGTCTTTTTCACGCCATTGAATATATACCCCCCGCAGAAGTTACTGATAAAGAATATCCGTTCATCCTTTCCACAGGCCGTGTGCTTTATCACTACCATACAGGCACGATGACGCGCCGCTCTCTGGGCACAAGTGAACTATGCCCGGAAAGTCTCGTGGAACTTAATCCTGCTGACGCCGCTAAGTTCGGCATAAGCGATGGCCAGATGGTTAAGGTAACTTCTCGCCGTGGCAGCGTGAAGGCTAAAACGAGGGTAACCGAAAAGAGTCCGCAAGGAACAATATTCATGAACTTCCATTTTGCGGAAGCAGCAGTAAATTTACTGACCAATCCCGTTTTGGATCCTATAGGTAAGATTCCCGAATATAAAGTCTGCGCAGTAAAGCTTGAAGCGGCATGATTTTATGTATGGAAGTCCATTACAATTGAAAAAAAAGCAGTACACAAAGTAATCAACTTAATTTAGCCTTTTTAAAAGGCAAGGAGGAAATAATAAATATGGTAAATGAAAATTTGGAAAGCAAGAGATGGTGGATCGCCGCTGCCGCTGTTGTCATTCAGCTCTGCCTTGGCACAGTCTACGCGTGGTCGGTTTTCAAAATGCCTTTGATGAATATGCATGGTTGGGACGGCAAGACGGTCCAGTACACCTTCATGCTTCTCATGCTCATCATCGGATTATCTGCTGCCTTTGGCGGCATGCTGGTCGATAAAAAGGGCCCCCGTTTCGTAGCCACGATCGGTGGCATTCTTTTCGGTATCGGTACTCTGATTGCCGGTTATGCTGACCAGGTGGGAAGTATCGCTCTTTTGTATCTTGGTTTTGGCGTGATCGCCGCCCTTGGAAATGGTTTCGGATATGTAACTCCAATTGCCACCTTGATCCGCTGGTTTCCTGATAAACGAGGCCTGGTAACCGGCCTTGCCGTTATGGGCTTTGGCGCCGGCGCTTTTTTTATGGGGAAAATAGCTCCGGGCATGATCGCTGCCTACAAGGAAGTTGACGCCTCCGGAAAAATTATCGTCTCCGGTGTGTCCACCACCTGGTATATCTGGGGTGTGATATTTCTTATCCTTGTAGTCGGAGCCGCGCAGTTGTTCAAAAATCCCCCAAAGGGATGGCTGCCTGCCGGTTTCAAACCTGCTGCCTCCACTGTTTCCGCGGCTGATTCTTTCACCCTGGGCGAAGCCGTAAAAAGGCCTCAGTGGTGGATGCTCTGGGCCATGCTGTGCCTCAATATATCCGCTGGTCTTGGCCTCATTTCCCAGCACTCCCCGTTGGCCCAGGATATTTACAAAAAAACCATGGGACTGACTGGTACTTTAACTCCAGAGCAAATAGCCATAGTTGCGGCAGCCGGCGGTGCCATTGTGGCTTATGCAGCCATATTCAATGGTCTGGGAAGGCTCTTCTGGGCGAAAATATCCGACAATATCGGCCGCAAGATGGTTTTCTTGATCATGTTCGCCACTCAGGCCGTTGTTTATTTGCTGGTTGCCAAAGGCTATGTGGCAAGCTACTATCTTTTCATGGTTGTATCCTGCTACCTCCTGGCCTGCTACGGTGGAGGCTTCGCCACCATGCCCGCCTTTGCCGCTGACTCATTCGGTCCGGCTAATATTGGAAAGGTATATGGGTTTATGCTTACCGCATGGAGCGCCGCTGGTCTTATCGGCCCTTATGTATTTGAGGTCTTCAAACCTCAGGCGCTGTTTATCGCGGCCGGTCTTCTTACAGTTGGTTTTTTCATAGCCTTAGCCTACAAACCACCGAAAGGTAAAAAAGCTTAACGGCAAGTTTCCCTGACTAAAAACCCCGCAGTGATTATCACCGCGGGGTTTTTTATTCATAAATTGATTGATATTTGATGTAGTAGATTATCCCACTTACTTTAAGAACACAATGGTCAAAATCAGCGCACCGAGAATAAATCGATACCAGGCGAAAGGCAGAAATGTTTTTGTCTGAACATAGCGCAGTAAAAATCCGATACTGGCAAGACCGGTAACACAAGAAACAACCATTCCCACTATGAAGTTAGTTGTGATCACGGCAGGATTGGCAATTATATGTGGCACTTTAACGATAGCAGCGCCAAAGATTATCGGTGCCGACAGCAGGAAGGAAAACCTGGCTGCTCCCTCTCTGGTTAGCCCCAGAAACAATCCTGTCGTCATGGTTATACCCGAACGCGATACTCCGGGAATAATGGCCAGCGCCTGAGACAAACCGATTAAAAAACTTGTTTTCAGGCTGATATTTTCAGCTTCAATCTTTTTAGCACTTTTTCGATCCACCCAGTATAAAACAATACCCAGAGCAATCAGCATAATTGCAATCAAAACCGGATTGCGGAAACTTGTCTCGGCCTTTTTTTCCAAAAGAAGTCCAATCATTGCTCCGGGAATCGTCGCTAAAACTAAATACCAAAACATCCGCCCTTCCCGGCTCCAGGCATCCGTCACTCCTTTTGTGATTAACTGCAACCAGTCTTTCCAAAAGTAGATGGCAACAGCTATAAGGGTACCAATATGTAAGGCGATATCGAATGTCAAACCCGGATCTTCCCAATTAAAGAGCCAAGGAACAATCACCAGATGAGCCGAACTGGATATGGGTAAGAATTCTCCCAATCCCTGCACCAAACCAAGTATACCAGCCCGTAGAATATCCAACGCTCACCTCATAATTTTGAATTATCGAATAATGAAAAATTGATCAACTTTGAAAATAATATAGCAATAATTTGTAATTGTCTATATTCATTATTGCCTTATATTTTAATGGAGTTGAGCTTGACACCTCCTATTGTCTACCTATAATATAAACAATAAAACAAGTTTTAACTAAATGGTCTTTTTATTAACTTAAAAGAGGTATAAATATGGAAAAGGCTGACTTAGAAGTATTATTTAACATTCAAAAAGAATTTTTCCGGTCAGGTAAAACGAGGGATATTGACTTCCGTATCGCATCTCTGACAAAACTCAAAAGTATTATCAAGGCGCAGGAAAAGGAAATCCTTGAGGCCGTTTATAGCGATTTACACAAAGCGGCTACTGATGCTTACGCTACTGAGATTGCCGGAGTCTATGCTGAAATCGATTTTGCCATTAAAAATATCCGCACCTGGGCTAAACGGGAAAAA
>OCZT010003922.1_pt1 | contig 15159 bp, 13 predicted proteins | sample 1539031 | NCBI WGS metagenome assembly OCZT01 (sample SAMEA3539308, study PRJEB22396) | soil metagenome | biome: tundra; feature: field; material: soil | place: USA | collected 2010-05 | depth 0.15 m
GCTGGGTGCGGTGCCAGGGCGTGAGCCGTAGCAGCCCCCAGGATGTCCCGCGCAGGAGCAGCCCGTGGTCGGGTGGCAGCCGCGCGATCTCCCCGGCCGGCAGCGTGCGCTGCCGGCCGGTCTGGTAGGTGACGCTGTCGGTGTCGGTGGGTGGGGTGGGGTCTTCGAAAAAGTGGTTGCGGGTTTCGCTGCGGGCGAGGGTGTGGGAGACCAGCTGCCGGTCGTATTCGCCGAGGGCGAGCGATATGGATTCCAGGGTGCGGGAGTCGGCGATGCCGGTGAGGATGAGCTTGGTTTGGAAGAGCGAGAGGAAGCCGTCTGCGGCGTCGGGACCCCAGCGGGTGCGGGCCTGGGAGAGGTCTTGCAGGCAGACGAGGATGTGCAGGCGCTGTCCGCCGCCTTCGGAGACGAGCGCGGGGAGGTCGTGGATGGGCGCGATGTTCGCGACCTCATCCAGACAGAAGAAGATGGGCGGCTCATCGGCGTGTAGGCCGGTGGCGGCGCGGGCGTAGGTGGCGTGGCGGATCTGCTCCAGCAGTCCGACGACGAGGGGGGCGCAGAGGGCTTGGCGGTGGGCGGGTGCGGTGATGTAGATCGTGTCGGTGGAGTGGACGAAGTGGGTGGGGTCGAAGTTGGGGGTGGCGGCGGCGTTGCGGGTGGCGTCGGCGTTGTAGGCGGATAGGACGCCGGCGGTGGCGGAGAAGATCGAGGATCGCTCGCGCTGGTCTGTCTTGGCGATCCCGACGAGCACGTCGTTTGCGACGTGTGCGTTGTGGCCTTCGAGGGCCAGGCCGGGTGGGCCGAGGTCGGCGCGTAGGACCCAGCGCAGGACCTCTGCGACGGGCTTGCCGGTCAGGTTCGCGGCGTAAAGCAGTGGGGCCAGGAGGGCGGTGGAGCGCTCGCGCCAGTGGTGCTCGTTGGTGGTGCCCGCACCGGCGGATGTCGCGGCGGCCATCGCGCGGGCGGTCAACAATGCGCTGTCCCAGCTGGATGCGGCGGTGACGGGCGACCAGCACAGGCGCCGAGTGCCGGCGGGGAGGGGCGAGGACTCGCCGGAGGGGTCGAACAGCCAGACCTGTCCCACGCGCGAGCGTGCGCGCCAGGTGGCGTCGAGTACGTCGCGCTTGGTGGCGGTGGACACCGCGGCGCCGGGCGCGGCGAGCAGGGAGGGGATCACGATGGTGCTGGTCTTGCCGGAGCGTGGTGGGCCGAGGATCATGACGGCGTGCTCGGGGTCGGCGGTGACCCAGCGCCCCCCGGGGTGCAGTCCGAGGAACGCGCCGCCGCCGTGGCGGCGGGAGTGCTCGCGCACCGTCTCTCCGGGGTCGGGGCTTGCGGCGATGCGCTCGGACAGGCGTGGTGCGGGGGAGCGCTCGGCGCCGAAGAACGGCAGGCGCAGGCGTCCGGAGCGAACCGCGCGGAAGAGCAGGTAGACGACGGCGAGGATCGCACCGCCGCGCAGCAGCGTGGCCAACGGCCACGTGAGGGGGTCGGGCAGCCCAAGGGTGCCCAGGAACGGCACTGAAACGATGACGACTATCAATATCGCGCCAAGTTTTCCGTCTCGCTCGCGCTGGCCGGGAGGCGGAAGGTGCTGGTGGGAGGGACCCCAAGACAGATCAGGATGTGATGTTGACATCAGAAGCATAATATACTACAGTGACGAGACGATGACAAGCATAATGCAAAAAGATCAGAGTGGAGGGAGGGGTCAATGAGCGAGCAGAGCGACGCGCGTGGTCGCGGGGTGCGGGGTGTCATGCACGGCATCGATGCGCAGCTGAACCGCTTGGATAGAGAGGAAAAGATCCTTGTAGCCCAGCGCGAGCGGTTGCTGGCGGCGAGGGCCGCGCTGACGGGCGGGGCGGGCGCCGGCCCAGCCCGCGGGAAGCGCATCAGTCAGGATGACGTCGCGTCATATTTGGCGGAGCATCCGGGGTCATCGCCTTCGCAGATCGCGCAAGCACTTGGGGTGCCGACGACGAACGTGTCGACGCATCTTTATCGCGCGAAGGGGGTCCGGTTTGCACGCAAAGAGGACGGGTGGTATGTAGCCTCGCGCGCGGGGGGTGATACCGATGGCTAGGAGGCCACTCGATGAGAACATCGATCAGTACACCCAATGGAGCAACAGCAGCAACAGCAAGTCCGCCGGCAGTCGCGGCGGGGGCAACGGTAGGAGCGCCGCCTGTAGTGCCGCTGGCGGCACCCGCCGTCGAGCCGGCGTCCTCGTCCGGCGCGGCGAGGGGCACGAGCGCGTATGTGATCCGTGCGAAGGAGATCAGTCCGGGCTGGGTGATGCTCTACGCGGGGACGTTCGCGATCCAGTTCATGTGCGCCTTTGTCAGGGCGATGGTCGCCTACGCGGTCCTGTGGGTCGCGTTCAAGCTCGTCGTGCACGACACCGCGCCCGTGAACGACCTCGCGCTCCTCGCGGGGTACGGACCGCTGGCGCTGTCGTTCGCGACTCTGATACTGCCGCTGGGAGGCTGGTGGTGGGAGCAGCAGTCCGGGGGACGCAGCCCCTCCGAACGGGAGCGGTTGGTGTTCGAGGACGCGATTGCAACCCTCTGCTACGCCGACCCGCAGTTGCGCCCGCCACGGCGGTGGTTCGTGCTGGACGTCCCGGAGTGCAACGCGACGGTGTATGCGGACACGCTGATGCTGAGCAGGGGTTTGCTGGAGAGCAGCTACCTGGAGGCCGTGATCGCGCACGAGCTGGGGCACCTGAACTCAAGCGACGCGCGGCTGACAGCGGCGTTGTACCGCCTGACGACACCGCCACGCCAGCAGGCGCGTTGGGGATTACGCACGCTCATGCTGATTGTCACGGGCGCGCTGGCCGTGCAGGCGACGATGGCGCCGTGGGGCGCGTACTGGCGCGCTCGCGAGCATCAGGCCGACGCGTACGCCGCGAGGCTCGGGCAGGCGCAATCCCTGGCACGGTTCCTGGAAACAGAGGCTCTGGACGGCGACCTGCCCGTCCCGTTCGTATGGCTCACGGACAAGAGCCACCCCTGGACCGAGCACCGCATCGACCGCCTCGAGCACCACGACGACGGCCAGTAGCGCGTAGAGGCTGGTTCGTGCGCGCGCGGCGTGTAGCTCCGGGGTCAGAACCCGTCAAGGCCGCCCCTTCGGGGCCGCTTCGCGGTCCTGACGGACTCACCTTGACTGAACCTGACCCCTCCGCTGAAAAGCACTCACTTCGGCAGGGCAAGCCCTGCCGAGTTTCGGCCAACCACAACACGATCGGAGACTGAGAGATGAGAGCCCTGACCATGATCCCCATGCGCCACGCCCAGCGCACGCGTCCGGGTGGCGCTCGCCTGCTGCATGCCGCGCGCGGCATCCACGATCCCGACCGGGGCTTCGCGCCCCTGATCGACGCGAAGGCCGCCGGCGAGCTGCTCGGCGTGCCGCACACCTGGCTCTTGGCGCAGGCCCGCGCCGGGCGCATCCCCCACCACCGCCTCGGGCACTACGTGCGCTTCAACGCGCACGACCTCGACCGCTGGCTTCAGGACACCAGACGCGGCCCGTCGTCGGGTCTGGGGATCGGGGGAGGGCTGAGCCGATGAGCAGAGAACGCAGGGAAAAGCGCGCGTACGGCTCGGGTTCGATCGTCGAGGAACGCGGGTCTTGGTATGGGAAGTGGCGGGTCGGCGAACGCCAGGTCAAGCGCAGGCTCGGACAGGTCAGGCCCGTCGGCTCAAGCGACGGTCTCACGCGCAAGCAGGCCGAGGCGGTGCTGCGCCGGATGATGAGCGAGGTCAAGGTCCTCGCGCCCGAGGAACGGATCGACTTCGGGGAGGCCGCTGAGCGTTACGTGCATCACGTCGAGCACGTGATGCAGCGCAAGGCGTCCACCGTGCAGGACTACCGCATCATGATCCGCCGTCATCTGGCGCCCCACTTCCACACGACCGCGATCGAGAAGATCCAGCCCGAGGATGTCGCCTCCTACATCGCCGTCAAGTCCCGCGCCGGCCTCGCCGTCAAGACGATCATCAACCACCTGAACTTCGCGCACGGCGTGTTCCAGTTCGCGATCAAGCGCGGCTGGGCGACATCCAATCCAGTCGCCGCGACCGACCGCCCCCGTGCCGTCCAGACCGACCCCGACATCCGCTTCCTGACCGCCGAGGAGCTGGAGGCCCTGCTGCGCGCGGTGCCGCAACAGGATGTTCTCGGCCCGACCGACCACGCGCTGTACACGCTCGCGGCGATGACCGGTCTGCGCCAGGGCGAGCTGGTCGCGCTGCGCTGGCGCGACATCGACTGGACGGCCGGCGTCGTGCGCGTGCGACGCAACTACACCCGCGGCGAGTGGGGCACCCCCAAGTCCCGGCGCTCGAGCCGCGCGGTCCCAATGGCCGACCGCGCCGCCGCCGAGCTCGAGCGCCACTTCCAGCGCTCCGCCTACCAGACCGACGAGAACCTCGTGTTCTGCCATCCGCACACCGGCAACCCCTACGACGCCTCCAAGCTGCGCGAGCGCTTCTACGACGCGATGAAGGCCGCGGGCATGAAGGAGCGCTGCGGCCGGCAGGGCGGCATCACGTTCCACTCCCTGCGCCACACTTTCGGCACCCGCATGGCCGCCGTTGGCGTCCCGATGCGCACCCTGCAGGAGTGGATGGGCCACCGCGACTTCACGACCACGCTCGTCTACGCCGACTTCGCCCCGGACCCGGCCGGCGGCGCCGCGTTCGCCGAGCGGGCGTTCGGAGGGGCAGTACGGCAGACCAAGGCAGGCGACGCCTTGACGAGTAGATGAGCTTGTGGTGTAGTAGGCGAACATATGTTCGATCACGATCCAATGCACAGGGTGTGCCGACCAGTCAGGATGTATGGATGTCCAAGCGACGGCACGAGGTTCGCGACGCCGTACATGTCTTCGTGGATTTCGATGATGACGAGCGGCTGGTCATTGACTCTCCCGCTTTTCAGCGTCTTCGACACATCCATCAGCTGGCGCTCACCTACGAGGTCTACCCCGGAGCCACGCATAAGCGCTTCGAGCACTCACTGGGCGTCATGCACCTCGCCGGGCGCATCTATGACGTGATCACCCGACCCGACAAGATCTCGGATTCCGTGCGGGCCTCGATGCCGGACCCCCGCCAGAACGATCACGGCTACTGGCGCACCGTGGTGCGAATGGCTGCGTTGTGCCACGACATGGGTCATCTCCCTTTCTCACATGCCGCGGAGGACGAGCTTCTCCCCGAGGGAGTCGATCACGAGCGGATCACCTGGGACATCGTGCATTCGGCGCCAATGGTGGAGATCTTCGAACGGATCACGCCACCCGTGCGTGCCGATGATGTCGGCAAGCTGGCGGTTGGGCCGCGAAAGGCAGAGCGGCTGCGCCTCGGGGTCGACTTCGATCCCTGGGAAGCGATCCTGGCCGAGGTGATCGTGGGGGACTCCTTCGGCGCCGATCGCATCGACTATCTGCTGCGGGATTCGCTGCACACGGGCGTACAGTACGGCCGCTTCGACCAAGAGCGTCTCCTCAACACGCTGCGAGTTATGAGCGAGCCGGCGCGTGAGGAAGACGAGACCGACGAAGAGGCCACCGATCCGGTGCTGGGCTGCGAGCGAGGCGGCCTGCAGTCCGCCGAGCAACTGCTGCTCGCTCGCTACTTCATGTTCAGCCAGGTGTATCACCACCCCACTCGCCTGGCCTACAACGAGCACCTGAAGGACTTCCTGAAGCTGTGGCTGCCTGACGGAGTGTTTCCGGTGGACGTCGATGGGCATCTATCGCGTGATGACACCGACGTGCTCTTGGCGATCAGACAGGCGGCCGTCGATCCCAGCAACCCGGCTCACGACCCGGCCCGGCGCATCCTCACACGCGATCACTTCAAGGTGGCCTACGAGAAGAAGGCCGCGCCCAAGGGAGGCGAGGCGAACGACGGCGAGACCCGGGGCGACACCTCGGCTGACGTGCAGGCGCTGGCTCGCGCCGCGCAAGCGCAGTTCGGCCTGGGGCTCGTGGCCTATGGGGCTCCACCGACCAAGAAGGAGCCGCCGGACTTCGCGGTGCGGGTACGGGGCGAGCGCTTCAAGAGCGTATGGGCCAGCGGTCTGTCCGACGTCTTGCGCAAACTCCCCGAATCGCCCGACGAGTACGTGTTGGCCGACGGCGAGATCCGCGATGAGGTCCGCCGCTGGCTGGAGGGCGAACGCGAGAGCATCCTCGCGAAGGCCCGAGCAACCGAGATCAAAGAAACAGAGGAGGAGGTGACATGAACGAGCTTACGCAGAAGACCATCCTGGTGGGCCTGGCCAAACGGCTGGCCGACAAGGGCAGCTGGGCAGGCGAGACCCACCTGCAGAAGGCCGCGTATCTGCTCTCAGAGCTACGCAGTGTGGACTTCAACTTCGATTTCATCCTCTACAAGCACGGGCCGTTCTCGTTTGAGCTGCACGACGAGCTTGCCTCGTTGCGTGCGGAGGGCTTAATCGAGGGCTTCGCGCCAAGCCCTCGCTATGGCCCTCGACTGCTCGTCACCGCACGCGGAGAGAAGCTTGAACAGCGGTTCGAGAAAACGATGCAGCGCTACGGCGAGTCGCTGGACTGGATCACAGACATCCTCGGTGATCGCGGCGTGGCAGACCTCGAGCGTCTGGCGACTGCGATGTGGATGACCCGCCAGAGCCCAGGTTCCTCAGTACGCTCGCGGGCAGAGGCGCTGAGCGGCGTCAAGCCGCACATCTCGCTGGATGCAGCCATCGAATCCGTCGAGGAGATCGACCGCCTGCTGGTCGAGCAAGAGATGCGGGCGGCCGGATAGTACAGACGGCCTTCCGGACCCTCCCGCAGTACGCACGGCTCTCCTGACTCATCGGCCGAGGTACCTGCAGCGAGGACGGTGCGCTCGATGGCGTCAGCTCGTAGTAGCAGTTGGCGATCAGACGCTTTGCGAGGCATTCCGAGATGACCATGCAGCGTGCGTCCCGCTGTATGGATTGCGTCTCGACGCCGCAAGTAGGAACGAACCGACGTGGTGACCGGCTCTAGGGGCGGCCCCTACAGCCGTTGTCGGAGAAGGCGCTCGATCCGCTCCTCGGGCACGCTCTCGAGCTCGCCCACGAGGTCGGCGAGCCGCTTGGCGAGCGCACTGGTCGGCGTCGCTGGCAGATAGCGGCCGTCGCGCTCGGTAAGAAGCTCAAGCGCAACCAGACCGCGAACGTGCTCGTCTGCGCCTCCCTTGGGGCCCACCTCGCAGTGCGCTGCTATATGCGCCTTCGTCCAGCCGGCTTCTGGCGGGGTCTGGTTAAGAACAAACCGCAAGGCCAGGCGCCTGGGACGCGAGCCGAATATCCAGTCGCGAGCAGTCATCGGCTTTGCCCCTCGTTTCCCGCCGCTGCTCATGGTAGAAATAGATTCTACGTATGCTCGCCAGCCAAGGTCACCGTCCCGTACTGCGACTCCTAGCCGGGGAGGCCAGCGCAGCCGGCGACCATTGCAATTCCCACTGGGATGCTCCGCTGCCCACGGCACGTCCGGCCGACCGGTGTGAGCCGTGGATGCTCCCCAGCGCCGAGCAGGCCGAGTTGCTCGCACTGGCCGCCACCGAAGAGAGGGTGGACTTCTCCCTTGCCGCAGTGGTTGTTGTCGAGCGTATGCTCATCGAGGAGGACCTCCGGCTAGCCGGACACGGGCCGGCCCTGACGATTCTCGACGGTGCAGCGTCTGCGACACGCGTGATGGTCGAGCTCTCCGAGCCGACGTCCGCCTACCTACGCGCTCTGGAAGGCGGGTCCGCCGCGGCCTCCCGAGTGCGGGACTCGGTGCGACTTCCTATGCGTCTCACCGAGCGCGTTGGCGCGCGGACGCTTGAGCGGTTACTCGACGCAAGGATGCTGCGATCCGCGCTGGCGTGGGAGCGTGCGGCTGTCCTCTCTGGACGCACCATGAGCGAGTGGGCGGCCCTCGCGATCGCTGCGCTTGAGGCTGTCTAGCTCTGCTCGTTGGCCGAGGCGATGTCGGCTGCTCGCACGGCGGCGGCCGCGGGCGCGACGGCGACAAATCCCCGCTTGAGGTTGCTCAGTTTCAGAAACGCGCGCAGCCGGGACGCTCCTTGTGCCCGCGCGCCGAGCAGTCGCTCGGCGGCCGGCACGGCGAGCTCGACAACATCGCCCGCGTCAGCTGAGACAGCCCAAGCGTTGTGCCTGACCGTCGCGCGCTTACCCTCGGGAGGCTCATTGGCCGGATGATGGCCGCAGCCACACGGCCGGTTGCGGAAGATGGCACGGCGAGCGGCCTCGCCTTTCTCTCCCAGCTGGCCGACATTGCCGAGGATCGCGCGATGGTAGACGTGGACTCCTAGACCTGACTCGTCGTCGTCCTCCTCGTCGCGTTCGGGCAGTGGGGCCGGAGGAAAGGTGAATGACATGCCGTGCAGGCCAGCGCAGGTCGCCGCGACGCCGCTGGCCAGCAACGCGAGGTGCGTATCCCCGACACCCGAGCAGACGGCCGAGCGTCCGGTAGCCACCTGCAGACGAAGTGCGAGGCTTGCGTACCCGGCGAGCTGGACGCCCGACTGAGTGCAGTTCGCGGCGATGATCCAGTAGCCCGAGATACCCTCGAGGGCGGCATAGTCCAGGACCAACCGGTCGATGATGGCCGGCACCTTCGCGTGCTGGCCTTGCAGCACGATCGTCGCGTAGAGCGCCCGGCGGGCCGAAGCAGGCTGACCGGGCGCCGGCGCCCATGCTCTGCGGGCCAGAAACTCCTCAGCGGTCAGCCGGGCGAGTAGCAGCTCGTTGCTGCGTCCCGCCCCGCCCTCGTGGTCGAGCACATGACCAGGGGTGGTCGCAATCGAGGCCCGACCGTTGAGCTCGGCGTCGAGGTGGTCCGCGGCGTAGCGCTCGGCGAAAGTGGCACCGAACATCGCGTCATCCGGCCGCAACACGATCTGTGGACGATGTAGCGCCAGGGTTGCAAATGCGCCAGATCGCTTCGGATGATCACGCGGAAGCTGATTTCGCCACGCCTGCCCTGGCAAAACGACGCCCATCCCGGCTTCTAGAGCCGCGGTGACCACGCCCGAGTCGAGGGTCGCATGCGCCAGAGGCATGGCGATCGTTCCCACCACGCGGCGGTCCATGGACGGTACCGTCAGGCCCGACCTGTAGCCTCGCCATACGATCAGACTCCGACGGTTCAGATCGGGATGTCTAGGAACGTTAATTACGACAGCATCCATCAACCGCGAAGCTTGACGGCAACGGCGGACGGACAAACCCACCTGTACCGGACGCCCCGAAGGAGTTGTCCTCGCTCGCACGGGCAGAGCGCCGATGCTGATCAGTGCTCAGAAGGACGACAACCCAACCGCAGAGCGTCCCATCGCGGCCACGGCACATTCCTCACCAATCCAGTCGCGTACCAATTTGCGTACCAATTTGAGCGAAACTGGCGGAATCTGACCGAACTGATTTGGCTCTAGCAAGCCAAATATATCTGAGCGGACCCACATCGATACAACTCATAACCCGAAGGTCGCGGGTTCGAATCCCGCCCCCGCTATGCCAAACATCCGCGACCGTCTATCGCATCGAAGAACCTTGGGATCTGGACGTGCCGCCGGTCGACTTTCTGGCGTGGGGATAGGTCTCCGGAGATCCTGCCACGCGGCGTGCCGCAGTCATTGTGGCTGGTTCGGTAGTCCGGTGTCCGCGGCAGCAGCAAAGCCGCTAGAAACCGCCTGAAACCGCCCGTTCCGCGATTGGCGCGAAATCCGGGAGCTGGTTGAGGGTTGCCAACGTCCCCCGGGCTGGAAGGGCCGGTTGAGGACTGCGGCCTGGACGCGATCCTCAACGAAGCTCCGCGTCGGGCCATCAATCGCGTCGCTGTGCACGGCAAGATAGAGCTGCTGCTCGGTCTAAACGGCGCGTCGCGAGGTGCCTGACGGCGCTCGCAGGCTGATCTGCGGGATCCGAGATCTGGGACCGGCAGCTCCGGGGCGGCCGACGGGCATCACGGCTGCCGTCGGGCCCGGGACCTGCGAGAGCCATCATGCCGCACAGGAGGCTACGGCTCGGCAGTCGAGCCTCTGGCGTTGCGCGTCGGCTCCCCGGGCCAGACACGCCATAGGATGGCGCGGCATGGAGATAGGGAAGCCTCTGAGTACTGCCGTAGCTGCGGCGATCGTCGTCTTGGCGGACGAGGCGCGCAATAGGACGCTCGCCATTTGCGGCGGGGCGGGAATCAGCATCCCTGCTGGATTGCCCAGCGGACATGAGCTTGCGCGCAAACTCCACCAGAGATTCGAGCGCGTCGCCAACTACGAGTGCGCGGAACCCGACGATCTGCTCTCGGTGGCCGATGCGGCCGCTCGGCTCCCCGATGGTTTGGCTGCGGTCCAGCGTGCCGTCCTCGAGCTTGCTCCGTTCTCGGAGGCGTCCCCGCAACTGGCCCATCGCCTTCTCGCTCTTCTTCTTGCCGAGGACGCGACGCGCCTGCTATTGACGAACTGGGATGACTGCGTCGAGCGTAGCTGGCGAGAGTTTGAGCACATCCGAGGCGTATGCAACGCGCTTGAAGCGGAGCGTTTGCGCGGCCAGTTCGTCGTGAAGATTCATGGCTGCTGCACTCAGCCGGACAGCCTGTTGATTACTTCGCATCAACTGCACGACGACGCGCCACTTTGGACGCGCATCTACTTTGCGGCGGAGTTGGCTCACTCGACGACCGTGTTCGTAGGTATAGGCGACATCGCTGACTACGCCCGGGAGCGCATCACCGAGCTCGCGGAGATCGTCGATCACGCGCGTGTAAGGGTGGTCTCTACCGATATCGCCACGAGCTGGGAGGGCAGCGCGTGGGAGGACCTGCTCCCGGAGCTACCGGAGGAGCGACGCATTGAGAAGTCGGCAGACGTATTTTTGGACGAGCTGGCTCGGGAGTGGGTGATGGCTCTGATGGCGGAGCTCAAGGCCGCCCCGGGAAGTGATCTGGCACCTTGGCTTGGGGCGGTGGCAGAGGCATTCGAACGCTTCACCGCGGTACAGGCGTTGGTTTGGTTGCGCCGCGCGGCGGTCGGGTGGAAGGTGGGCGAGTCCGTCGTGCGTGCGCCAGCCGCCACGTCAGCCCTCGAGGCTGTCGGCTTACTTGCTCGCCAGCCGGACGTGGCCGGCGTGGACTCGATCCGGTTCATCCCGAACAGCGCGGTGCAGGTCGGCGACGAGCGGCTTGATGTGCTGATCTGTCAGGAGCGGCAAGCGCGTAGCGAGATCGAGGATGCCGCCGCCGAACGAGCCCAGCGCGTCGCAAAAAGCTTGGGTCCGCAAGAGCAGCTGCACCTATTGGTCGCCGCCGGGTTGTTCAGGGGTCCGAAGCCGCGTCAGCTGGATACCGTGGACGTTATCGACCTCGACGTCCCCGTCGATGAGCTGATCGACGGCGATCGACACATACCAGTGCGTTTGACCTACGTGGACGACATACTGGAAGCGGCATGACGCCCGTCAGCGCCGATCCTCATTTGCTGTCTGTCGTCCGGCGGGTTCTGAGCCAGCAGAACTTCCGGGTACAAGAGATGCGCCTCGACGGTTTGGATGACGTCGCGTGGCTGCTGGCTGAGAGCGAGTCCTTCGTGCTCGGTGTCGCGGCAGGACAGACCCTCGACGATCTCCTCGTCCTGGAGGGATATGTCGCCGCCGCGCTTGGGGAGCTGATCCAAGACAGCCAGCTTGGGGCGAAGCGCTGGGACTCCTACGTGGTGCTGCTGGCAAGCTCTGGAAAGGACCAGCGAGGTAGCCCCGAGGTGGTCCGCCTCCAGTACAACACTCGTTCGCTGCGTCGGCTGGTGGCGCTTGGGACGGCGGCACACGAGGACGCCGTGGCAGCGGCGCTCGCGACGTTCCTGCCGTTGCCTCAGCCGCCACCCGGCGGTCTACCCTCGGCGTTCGACGAGTTGGTGGCGCAGCTGGTGATCAATGGCATACCTGAGGATCAGGCCGCCTCCGTGGTTGGCGATTACCGGTCAACTGGAGCTATACATGGAGCCTGAGCCAGTCGTAATCCGCTGGGTTTCGATCCAAAACTTCCGCGGGTTCCGGGCGGAGCGGACGATCGATCTTGCGGCATCGGCGACGATCGTCAGCGGATCGAACGGCAAGGGCAAGACGAGCTTCTTCGACGCGTTGCAGTGGCTGCTGTTGGGCTCCCTGGGCAGGCTGGCGAGTCTCGCGAGCCGACGCAGCGGGGAGTACATCGTCAACCGATTCGCGGGAGCGAGCGCGACCGCGCGGGTGAGCGCACAGCTTCAGCTCGACGGACGCGAGGTCACCGTGATCCGCACAGGCGATCACAAGACGACCGTGCTGCAGTGGATAGACGGAGAGCACACCCTGATGGACGATGAGGCTGAGCAAGCGCTCTGCGAGGCACTGCTCGGCGACCCTGAGATGTCGCTGAAGGACATGGTCCTGAACTCGGGAGTCTTGCAGCAGGATGTCGTTCGCGCGGTTCTTGAGGACGAGCCGAAAAACCGGTACAGACACATGGCAGCACTGCTGGGACTTGAAGAGATCGCCGGCTTCGAGGGTGAGGCGAAGCGGCGTGCTGAGGACCAGGACAAGGTCGCCAAACGCGCGCGTGACGAGCATGCTGCCGCAGAGCAGCAACTGCGCTCAGTTGAGGGCGACCTCGTACGTCTCGAAACGCGTCTTTCGACACAACCGGAGATCGCAGGCACGCGAGCGCGGCTCGAGTCAGAGCTGGCGAACAGCAACACCTCGTTTGAAATTAGCGAGCTACCGATGCAGATGACCGACACGATTTCGCTGGGACAGCTAGCTCGGCGCGTTCGCGCGACCGCCGATGATCTTGTTTTGGAGGACGCGAGGCTACGCGAGCAAGAGACAAATCTCCCGGATGTCCCCTCCGAGGAACTCGTCGAGATGCAGGCCAGCGAGGAGAACGCGCAACAAGAGCGAGCCGAAGCACAGCGTGCGGTTGACGAGGCGCTGGAGCGGCAACGGGACGCCGAACGGCGAGCGAGTCAGCTCGGCGAGCTGGCTACCCACGCGATGCCGCTGCTCGGGGAACACTGCCCAGTCTGCCAGCAGAAGATTGAGGTAGCCGACGTCGAGAAGCATCTGCGCGAGCTGATCGACACGGGAGGCGAGAACCTACCCGCCCTGGTCGCCATTACGGCGGAGGCCCAACAACGGCTGAGCAAAGTTGAACTCGCTCTGCGGGAGCTCGAGGCGAACCGTCTGCAGCTACAGGCAGCCGTCAAACAAGTCGAGGAGGCTCGCGTTGCCCGACAACGCTGGCAGCGAGCGTGCGAGCAGTTGGCGTCGAGTGAGAACCGTCTACGCCCCGATGCGTGCCGGGCCATTTCGGCAGGCGAGCTCAGTGGAGTGTCGAAGCTGCGAGCGTCCGCTGAGCAACTTGCGGCAGCCACTGACGAGCTTGCCTCTCTGCTCGGCACTTCTGGACTTGCCGAGGAGGCTGAACGCGTCCGCGAGCAGGCGAACACGCTACGCCAGGCGGTCACTGAGCTCAGCGAGCGCGCCGCTAATTCGAGCCGCATAGCCGGGGACGCGAAGACACTCTCTGCGGCTGCAACCCGAGCGATCGCTGGGGTAACGAGGGATCGGTTTGCCAGCCTTCAACCGCTTGTCGACGACATCTTCGCCCGGCTCGCGCCGCACCCGGCATTTACCGCGCTCGGATTCGAGATGGGAGTCTCCTATCGCAGCGGCGTCGCGGATCCATTCGTCAAGGATCCAGAGAGCGGAGTGACGGGCGATCCGCTGCTCGTGTTCTCAAGCTCGCAAGCCAACGTTGCCGCGCTGACGTATTTTCTGGCATTGAGCTGGGCAGCAGATACGAAGGCCTTGCCCTTCCTGCTGCTGGACGACCCCCTGCAATCAATGGACGATGTCAACGCCCTCGGATTCTCAGATCTCTGTCGCCACATACGGCGACGTCGTCAGCTGGTGGTCTCCACTCACGAGCAGCGACTTGCCTCTCTGCTGGAGCGCAAGCTCACACCGCGCTCGCCCCACACGCGCACAAGGGTGGTGCGCTTCACAGGCTGGGATCGCGACGGTCCCACCATCGAGCAACTAGACGTCGAACCCGAGTCGGTCGGGTATCTCCTGCGGGCCGGCTAACGAGCGATGTCACGGGGACTTACGCCGCGCGAGCGTCCAGCCCGTCGTCACGCAGTAGTAAACGTTTGGACAGAGCTCGTCGAGAATTTCGATGAGCTCCCTGAGTCCCACCAGAGGACAGGCGGTCTGGTGACCCCAGCTTCTTGTGAAGAGATCTTGATCGCCATCGGCCGTCGCGATGCCTGCTCATTAGCCACGGTAGCGAGGCTAATCCTGCTCGCGGTCGCCGGTCAGGCCGGCGGCGGCACGTCGTATGCCCGGGCTGCTCTCGCTGGCAGGCCAGCGACGCCGACGACCTCCGGGGACGCCCTGGACGAAGCTGAAGGGTCCACCAAGTTGTCGTTCCCGCTATGGCTCTGATCGTTCCCCGGTCTCATCCCGTGTTACGCGACCAGCGCCCCGCATATCGGGACAGAGTGCTGCCCGCGCGTCTGTCCGCTGGCGCATCTAGAATCGAACATATGTTCGCATTAGGCGCTAGTGGCGGCGGGCATTAGACTTGGCCGCGTGTGGGGAGACATCGTCGCGGTCGGGGTCCTCGTTGGGGGGTGAGGCACTTGTGCGCGAGGCCCTCCGCTACCGCCTCGTCGGATCCGCTGATCGCAGCACGAAGCGCGCGTTTCAGGAGCTATGGGTGCCGCGGTCGCACGAGCGCGTGGATCTGGCCGTCATCGGGCGCAGAATGGACGGCTTCGAGATCAAGAGCGAGCGCGACACGTTGCGGCGGTTGCCGCGGCAGGTCGCGGCCTACGCGAGGGTCATGGACCGCTGCACTTTGGTCGTCGCCGAGAAGCACCTCGAGGCGGCGCACTCACTAGTTCCTGAGTGGTGGGGTATTTCCACCGTCGCCTGCAATGGCCACGTTAGGTTCAGGATTGTGCGCGGGGCTCGTACGAATCCGGCGGTCGACCCGGAGATCCTGGTCCGCTTGCTATGGCGCGAGGAGGCCCTGGCGGCGCTGAAGACGCTAGGGGCGGACCCTGATCCGAAGAGCCATCGGGCATCGTT
>OCZT010003923.1_pt1 | contig 15155 bp, 11 predicted proteins | sample 1539031 | NCBI WGS metagenome assembly OCZT01 (sample SAMEA3539308, study PRJEB22396) | soil metagenome | biome: tundra; feature: field; material: soil | place: USA | collected 2010-05 | depth 0.15 m
CGTCACCGACCGCTACCCGCCCTTCTCCCTCACCTGAGCCCGCCGGGAGACGGCGTACGTCGAACTTGCATGGCTCTCGATCTTTGGGCCCGTCCGGTCCGTCGCCGTTTTGTCGCGTGAGCTCTTGGCCGTCCGAGACCGTGAGGATCAATGGTGCACGAGCCCGCGACGAACCGCCGCCCTGATCGTCGCGTAGCCCGATCCGCCTGTGACTCTTCGAAGGGGTCGCCTTGCAGTAGGTCCACTGAGGCTCCGAACTGTCCCGCGCCCGTCGAACGGGGTGCGAGAGTCAGATCCCGGGGAAAACTCTTCGAATCTGCTCGAGGGTCACGCTACCGGTGATGGTCAGGGTGTCGGGTGTGTGCGCCTCGTCGAGTCGGCCGGCGAGCAGGCGCAGCAACGCTTCAGCAGGACTGGTCAGAACGCCGCCGACATCGGTCGGCGCGTCTCCGAGGCTGACGTTCTCGCCGAGGACCAGGCTAAGGACCCCGTCAGGTTCGGTAGTTTCCACGCGCAGGGTGGTCTGGATACCTTTGAGCACCTCCGGTTTGGCCAGGAATCCGAGCATAAAGCTGAGCGGACCGCTGAGCTGCTCGAGAATGGCGGCCGTCTCCTGGACGGAGAGGGTCGCATGCGGGTCAAAGGCAACTCTGACGTCCCATCCGTGCAGGGCGGCCTCATTCAGGCGCATCCCGGAAAGCAACGCGACATCCGCGGGAAAGGGCAGAAAGGCAAGCTTGACCTGTACTTCTTGGAGGGCCGTGGCGTCGAGGCTCTCGTAAGCGGTGACCAGCCGCTCGTTGGCACCCAGGAATCCCTGGGCCTTCTCCTGCGCACTCATCGCGTTCCATCGATCCCAGACGAGCTGGTTGAAATCCTGACCCGGTGCCTCGTGCCCGGCGATGCCGGCCTGCAGGCCGGCCAGCGCGATCTCGGTGCCGCTGCCGAGATGGCCCAGCACATGGCCCACATCCCACTGCGTGGATCCCGACTGTCGGGCCAGGTCTCCCACGTCAAACCCGCTGACCAGGCCGGTTAGATTGTCGTGGTTTCCGCGCAGTGCGCTGATGGTCCTGTCTGCAAGGGTGCTCATGGTTCTCCTTCGCCAGATTCGTGCCGTCCGGCCGGCCACTAGGGGATAGGCGGATGTTCTCCGCGAAACTACTATGCGCGGCTCGCGCTGACCATGGCCTAGGCCCCTTGTCGTCAATGAGCCTTCACGGCTCGATCCACTTGCGATGGCCGCGCCCAACTGCCGGCGGGCCAGGTGCTGATCCCCAATCGCCGATGGCCGACCGGTGTAGGGGTAGGTCCCATCATCTCTTGGGCCGTTCCCCACGTGCCAGGCCGCAGCACTCGCCTGCATCACGATGGATACCGTTCGCGGCAGCTTAAGGACGACGTCAGGGCGGGCATCCGGCCTTAGATCACCCGCGCCTTTCCACGGTCTCGTCGATGAGAAGGCCCAGCCCGATGCCGAGCATCCAGATGTCCTTGCTGACGGCGATACCCTGCGGGCTTGGCCAGATGCTGCCCGCATTGCGTAGCGAAGGGGTTCGCAGGTACATCGCCATCAGACCGCCGGAGAACCCGGTCAGGGCGGCACCCGCCAGGCCTGCCGGGACGAACGGTGTGAGTATCACCAGGCCGGTGGCGATCTCGGCCGCAGAAAGCGCGTGTAAGAACTTGGGCGGGTCGATCGACTTCAACATAGGGAACGCGCCGGAGGCCATGGCATGGATGCCGGCGGCCTGCTCCGGGCCGCCGCCCCATTTCCCGATCCCGGCATGCAGGATGTACGCGCCCGTGACGAGGCGGGTCGGCACACTTCGTAGCTGCATCGTGAGCCTCCTTCCTGGCTGGTACATAACTAGGATAGTTGCGTCTTCAATGATTTCCATAAGCCCGACCAACGTGTCCTGGCGGACGAAGGTGTGCGGGTGACGCAATGGCATCAAACCCATGAGTCTTAAATGGGAGCAGGTCGTTGTGGACGCGGTGCAACCGGCCGCGCTGGGACGGTGGTGGGCCAACGCTCTGGGCTCGGTGGTGCCGTTCGAGGCCGCGGACGAGTTCGAAATCAGGCCCGCTCCCGATCGGCTTCCCGGCTTTCTATTCGTGCCGGTAGGTGATCCGAGGGTGACCAAGAACCGTCTACACCCGGACTTCCGCCCGGGTAACCAAGCGGCCGAGGTGGACCGTCTGCTCGAGCTCGGTGCCCGCAGGACGGACGTCGGTCAGGGGAGCAGCCTTGGGTCGTGCTCGCCGATCCGCAGGGCAACCAGTTCTGCGTCCTTCCACCTCGAAGGCGTGAGCCGGCCGGCACCCAGCCCGTCGTCCCCTAGAGCGTCGGTCTACGGACACGAGCGGAAGCTGCGCCGACATGGCTCAGACGCGGTCTTCGTCGTTTCGTGGCAGGTTCCGCAATCGGGACGGTGGACACTTCACGAAACACGACCGGATCTGCTTGTGAGGACGTTCCGAGAACACGGGTGAGCAACTTCTGTGCCCAGGACACGTCGCTCCTGGTATGCCACTGCCGCGGCTCTGCCCACCGCGATTTAGCCGAGCTGTAGCACCTTCATCACGCGCTCTGCGATGTTCGCCTCACCCAGGGCGTTCGGGTGAACGACCACGGCGTTCGTCCCCCGGAGAACAGGCTCGACCCACCGGGTACCAATCGGCTTGCACACGTCGTGACCGTCGGAAACCGTGTTCATGTCGACATAGGTCGTTCCGGTAGCCGCAGCGGCGCGCCGCACGGCATCGTTCAGCGTCCACTGGATATGGCGGACGTAGGGAATGTCGCCTGGCGCCACCGGCAGTTTGTCGAAACAGCCCTGGGTGCTGGGCACGATCCAGGGGTAACCGGTGATGGAGATCCGCGCTCGCGGCGCCCGCTGGTGCGCAGCCTTGAGCGCCGCGACCAGGGACGGGTATGTCTTCGTGCGAATGGTGTCCTCGAACGTGGCGCCGTACTTGTCCTTGCACGGAGTGCCCTGGCCGAGAGCCGCCAGGCCGGCCGAGCCGCACGACACGATCGTCCCGACGAAGACTCCGTTGTTGTTCCCGCCGATCGTCATGGTGACAAGCTGGGTGCTCTTCGACAGCGCGTCGAGCTGAGGAGGAGCGTCTTGGTACTGCGCGGCAAAGAAGTGGGTGGTGTCGGCGCCGCCGCAGGTGACGTCGGTCAGTTGCGCGCCCACCTTGCCGGCGATGACGTGCGCGAAGTTGCGGCTCGAGCGTAGGCACTCGACCGGGGCGTTGAGGTCGGGCGGCAACACGCCCGAACCCGCGCTGTAGGAGTCACCCAGGGCGACATACCGAAGGGGCGCCGGGTTCGTCGACGCGGACGCATTGGTGACACTGCCGACCAAGGCAATGACCCCGATGATGGTGGCGAACAGCCCTCGGCGCATTTGTTGTTCCCCTCGGCTCGGTAACGGTGTGTGTCCTGTTCAACTAGCGGCGAACCAACAGGTAACGCTCCTGGGGTGTGATGTGGGTCACCCACCATCTGGCGAGTTGCCTCCGGTTGGGGGGAAGTCCGGACCTGCCGTTGTAGGGGCGCGATCTTGCCGATGTGCGCAAGCATGCAGCGGCGCGCGAAAGAACCGGTGTCCTACCCTTCGACAATGAACCACTGGGTTCACGAACAGCCTTGCTCTCGAAGGACTAGCTACATCGCCGCAGCCATCCAACTTGTTCTGGCTGGAATGTTGCAGCTGCGCCGTTCGCGACTAACGTCGCCACAATCCGGCGGGTACTGGGCGTTTGGCAGGTTCCGTGCTGGCTTGGTTCGGCGTGGTACTCATCCGACAGGGGCGCGCAGCAGCGCAGAACCGATTCTCTTAACTCACAGCTGGTCGCATGTTGGCACGCGCGTATCGTGACCGAACATCCGCATAATGCCGCATTTCGGGCGGTGTCACCGGCGCCTCACCTAATGCCGCGTGCATGTGACGTGGTCGCCTGCCTTGAAACGGAGCCGTCCCGGTGGTCGATCGTTCTCCGGACACCAATGCTTGGCTCCGATGAGTCCAGTCATCGTTCCGCTTTCGGTGACCATAGGTCCTCGGCTGACGAGGGCCAGTTTCTGATCACTGGCTGTCGAGACTCACTCTCATGGCCCCGACCCGTTGCCATTCCACACTCGACTCGATAACTTCGATCGAAGTATTTCTCCGCACGTCATCGCGTCAGCTACGCAGATGATTGGTTGGTCATGGCACTCGGATTCTACTTCGCGCACGGAGGCTTCACCCCGGACAAATACGCCGAGGCCATCAAGCAGTTGGCCGCAGCCGGTCAGGGGGCTCCTAAGGGGCGCACAACACACGTCGCCCTCGAGTCCAACGGTGAGATCCAGGTCTTCGATATCTGGGAATCGCAGGAAGCATTCGACGCATTTGGACCAACCCTCATGCCAATCCTCGCCGGATTGGACGTCACACTGCACGAGCCCATGGTTGGGCTCGTGCACAACGTGATCCAGGGCTAAGAACCCCTACCGCCGATTGACGCCCGGGGGGGTGTCCGGCCGAAGGTGTAAGTGGCGTTCTCGATCATTATCGGTCCTCGGTCCTCGGCCGTTGGCATGGGGATCACACCTGATCGGTGCACTGAACGTCGCGTAGCCCGAACGCTGACTGAGGCTGAAGGCTCCTCGACCCGGTCGCCGACGAATAAGTCATCGCGGTCCTGGTCAGGGATGCTTGGGTTCTTTCGGACCAGAACGCGCAACCCATCGCTTATGACCGGACGGGTGCGCTTCCGGCGGTGCGCTGTGAGTTTCTCGGGCGAGAGCGGGCGACCGTTCGCGCGTGTCAGCACCATGTCAACCCTTGGCGACGACCGTCCGGTCGCATCTTCCTAACTGACCGAGCGTCCCTATTTCGGAACGCTGACTGACAGGTCGACACCTCGAGTTGGGCGCCGACGGACAGGTCCTCAATAGGCGCAAGCGGATGGCGAGTTCTATCGGTGGGTTGCGATCTGGTTTTCGAACCACGTCTACCTGATCCTCCCGTTCGAGCTGATCTTTCGCCGTGGGCCCAGCGCGCATAGCTAGACCTCGTGCCTGCCGCTACTGAGGTCCTGATGCCTGTTTGTCGGAGCTCGGTCGAACCTGCCACGACCTTGAGCCGGCGGGCATCGCTGCCGGAGTCACAGGCTGGGTTGTTCCTGTCCTCGAACTTCAGTGCCCGCCACAGGAACGACCCTGACGCAGACAAGCTCCATGCCGGCTGACGACTCATTCCGAAGCGCGTTCACCCTGTGGCTCAGACTTCGGTTTATGTTGCGCCTTGTTGGTATCGCCAACATGGGCGGCGGCCTCTGGAACGAGAGCGTAGGAGCGCTGGTAGGTCTGGAGAATCGATACACCGGCCGCCGCGAGGGGGATACCGATGAGTGCCCCGAGGGGACCCCAGATAGCTGCACCGACGAAGACCGAGGCGAGCGCGATCGCGGGGTTGACATCCATCGTCTTCGCGCTCACGCGGGGGGTGAAGTAGTAGCTCTCGATCTGCTGGTAGACCGTGGCGAACGCGATGATGGCAATCGCCTTCCATGGGCTGATGAACACGATGGCGATCACGGGCAACGCGATGCCGATGTAGGTCCCGATCATGGGGATGAACTGGGCAGTCACGCCCACGAGCAGCGCGAAGGGGAGCCAGTAGGGCACGCCGATCAGCGCGAAGAAGATGCCGTGGAACAGCGAGGAGAGTCCAGCAAGGACGATCTTGGAGACGACGTAGCCTCCGGTCTTCGCGGTTGTGATGTCGGTGACGGTGACGAACACTTCCTGTCGGCGCGGGGACATACCGGTGGCCAGGGTGCGGAAGAAGTTCGGCCCGTCCCCAGCGAAGTAGAAGCCGAACACCACGACCGTCAAGAGATCGAAGAGCACGGACGCCATCGAACCCACGACGCTGAGGACCCCTCCTGACAGGGTTCCGGCCCATGTCTGGATGTTCGACTGACTCAGGTTCAACTTGGACGTGAGGCTCGTGGTATTGAGCTTTGTGCCGAATCTTCCGTTGAGCCAGTGGATCAACGACGATGCTGTGTCGGGCACGCTTTTCACGAGCGAGGCGATCTGGTCGAAGAACAACTTGCCGAACACGAGTGCGAGCAACAGCGCGACCAAGAGCGCGCCGCCACCGACGATCGCCGCCGCAGTTCCCCGCGAGCGGCCCCGAGCCATGAGCGCCCGGATGCCGGGTTCTAAGGCGACTGCGAACAACCAAGAGAGCAGGATCAAGAAGAGGAAGTGCCGAGTCACGGAGAACAGCCACAAACCAAGCAGCAGTGCCGCTACGAGAGTCATCAGGGTGACTCCGGAGCGACGAACAGATCCCGGATCGAACGTGATGCCCGTGTCCCTCTTCCCTGACGGACCTAGTTGGGAGGGGGCCAGGCTGACAAGTTGCTGATCGGGCTCAGCAGGTTCAGTGGGATGCATCGTCACGTCAGGTCCTTCCGAAATGATCGTCAGTGGATGTTGAAGTCCTCCGCACAGTCCCGGATGTCGATTGACTTGCCTTTGAACGGCACACTCACGGTTCCTCCACATGGTCGGTGCCACCGATCCAGTCATCACCTGCGGTGCGGTCCCATTCGGCTCGTATCGGATGGTCGCTGTCCCAGACAAGCCCGCTGGCATCACAACCGCCTCATCCACCGTGGGCGAGATCCCGCACACCAGAACCCGCACCAACGAATCGGTCACAACGAAGCGTCTGATCCGCGGCGTCCGACCCGCGGCTGCTGACCGACCTCCTGCGCGACAGTGGGGGTTTGGACGGGACCGTGGTGGCCGACTACTTCGGGGTCGCCTTCCTGCGCACGCTGCACAGCATTGCTGCCGACCTTGGTGATGCTGCGGCCCAGGCCCTAGCGGCCGGCGTGGACGTCGAGCTGCCGACCGGCGCGCCTATCTTGCCCCACTGCTCGAGCGGGTGCGGGCCGGTGTGGTCGATGAGGCTCTCGTGGACCGGGCCGTAGTGCGGGTGTTGCGCCAGAAGTCGCAACTCGGGCTGCGCGATCGGACCTTCGACGACGAACCGACGACCGAGATCGACCTTGACCCCGCCGGTCATCGCAAGATAGCGGCACGGCTCGCACAGGAGTCCGTCGTACTCCTGACGAACGACGGGTTGCTCCCGCTGAAGGGCCTCAGCAAGATCGCCATCATTGGCCCGAACGAAGGCCGGGCCAGGGCCTTGTTCGGCTGTTGCTCCTTCACTAATCGCGTACTCGACCACCACCTGGACGTTCCGCCTGGTTTCGCGGCCCCGAGCGTGCTCGAAGCTCGGCGCGCGGAGTTGACGGGCAGCTCGCAGGATGGCGCCGCGGTGACCTTCGCCAAGGGCTGTGAGGTCGATGACGATGACTGCACGGGCCTCGACGTCGCCGTCGCCTGTGGGCAGGACACAGACGTCGCGATCCTCGTCGTCGGCGATCAGGCCAGGCTGTTCGGCCGAGGAACAGTCGGGGAGGGGTGCGACCGCGACAACCTCGAGCTGCCGGGCGTGCCGCGAGCTTGTCGAGGCGATCCTGGCGACCGGCACCCAACCTGGTGCTCGTGCTCGTTACCGGCCGCCCGTACGCCGTGTCCTGGGCGCTTGACCAGTGCGCCGTCATCCAGGCCTTCGTCCCTGGCGAGGAGGGTGCTGCCGCGATCGCAGGCGTCATCTCCGGGCGCGTGAACCCGTCCGGTCGGCGGCCCGTGACCCTGCCGCGATCGGCGGGTGCGCAGCCGTACTCCTACCTGCATCCGCCGCTCGGCGGTGCGACCACTGTGAGCAACCTGCCGACTGCACCTGCGCTGCCTTTTCGAGCACGGGTTGTCCTACACAACGTTCGAGCACAAGGACCTGGCCATCGCGGGCAACGTGGAGGCGGGCGGCGCCTTCGCGGCGACGATGCGGGTGGCCAACACCGGCCTTCGTGCGGGGTCCGAGGTCGTCCAGCTCTACGACACGACGTCGTCGCGTCGATCAGCCGACCGACGGCGCAGCTGCTCGGCTACACCCGGCTCGCACTCGAACCGGGTGAGTCGGCTGTCGTGCGGTTCGTCGTCTCGACGACCCGGCTTGCGTTCTCGGACCGGGATCTGGTGCGCGTGGTTGAGCCGGGCGACGTTGAGCTCAGGGTCGGTCCCCTTTGCGAGGCGCGCGAAGCTGAGGCGCGTGTTCGGATTACCGGCCAAACCCGACGTGGTCACGCCAGGCGGTCCCCGCTGGACCGTGTCCGAACTTCTGCCGGCCTGAATACGGCAGCCATGGAAGCGATGAGAGCTGAATTCGTCCGATCCCGAGTGTTGAGCCCCTCGTTCTCAGGACGGCAGCTGAGTTACGGGCAGGCGATTCTCTGACCGTGGGTCCTCGATCGATCGTCGTCCTCATCGGCCCGCGACTGGACCACCCCGCATAGTCCATCTTCGACAGCGTGCAGCCCTGGATCTGGGCAGCGATCGGGGCCAACCCCGCAGCGCCTGGGACGCGCGAGCTCGATCATGGCGGCTTGGGTCTGAGGTCTCTGGCTCCCGGTTGTGGCGGGATGCGCGAACGCGGGTTGCTCGCTGGGCTTGCGGTTCAAACCGGTGCCTGACGACCGTCTACGGGGACCAGACGCGCGCAGGATGGACGGAAGTTGCCGGGGGAAAGGCGATAGTGCCGGTCAAAGGCCGCCGTCGGTCTGTGACCCAGCGCGAAAGCTTCGAAGGTTCGAGTCCGTCACCTGCCACCACGTGCTGAAAAGGTTCCGGAACTACGGAAACGCCGGTCACCGGCCAGCTCATGTTGTCCGTGTGAGCATCCAGGAGTGTTGATGAGTTGGTCATCAACCATGGTGTGCAACTTATCTGGATGATCCGGTCTGAAGGGCTTGCCCGGGGAACAGAAGGAAGGTTAACCTCACCAAGTTAGAGTCGGCCTCGGCCGTCCTGGCCGGGGGGCTTCATCGGTTCAGGGAGGGGAAGTTCATGAAGCGAAGGCGTATGGGTGTGGTCGCCAGTGTGGTGGCACTCGCGATCGGGGGTTTCCTGCCAGCGGCCGCATCTGCGAGTGCGGATACTAACCCCGGCAGGGCGCAGGGTGTGATGATCAATGTCACTGGTGACGGATCGCACGCTTCTATCAGCAATCGGTGGGTCCACCCTGGCTGGCTCAAGCTCAACATCAAGGACTCCACTTCCCCGACCCTCGGCGCTCAGGTAGTCGTTGTGCAGATGAGGAAGCACTACTCTGTGAAGCGCTTGGTAGCCGACATCGATGTGCAGGTGGGGCAGAGCACGACGCCGGCCCAGCTGGCTGCCGCAGCCGCGTCCACCCGCGATATCAACAAGATCGCGATCGCTCTCGCGGGCGGGGACACAGTCGGCGCAACGCCGTACTTCCGCTCGGACGTGATCTGGCTTCCGGGGGGCGGGGAGTACTTCGTGATCAACACCGGCGCGAAGGGTGGTGTGGCGGTGGTCGGCAGGCTTGAGGCCGGTGGCCGTACCGTGTACCGGGGTGCGCCGGACTACTCGGGCACGGTGTCGCTGAGCAACGGCTCGACGGACACGATCACCCTCCGCGGGCACATGTGGGCGAAGGGCACGATCAAGGTTCGCAATAACGGTGACAGTGTCCACCTGCTGCAGATGTACAAGGTCGCCAACGGCGTGACGGATGTGCAGGTGCAGGCCGAGTACAACACGATCATGCACGGCAAAACGCCAACGTCCGACCCGGCCGGTCTGAACTCCCCGCCGACGCCGGGAACCGGTTCCGACGCGGTGACTCCGGGTCACTACAGCCTGCTGAGCTACAACCTGCCTAAGGGCACGTACCTCCTGCAGTGCTTTGTTGCCGATGACGTCACGGGCGTTCCGCATGCGTTCATGGGCATGCACCTGATCGTCCACGTCGGCTGAGTCACGACAGTCACGACAGTCACGGCGGGCGCCTCGGCGCCCGCCGTGCACCGTCCGACCTTTGACCAGGCTTTCCTCGGTCGTTGCGGGCTCCCCGTGGCAGTTGCGGCCTGGAGCTGGGTTCAGGCGGTCCTCGAGCGGGGTTGGGGGCCGTGTGCCGCAGCCTCAAAAGCGCGCACTGGTGGTCCCAGCCGGTGGCCCCGCCAGTTGTATTCCGTACTTGACTTTGTACTACGCCCCCGAGACCGGGCTCGTAGGTGGTGGGGAACGATCAGAGCATTGCCAGCTGAGGAGAAGTTGATGCCAGCAAGGCCCGAGGACGATGGTGGTCGCATGTGGCGAACCTGTCAGATGGATCGGGCCAGCCCATTCCACGTCCTGCCTGTACCGATCGGTAACGCTCTCGCATGAGCAAATCCGGTCCGTTCCCAGGGGCCGTGACGGGAACTGCGCTGTGGATTGCGGCAGCCCGGGCCAGGGAGTCGGATCGGCCCGACCCGCTGTTCGTCGACCCTTGGGCAGCGGCCCTGGCAGGTTCGGATGGGCGGGACCGGCTCGTGGCCTCCGAACAAACCTCCGGCCGCGAGAACCCTTTTATCCCTGTGCGGACTCGCTTCTTCGACGACCTGCTCACCGCCGCGACCTGGGCCGAGCAGGTCGTCCTGCTCGGCGCTGGCATGGACACCCGCGCCTACCGGCTCAACCTGCCCCCGGACACGGTGGTGTTCGAGCTGGACCACCCCGACATCTTCACGGCCAAGAACGCTGTGCTCAAGGACGTCAACCCCAGATGCCAGCGCCGGGAGGTCAGTGCTGATCTCGGCGGGCGGTGGGAGCCGGCACTCGAGGACGCAGGTTTCGACAAAGCCCGTCGCACCGTGTGGCTGGCCGAAGGCCTGTTCTTCTACCTGACCGAAGACGCCGTCAGGGGGTTGCTGCGCAGCTCCGCACGGCTGTGCCGGGTGCGGGCCCTCTTCGGCGCAGACGTCTTCGGGACCGGTCTGCTTCGCCTGCCCAGCATGCAACCCCTCATCGAGCACCGCCGTGGATCCAACCATCCGCTACCGTTCTGCACTGACCGCCCGGGCGAGCTGCTGGCAGCCGGCGGCTGGCGCACCGATACCGTTGTCCGCCTGGGCCAGCCCCAGGCTAACTTTGGTCGACTACCTGAGGTCCCCGCTGACTGGGACGGGCGACCCGACCCGACGATGGGCACCCACCTCGCCGTCGGTTTCAGACACGACTAGACGTTGGCTGTTTGAGGCTAAAGCTCCTCCCATCGTCATCAAGGACGGCGATCCCGTCCTGAGCCCCAGCCACCACCCCCGCCAGCGCCGACAAACCAAGCCTCGCCGCGTCGGTGACCGCAAAGCTCCCAGCAGGACCGGAGGGTGCGCCACCTGGGCCACCGGTGACGATGTCTTCTGCAGGTGGCTCAGGACCCGGGGGCGCCCCTGATCCGGAGTCACTCACATAGACCTCCGGGCTGCTGCTGGTCGCCGGCACCGTCGTCCCTGCCCACCTTGATCACTGTGCCCAGCATGGCACTACGGCCAGGGCCGCTTTTGCCCCGCTGCTGGCGGTCAGGGTCGCCGATGGGTGCGGGACAACCTCAGTCGTGCGGCACAAGGTTGTCGTCGGTTCCACAGGGGTGCTCCATCGCAGTGGTGAACACCGGCTCTGCTAGCCGTGGTGAACGGGCTGGGTGCTCCTTCTCGCCCACCGCGTCGACGGGTCCGGGCTCGAGGCTTACCTAACCAGGTGCCCGCCTCGTGTGGAGCATGTCGCCTAGATCGGCAAGCCCATCGCGATGACTGGCCAGCTGCACCGGACGAGCTGGATTGTCGGCATCCAGCGGGGCGTCATCCATCTCTGCCAGGGCTGGCGCAGCTGCGACCTCTGACCCGCAGCCGTCAACCGTGGGACGTAAGCAGGTCTTGGGCAGCGCTCCAGAAGGCCACGAGGTCGTCGATGCCGTGGATCTGCCCATGGCTGCGGATGGCTCCGAATGGGGCGTTCCAGAAGTCAGAGTCATCGTGGTTGGCGCTGCTCACGTAGGCATACGGCGCGGCGTGGAACCCGTCACCGGGCGAGGCGCCATAGGAGTTGTCCTCGAGCAGGATTGCTACGTCGAAGTGCTCGGGCCACAGGATCGGCGTCTGCCGCGGCGCATCCAGAGCCGGGGCTGTCGCCCTGCCTGGACCTCCCTGTCACGTTCATCGACCGTGAGAGCTCACCTGCCCTTGGCTGAGCCAGTCAGGGCACTCTCGTCGGGCGACCTGTGCTTGTTGACGGCAGCGAAGTGGTGGGCGTCGCCTGCGTGGGCCGGCAGGCCTGTCACGGCATCTTCTGGTCTTGGCCTTACCGTTTGGCGGTCCGCGTTGGCCGATGAACCGGCCTGCTTGCGGCTTGGGCACGCCACCTGCAGAGCCGTGCGCCGTGCCTCGGGCCGCATCCCCTCGCCCGGTCCATGGAACGGTTGGCCTCACGCGCTGTGTCAATTCAGGGTTTCACGACGGGCGCCCATGATCAGCCGCAGGAGCAGTACGCGGCAGAGGCCCTCTGCGTCACCGCAAGCGCGGTGTTAGACCAGCCTCCACAACCGAGTCGAGGTCTATGGCCGAACGACAGGACGCTAGTGCGAACTCTCGACACTGATGACGACATTGCCAATCTTCTGCCCTGTCTGGACGTACCGGTAGGCCTCGACGATCTGGTCCAACCGATACGTTCTGTCGATGACCGGCTTGAACTCTCCGGACTCGATCAGCTCCTTGATGTACCCGACCATTTCGTGGTCATGCTTCGGAATGGGGAACATGACCTTCTTGCCCCCATGTAGGCGAGCGATGAGCGCCAGGAACGGATTCTGGGCCAGAGGACCGAGCTCCGACGAGATGTAGATGCCGCGCGGTTTCAGGAGTCGCCTGCAATGGCTAAAGGAACTCTTGCCGACCGAGTCCAGAACCACGTCGTAGGTCTGGTCGCCCTTGGTGAAATCCTCGGCCGTGTAGTCGATGACTCTGTCGGCGCCCAGGGCCCTGACCAGCTCGACGTGGTCCCTGTCGCAGACCGCCGTCACTTTGGCACCGAGACTCTTCAACAGCTGGAGCGCCGCTGAGCCGATGGCGCCGGTTGCGCCATAGACGAGGACCTCTTGCCCGCTGCGGATTTTTGCTGCCCTGATGTGGCAGAGGGCATAGTGCGAACCCTTTGTGCTGGGAGCGGCCTGCTGGTAGGTCACGTTCGCCGGCATGGTGGCAAGCGAACCGCCTTCGGGGATCGACATGTACTCGGCATGAGCACCGAACGGGCCCTCGTTGTATCCGAACACCTTGTCGCCGATTTTGAGAGAGGTGACGGCGCTGCCGACCTCCTCGACGACTCCCGCGAACTCGTTTCCCAGGTCCGTCGCCCGCGGCCTGAGAAACCCGGTGAAGAATCTCATGAAGAAAGGCTTGGCCGCCCGGCATGCGCAGTCAGTTCGGTTCACGGTCGTGGCGCGAACGTGGACCAGCACCTCGTTGTCCTGGGTGGTCGGCTTCTCCACGTCCGAGATCCCAACCACTTCCGGCGGGCCGTACTTGGTCTGCACCGCTGCCCTCATACGTGGATTTTAGCGAAACGTCCCGAAACGAGACCCGAAAGGTCGATCAGTTCTGGGCCCAACGAGAACGTAGCGGCCGGTGTGGAAGGCACGCCAGCGAGGCTGGGGCATCCGACGCTGGTGCTCAGCGGGCGTGGCGGGGTCCTCGCCGCGCCCGGTCGTCGCCCCGTAGTAAGTCTGAGTGCCCTGTTGACGGCAGTTGGGTAGTTCGCGGGTGATGGCACGAGCCAGCCAAGCACGGACCATGACGCCTCGCGTCCTGTCGAAAGTTGACGGATTCCTGTTGTCGAAATGGACAGTGCGTCCTGATGGCCGAACGACGGCCAGCCGGATCGGAGCCAGGCCTCGTCTCAGTTGGGTCGATCGGCATCTGGCACAGCCGAAGTCGCCCAGTGCGGCCATCGTCATCATGGGACTCACCGGACCGGACGTACACATGTTCACCGACCGTCGCCGGCCGTGAGCTTGCGCAGAACCCGGCCAGTCGCGCTCGCTATCCTCGAGTGCAACACAAACGAGCGATGTCTGCAGCAGAAGAAGTGCGTCCAGCGGGTCGGTTCGTAATTACCCCGCCGCGTTCAGACCTGCAGCCCCACGGCGACGATCGCCTCGGCGACGAGCCGCAGGCTGGCGTTGTTGTTGCGGGCGTGCGAGCGCATCAGCTGGTAGGCCTGATCGAGGGTGACGGCGTGCTGCTGGGCGGTGATCCCTTTGGCCTGCTCAATGACGACCCGTGAGTCCAGAGCTTCCTGCAGCTGTTCGCTGAGCTGCTCCTGTTGGCGCAGTTTGGAGGCGTTAACTATGTAGCTCGTCGCCATGTCGGCAAGCACCCCGCCCGTCGCGATGTCCTCATCCGACCACTGGCGAGGCTCAGGAGAGTAGAGGTTGAGTGCGCCGATGACCTGGTCGGTCAGCCGCATCGGGATCGCGGCGACCCCGGCTATGGACATGCGGGTGGCGGAAGCCGAGTACTCCGGCCAGCGGGTGGACTCCTGCCGGACGTCGGTCACCCGGATGACCTTGCCGGTGGAGTAGGCGTCTCGGCACGGGCACGCGAAGGGGTGCAGTTGCGCGTGATCGCGTTCCATCTCCGCCGGAGCCTGGCTCACAGCAGCCAGGAAGTGCAGGTGCCTATCGTCGGCCAGTGTGACCCAGCTGCCGCACAGACCCAACACTGCCGTGACGCTCTCGGTGAGTTCGCTCAATGCTTCCGTCAGGTCGTAGCGCGCCGGCAGAATCACGGCGAACCGTGACAACGTCTGCAAGAACAGGGCCTGGTCATACATCTCGGGTGTCTCTTGTCCTATCCCGCCGATTTGGTGGCTTACCGCGGCGCGGGTCCGAAACCACAAGGATCACGGTTCAGTGCTCGGACACCACATGCTTGAACCAAGTCTATGTCTGAAGAAGAGCCAGCCGTGACCACCACCAGTCCTGACCATCACCTCAAGAACCTCAGCCACGACAGTGCAGGTCATGTTCAGTTCGCCGCTGTAGGTGCGTTCCGTCATCCCTGCTCATCGGGGAACTAACCACCCAACGGCAACAGGTGTTGATGATCGTCACAAGACCAGCGGTGGTGGCGGGTCCACGACGGTGGCTGTCAGCGCTGCCCAGCTG
>OCZT010003924.1_pt1 | contig 15154 bp, 11 predicted proteins | sample 1539031 | NCBI WGS metagenome assembly OCZT01 (sample SAMEA3539308, study PRJEB22396) | soil metagenome | biome: tundra; feature: field; material: soil | place: USA | collected 2010-05 | depth 0.15 m
GGAAGAGTGCGGCGTGCCCACGGTCGCCATCCCGGGCGGGGAACCGCTGATGCACTCGCGCATCGACGAGATCGTCCAGGGTCTGGTGGCGCGCAAGAAGTACGTCTACATGTGCACCAACGCCCTGCTGCTGAAGGAGAAGCTGCACCTTTTCACGCCCAGCAAGTACCTTACGTTTTCCGTTCACATGGACGGCGAGAAGGAGCACCACGATCTCTCCGTCTGCAAGGAGGGTGGCTATGAGATCGCGCTTGAGGCGATTCGTGAGGCCGTTAAGCGGGGCTTCCGCGTCACCACCAACACGACTGTCTTCGACGGGGTGAACAGCAAATCCGTCCGCGCCTTCTTCACCGAGATGATGGACGCGGGAGTGGAAGGCATGATGATCTCGCCCGGCTACTCGTACGACAAGGCGCCGGATCAGCAGCACTTCACCGGACGCGAGCTGAATCAATCGATGTTCCGCAAGATTCTCTCCAACCGTGACCCGCGCTGGCAATTCAACATGTCGCCGCTGTTCCTCGAATTCCTCATGGGGAAGCGCAACCTGGAATGCACTCCGTGGGGTATGCCCGCATATAGCATCTTTGGCTGGCAAAAGCCCTGCTACCTGCTTCAGGATGGGTACGCGGACTCTTACCAGGAGCTGCTTGATTCCACGGAATGGTCGCATTATGGCTACGAATCGGGCAATTCCAAGTGCGCCAATTGCATGCTGCACTCCGGCTACGAGGCGTCCGCAGTCGATTACACTTTTTCCTTCAAAGGCGTCTTTGCCGCGGCGCGCGCCATGCTGTTATCGCGGTATCGTGATCCCGAAGCGGCGCGCCAAGTGGCTGCTGAAAAGCCCAAATCATCGCTTATCCAGATTGACGCCATCGCGCCCCGGCACACGCTGAAAGGCACCGAAGTTGCCGTTGGCGGAAAATTGCCCGATGGCATTGAGCAGGCGTTCGACTACCGCGGCGACGTCACGGTGACCCTGGCAAGCGGCGAACGCATCGAGGGCTATATCTTCGATCGGGAGTCGAAAGCTGATCCAACCGCTTCCACCCTGCGTATCATGAGCAAGCCGGGCGAGAAGGTCGCCATCAAATATGCCGATGTAGCGCAGATTTCCTTTTCAGGCCGTGATATGGCGGATGGGCGAAGCTGGGAAGCCTGGATCAGGAAATACGCCGAACGCAAAGCGGCTGGCGAGAAAAATGTTGAGCTGGTGCCTGAAACGATCGATTGAATCCTCGCGAGAATCGACCACAAGATTCCCTGCCTTCTGCTTTTCCCCCCTATGCTGCTGAGTTGGTTTTGTGTGGCGTGAAACGCACGTATATACCGCGCATCGCTTTTACCACCGCGGCATCGGCAGGCGCCGGCCGATCAGCCAGGATATTGCCAGGTGAAAGGGAACCTGCAAATAATCCTCCGCGTTTCTGACAGGGCAACGCTACCCCAAACCTCCGGGTTCAAGCTCGCTTGACTATGCCCTATTCCAGGGCTACTCTGCAATTAACGATTGCGCCCGAACGTCGCGAGCAGAAGCCTCATGGAGGGCTGCTGATATGACCAACGTTGTTCCCACGCGCTAGCTCGAAGCAGGTTAACCGGGAGGTGCGCCATGCTTACCATTCGCTTAGTACAAATGATCGAAGACCACGCAGAGGAATTGACCCAGGGGCTGATTAAAGATCTCCAGAGCAATCCCCGGACCCCGCACTATCATCAACTCACGTACGACGAATTGCACTATCGGACTTACGCTGTTTATCGGAATCTTGGCCATTGGATCAGCCAGCGGACCGAGGATCCCATCGCGGCCAATTACGCGGACTTGGCCATCCGCCGCTTTGCCGAAGGTGTTCCTCTGGAGGAAATTGTTTTTGCCCTGATCTCTACAAAGAATCACCTTTACTCTTACGTTCGCTCTACCGGCCTGGTGGATTCCGCCGTCGAGTTGCATCAGGAACGGGAACTCCGGCGCCTTATTGGACACTTTTTCGACAACGCCATCTTCTATAGCGTAAGGGCGTATGAGCGTGAGGCGTCCTTGTTTCATGCGAAGAGGTCGATGAAGTCAGCGGCTTGATCCTGCCCGTTACACCCTTCGCAGCGGCGCATTTGGTCATAGGTCAGCATCAGTAGGTAGAAGTGTAGGGATTGCACCCTGCCTGTGGAATTCCTCTAGGTAGCCACTGCGAGTGACATCGTGGAAGTATGGGGCGGCGCACAAGTGTGGCCGTGCGAAATTTCAGGGCCAGATTGCCGGTTGTCCGCTATCATTTAGCTATACTCCTAACCTCGCACTTGAGGTTCGGGGTAGGGAGGAACATGGAGATGCGGATTGCCGTTTCAGTTGGCGAAAAGGAAAAAGCCAGAGGCGCTGAGTCGCCTTATTTCAGGGCTCTAGTGGCGGCGGGGGCAGAGGAAAGTGAATTGGAACTGGTATCCGCCACCGAAGCCGCCCACGTTCGCGCGCGGGATTATGACGGAATCCTCTTCACTGGTGGGGAGGACGTCGATCCTTCCTTTTACGGTGAGGCGAAGCAACACGAGAATGTTCATGATTACCGGCCTCGTGACGAATTTGAGTTTGCTTTACTCGATCGGGCTCTGGCGCTCCGAACTCCCATCCTGGGAATTTGCCGCGGCGTGCAGATGATCAACGTGGGCTTTGGCGGCACCTTGTACCAGGATATAAAGGAGGATGCTCAGCCGCAGTTTGAGCATCGGCAGACAGAGCTTGGTAAGTCGCGCCAGGAACCCTCCCACTCCGTGCTGGTGACGGATGAAAATTCGAGCCTGGGGGCGATCGTCCAGGGCGCGTGCCGCGTCAACAGCCTGCATCATCAGGCGGTGAAACGGGTGGGGCGGGGGCTGAAAGTAACGGCGCGATCAGAAGATGGGTTTGTGGAAGCCGTGGAATCTGCCGATGAATATCCCTTCCTGATGGCGGTGCAGTGGCACCCGGAAGAGATGGTCAACAGCTCCCCCGAACAGCGCGAAATATTTGTGCGGTTTCTCGAGAAGTGCCGGGAGGGCGCGGCGCAAAAGTGATTCTGGAGAACGGTGATTTAATTTGAAAGTGCCGGCGATGGGCTGCCACTCGTAGGAGCGACTCAATGAACGATTTGATTATCGAACCGCTGGAAGTACACAAAATGATGCAGGCAGGCGAAACATTTCTTCTGCTTGACTGCCGCGAGCCGTGGGAGCATCAGACCGCGCGTATCGAGGGCGCCACGTTGATTCCGATGCGGGAGATTCCGCAAAAGCTCGACGAGATCCCAAAAGACCAACCCGTGGTAGTTTATTGCCACGCGGGAATGCGGAGCTTCAATGCCGCATCCTGGTTGAAACGGCAGGGCATCAACGCGCTCAGCATGAGCGGCGGCATCGATCAGTGGTCCAAGGAGATCGACCCCAAGGTGCCGAGGTACTGAAAAAGTCATCAGTCATCAGTTTTCAGTATCCGAATTTGTCTCGACATTTAAGGATCGTTTTCCGAGCTGGACTTTAATTGAGGACTGACAACTGAAAACTTAGAACGGAGTCCCCCCATGCCCAAACTCAAAATGTACCTCAAGCCCACGTGAACGAGTTGCCGAAAAGCGAGAGGTCTCTTGCTTGAAATAGGTGCAGAACTGGATGAGCACGACTTGGGGAAAAACCGATTGACGGCGGAACAACTTGACGCCCTGATCGGCACGCGCAGCTACCTTGATTTCCTAAACTCCCGTAACGAAATGTACCGGCAGCGAAAGATGAAAGCTAATCCTCCGACGCGCGATGAAGCACTCAAGCTGATGGCGCAGGAACCCAACCTGATTCGCCGGCCCATTGTTATTCGCGGCGGGCAAATGATTCTCGGTTATGACGAAGAGGGACTGCGCAAACTCGTGAAGTAAGATGGCGAGGGCGGGCATTCGGCTTACAACCGAACACTATAGTGGACTCACGCATTTTCTGTAACCTGTAACCTGGCTCCTGATACCTGACACCTGGCACCTGAGTTGTCCTTGACCCACACACCTCTCAAAACTTTCATTCTCGGAACTTTGCGGCGCAACGGTCCGATGACCTTTGAGCGCTATATGGCGCTCTGTTTGTATCATCCAGAGCATGGCTATTACACTCAGGGGCGTGAGCGCACCGGAGTAGAGGGCGATTACTTTACCAGCCCCGATCTGCATCCGGTTTTTGCCCGGCTGGTGGCGCGGCAAGCCGCCGAGATGTGGAACGCGATGAGAGGTCCAAGGCCCTTTACCTGGGTGGAAATGGGTGCTGGGCGTGGTCTCTTCGCGTCCGATTTCTTGGGTTGGTCGGCAAGTGCATTGCCGGAATTTTTCGCTGCACTTGAATACGTTGCCATTGAGCCCGGCGCCGATCAACGCCAGCGCATAGAAGCTAGGTTGGCCAACGCAGGCGTGGAGAACAAGGCGCGCCTCGTCGCCAATCTTGAGGAGCTTGCGCCTGTCACCGGGTGCTTCTTCTCCAACGAACTCGTTGACGCGTTTCCCGTCAACGTGGTCACGCGCACGGGCGGAAGGCTGAAGGAAATTTACGTAACCGCCGAGGGCGACGACTTGCGTGAGAAGACCGGCCCAATCAGCGACCCTGCCGTCGCGGCATACGTGGCCCGGTATGCCCATCAACTCGATAAGGGTCACCGTGTGGAGGTGAACCGGCATGCCCACACCTGGATTCAATCCGTGGCGGCAAAGCTGAGGCAGGGTTTTGTGCTCACCATCGACTACGGCGACGTGGCGAATCGGCTCTACACCGTCGATCGTCCACGCGGAACTTTGCTGGCTTACCATGGCCACACTGCGGACGAGGATTACTTCACCGCGCCGGGGGAAACGGACCTGACGGCTCACGTGAATTTCACTGCCTTGATTGACGCGGGCAATGCGGAAGGGTTGGATCTCGCGGGATTCACAACCCAGGAGAAATTTCTGCTGGCACTCGGCGAAGCTACCCAGTTTTCCGATGTTTATGATGCGGACCAGACGGAAGCGGAAATGCTCAACGCGAGATTAAAATTGAAGCGGTTGATCTCTCCCGAGGGAATGGGAAACATCTTCAAGGTATTGTTTCAGCAACGTGGGATCTCCGAGCCTGAATTGACGGGGTGGAAATTTGAACGGCAGAAGGCAGGAGCCAGAAGCTAGAAGCTAGGAGTTTGCTGTGCGCCGCCCCAACAGCAGCTACTCTTGCCACCGCTCAACTCGCGACTTCCAGCTCATCTCTACCAACTTCTAACTGCTGCGTGGCGGGTTCTTATAAGGCTTTTGGATATTGCGATTGGCCTCGTCCAACGCTCCCTGGGTATTGTCGTTGGTCTGCAAGGCGCGCTGATATTCATTGAGGGCGCGGTCGCGCTGACCCGTCACATCGAAAATCTTGCCGAGTTGCAGATGTGACCACACCTCAATCCACTTGGGGTCCAAATCGCCATCCAGAGCGCGCCGGAATTCTTCCATTGAGGCATTGTAATTGCGCAGCGTGAGGTGGATTTCACCGAGCCGGTAATGAGCCAGCGAACTGTTGCTGTTGAGGGCCAGCACGTCCTGATACTGTTTGATGGCATCCAGAAGAGCCTGTTGCTGCACCAGTTGATCGGCGCGCGCCATCATCACCTGGTATTTCATCTTGTCATCGAATTTCAAAATGCGGCTGGCCGGGTCTATCAAAACGCGCAAGGGTTTGGTGCGCGTGTTGATGGTAAAGTCGGCCGTGGTTCCGACCATGTCAATTCGCTGGGTAACAGGTTTGGAGCCCTGGCAGACGACTCGAATTTCCACCGGCATGCGGAATATGTCCAAATCCTGCTGCATCTTTCCCACCACTTGATACCCTTTGGGAAGCCTGTAAACAGCCCAATTGCGTTTGAATTGAGGTACGCCGGTGGAGTTGACCCATTGGGCGAAGAAGAAAGTAAGTTCCTGCTTGGACTCGGTTTCCGCCAGGCGCTGAAACTGGTCTGTGGCAATCGCTTTCCAAGCGTACTGTTGCACCATGGCCCGCAAAGTCTTGCGAAATGCGTCGTCGCCAATCAGCCAGCGAAGCATGTGAAAGACCATGGCGCCCTTGTCAAAAACAATCGACTGATACTCGGCCGTGAACTCATGCAGTTGTCCGGCTTGCGCGATGGGCGCCACATCCTCATGCGTCAGAGCGCCAATGGCCGTGTTGCGCATCAGATCTTCAAAGGCCGCGTCCCCCGCGGTCTCCTGCACGTACAATGCTTTTGAGTATTCGGCGAGGCCCTCATCCAGAAAAGCGTCGTCCGGAGTTGCGGGGCTCACCAGGCTGCGCCACCACAGGTGCGAAATCTCATGCGCCAACAACCGGTAGTTGACCGGGTTGGTAAATGCCCGCGACGCGAGCCCCACGATGCCGGGGGCTGTATATCCCCCCAGCGTGTCGTCGCCGATTTCGACGATGTTAAGGTGGGCGCTGGGCAGGGGCCCGAATACATCGCTGTAAAAGGCCATGATCTTGGCGGCGGTATCGCCGTAAGGCGCGGCAAGACCTTCGTGGCCCGGCTTGAGGTAAAGCGCGATGTCGGCTCCCACGGCAGTGGCGGGCTGCACCACATATTTGCCGGCAATCACCGTTCCCGGAAAAGAGGGATTATCGAATACATACGTGTAAGTGACCTTTCCCGGTTGGCGCTCCGGCGCGGCCGCCCGCCCGGAAGCGACGACGGTCTCGTCCGACGGGACCGTGATGTTCATCGTGGCCGTGAAGCGATTTCCATGGTTGGTGCTGACGGGGAACCAGTGGCCCGGATAAAGAAGGTAGGATCCTTCGGGCCCAACGTAAGCCACCTTGATGTCTTCCACCGGGCTGCCGTCGGTGGAATTGAGCATGCCACCGTAGGTTACGGTGACAGATGCAGCCTTTCCCGCTGGAAGAGGATTGATGAGCGACAGGTTCAGAGCCTGCCCGTCCTGCTTAAAGGCAACATCCTGGCCCGTCGTATCCACGATCTTTTCGACGCGTAAATTGCTATGCAGTTCAAACGCGAGCGTGGTGACGTCCGAGCTGGGGACGATGTCGACGCGCGCTTGAGCGCTCAGGAGGTGTTGGGAGGGGAGGAGTTCGGCGGTAATGACGTAGTTCTTGACTTCGAATCGCGGAGCCGTATTCTGCGCCCGGCCCCAAGCCGGAGCAATCCCCAGGATTACGCCCAAAACTGCCGCCTGAAGCATCCACCGGCGGCGCCTGCAGACGGTGCGCGAAAACTGCGTCAGATTCATTGCCCTAGTTCGAGTCATTCTTGGCTCCCCTTGCAATCGTGCTGGTGTGCGCCTGGCGTGGGTATGGACGCTCGGACGCTAACGCACCCTTAGTCGGGACCACACCACGGGATCGGCAAGCCGATTTGCCTGACCCTGCCGCGTTACGGAGTTTCGACTCCTCACTTTTCCCGCCGTTTCAGGGGCGCGCGATGGATGGCCGCCCTGCGCCCAACAGGCAATGTAACCCTCTGATAGGATTGTATCGGCTGGCTTCCGCGTTGCTTGCCGCCCAAATCTATTTCATCGGTGCAGCCGTTTGAGCGGCCTTTTGGGTCGCATGGGAAGAGTTTAGTACCTCTATCATCGAATCCGCGGCACGTTCGATTGCCCCGCTCTGCCCGAGCCGTGCTTTCAAGGCTTGAAATCCCCGGACCATCTCTGCACGCGCCTCCGGATGGTCCAGCAAATATTCTACCCGTGCAGCCACGTTGGCGGCAGTGAAATCTTCTTGCATCAGTTCGGGCACAAGCTCCCGCTTTGCCAGGATATTCACAATGCTGAAATAGGGGACCTTCACCAGAAGCTTTCCCACCAGCCAAGTCAAGGTGGAGACGCGATAGACCATTACCATGGGGCGCTCACACATTGCCGCCTCCAGCGTGGCTGTTCCACTCGTGACCACTGCAACCTCGGAGTATTGCAACGCGTCGTAAGTTGCGTGCATTGCCGTGCGGATCCTGACCGGGCTCGCGGAAGACCGGGGAATGGTGCTTTCCAGCCACTTCTGCTGAATCGTAGGCGCCACGGGGATGACAAATTGTAGCTTTCGGTTCAAGCTTAGGCGTTTGGCCGCGTCTAAAATTATGGGCAAATTGACCGAGACTTCCTTCTGGCGGCTGCCGGGTAAAAGGGCAATGGTCTGGACGGATGGATCCAGTTCTGTTTTGGCGAAGAATTCCTCGCGCGTCAGAGTCGGACGCACCATATCCACCAGAGGATGCCCCACGTACTCCACCGGGACGCCCGCCTCCCGGTAAATCTCCTCCTCGAAATCGAAGATGACGATCATCTTCGCGATGCGTTTCTTGAGTGTCTTCACTCGACCCTTGCGCCACGCCCAAACCTGGGGGCTGACGAAGTAGACCACCGGTATTCGCCGCTGCTTGAGCTGTCGAGCCAAACGCAGGTTGAAATCCGGAAAATCGATGAGGATGGCAAGTTGCGGGTGGCGGCGATCCGCTTCACCAACGAGCCGGTGGAAGGCTCGAAAGACGCGCGGATAACCTTCGACGATTTCCGTGATGCCGGCAATGGCAATCTCATGCGAGTCCACCGTGGTATCTACACCCGCCTGACGCATGGCATCGCCGCCGGCTCCGAAGACTTCAACGCCCGGCAGCCGTGCCTGGAGCGCCTGCGCCAGACCCGCTCCGTAGACGTCCCCGGAGCGCTCTCCCGCTACGATCATGATGGAAAGTTGAGGCATAGTTCTCGAACTAGGGGACAAGGGATCACGGGTCAAGGGACACGGGTTAGACGGCACGGGTTTCGACTGTAACACTGTTATCCGAAATTCAACGGTCACACGGATTTTGGAGCAAAAATCAATCCACAATCCTTGTCCCGTTTCCCGTCTACAGTCGATTATAACTGTTCTGGCAATGGAACCGTCTCGGCTGTAAACCTCGCTGCTGGAATATCCTGGTCCTTGTATTGAAGCTGATAAAGTTTGAAATATATTCCGCGTTGATCGAGCAAATCCTGATGGGTCCCCACTTCGCGCACGCGTCCTTTGTGCATCACCACAATCTTGCTGGCGTTCTGAATGGTGGAAAGCCGGTGGGCGATGACCAGGGAGGTGCGGTTTTCAATCAGTCGCCTCATCCCCTCTCGCAGCAAATGCTCGGTTTCAGGATCGACGCTGGATGTGGCTTCGTCGAGAACCAGAATGCGCGGATTGTGGGCCAGGGCGCGGGCGAACGACAGCAACTGCTTTTGACCCACGGAAAGCGTTGCTCCCCGCTCCTTGACGGGTTCGTCAAACCCCGCGGGCAGGCTTTCAATAAACTCCTGTAGGTTCACCTGCTGCGCCGCCGAGCGCACCTGCGCGTCCGTAATACTTGCGGTCCCCAGGCGAATGTTGCTGGCAATGGTTCCGGAAAAGAGGAATGCGTCTTGCAGCACGATGCCGAAATTCTTGCGCAAATCATCCAGGCGCAATTCGCGGATATCGATGCCGTCAATCGTGATACCGCCTTCTTGAGCGTCGTAAAAGCGCAATAACAAATTGGTGAGCGTGGTTTTCCCGGCGCCGGTGTGGCCCACGACGGCCACGGTTTCACCCGGTTCGATGGCGAAGCTGATGTTATCCAGAACTTTGTGGTCGTCCTTGTAGGCGAACCCGACCTTATTGAATGCCACCTGCCCCCGTGGATACGGGAGGGGCTGGGGATGCGGCGGGTCGACGATGGTCACGGGCGTATCCAGCAACTTGAAGATCCGTTCCGAACTCGCCATGGCCGCCTGCAATAGGTTGTACTTGTCGCTCAAATCTTGAATGGGACGGAAGAAGCGCTGAGAGTATTGAATGAAGGCGATAGCGGTGCCCACAGTGACGGCACCGCGCAAAGTCATGACCCCGCTCGTATAGACGATGATCGCAACGGCGATGACTCCCAGTAACTCTACGGCGGGGAAGAAGAGGCCGTAAGCCAGGATGGAATCCTTGTATGCCTCCATGTGGGCGCGATTGGCGGTTTCGAATTCGTCAAAGCTGCGGTCTTCGTGATTGAAAAGCTGCAACACCGCCACGCCGGTCAAATGCTCCTGCAAATACGCATTGATGCGCGCAATCGCGGTTCGAATCCGCCGATAGGAATCGCGAACCGCCCGCCGGAATGCGCCGGTAACAGCCCCGATCACCGGCAATACGGCGAAGGTGAGGAGCGCCAGTCTCCAGTTTACATACAGCATCACTGCCATGATGCTGAGAAGGGTGAAGAAATCCCCGAAAATTGCGACCACCCCGGAAGCAAATAAATCGTTCAGGACATCCACATCTGTCGTGACACGAGTCACCAGCCGGCCCACCGGATTGCGATCGAAGAAAGCCATTTCCAGCCGCTGCAAGTGAAGGAAAAGTTCCTTCCGCAGATCGTACATCACCTTCTGCCCCACCAATTGCATCGTGAACGACTGCGCAAACTCCAGCAAAAAGCTGGCTATCACTGCAGGGAGAAAGAGCGCGAAAGCAATCTGGATAATGCCCACCCTAGGGTCACGGCTCAGGAAGTTTTCAAGAATATTCGGGAGATGTTGTCCATGGGCGGGATCGAGGTAGCGATCCACTTCCACCTTCATCAGGTACGCCGGAACAGCCTGAAGCACTCCGTAAATAAGCGTGGTGAGCAGAGCAAATAACGTCATGCGCCAATACGGACGAAGGTACTTGATCAATCGCCGCATCAGCCGCGAGTCATACGCTTTGCCGATAATCTCGTCTTCTTGATGACTGGCCATAAAATTCAGAAGGAGTTAGGAGTTAGAAGCTAGAAGTTAGAATGAACATCTCGGCATCTCTTAATCCCCTCACTTCTAACTTCCAGATTCTAGGTTCTCACTCCCGTCTTCCTTTTCACGCTTCCTTTTCCAGCGCTTCCTCAATCAACTGCTTATTGTAGAGCTCGGTGTAATGGCCGTTCATGGCCAGCAATTCCGCGTGAGTGCCGCGCTCCGCGATTTCGCCGTCGTACAGCACCACGATTTCGTCGGCGTTCTGGATGGTTGAAACGCGATGCGAAATCAGAATCGTCGTGCGGCCCGCCAGCACGCCGGTGAGTTGCCGCAGGATGGTCTCTTCGGTGTAGGTATCCACGCTGGAAAGAGCATCGTCGAGAATCAGAATGCGGGGATCGCGGATGACCGCGCGGGAAATGGCGGTCCGCTGTTTTTGGCCGCCGGAAAGCGTAAGCCCTCTCTCCCCCACCATGGTGTCAAACTTCTTGGGGAAGCTATTGATTTCCGGAAGAATATTGGAAATCTCCGCGGCGCGCGTCACCTCGGCATCGGTCGCGTCCGCCGCTCCAAGTTTTACGTTTTCGCCAATCGTCTCACTGAAGAGAAATGTTTCCTGGGGCACAAACCCGATGTGCTTACGGAGCGTTTGTAGTGGAATCTGCCGGATCGGGACGCCATCGATGAAGAGTGTTCCCGGCGGGGCGTCGTACAGGCGGGGAATGAGACTTACCAATGTGGACTTGCCCGAGCCTGTCGCCCCCACCACAGCAACGGTCTTGCCGGCGGGAATGTGCAGGTTGATATTCTTCAGGATCGCATGACCGTTATAACTGAAGCTCAGATTGCGGAACTCAATATCGCCCACCAAAGCGGTAGCGGCGCCTGCTGAAACCTCGCGGTCGTCTATATCGGGTTTGGAGTCAAAAATAGACATTAACCGTCCCTGAGACGCCAAGCCCCTCTGGACAAGGTTGGTGACGTATCCCAACGCGATGATGGGCCAAATCAGATTCAAAAGATACCAATTGAAGGCGGTAAAAGTACCGACGGTGATCATTCCCTTCACGACGTGCAAGCCACCCATCACCAGGACCATCATGATGGCAATGGCATACATCAAGCCCATCGCCGGCCACAGGAAGCTGCTGATCCAAATCAGCCGCCGGTTCTTTTTCACCATGTCAAGGTTCATCACGTCAAACGTGGCCATCTCCGCATCTTCCTGGCGGAAGGCGCGAATCACCCGGACCCCGGAGATATTTTCACGCACCCGTTCCGTGAGCTCGGAATAAAGCGCCTGGATCTTCTCGAAACGCTCGTGAATCTTGTCGCCGAAATATTTGACGGTGATGGAAACAAGCGGCAGGGGGGCAAGCGCCATCAGCGTCAGCTTCCAATCCAGGTGAATCATCAGACCAATCGAGGTGACGCAGGTCACGACGGTGGAGGCGGAATACATGATGCCAGGGCCGATCATGTTGCGGACGGCGGTCAAGTCGTTGGTAAGCTTTGACATCAGGTCGCCGGTGCGGTGTTCCGTGTAATAGCGCGGTGAAAGGCGCAGCAGGTGGCGAAACAAGTCGTTGCGCAAATCGTATTCGGCGTCGCGGGAAATGCCGATGAGAATCCAGCGTGCCCAGAATTGGAAGACGGATTTGACGAGCGATATACCCACCAGGAGGCCGGCCACGATCGCCAGTTGCCGAAGCAGCACGCCATGCGTCCGGAGATTCAAATCATTCAAGTCGTCGATTCCGGCCTTGATGACCAGTCCAACCACTGCGCCGATGGACTGGCCAGCGGTCAGGCAGGCGAACCCCACAACGAAGCGCTTATTGTAGCGTGCAAGGTACGGTCGAATTGGGCGGAAGCGGGCGAACATCCGAAGCCTTATCCTGAATTACACAAACCACTTGAACTGTTCCCAAGGAGCGGGGGAGCCAAAGTATTAGATTATAGCGGAGGGCAGAGGATACCGGAATGTGGATTGTCGGGAGAGAAGCAACAGAGTGTTACATCTCGCGGCGGCCTTCCATGGCTTTAAGCATGGTGACTTCGTCCGCGTAATCCAATTCCGAGCCCACGGGAATTCCCATGGCAATGCGGCTTACTTTGACGCCCAGGGGCTTGATGAGGCGGGAAATATAGACGGCCGTGGCTTCACCCTCCACGGTGGGGCTGGTGGCAAGAATCAACTCTTTGACTGTGCCGCCTCGCAGACGCTCCAGCAGATTCTTGAGCTTTAACTGGTCCGGTCCAATGTTCTGAAGCGGTGAAAGGGAGCCGTGCAGGACGTGGTATTGTCCGTGGTACTCGCGGGTCTTCTCCACGGTGATCACGTTGTAGGGCGTCTCCACTACACAAATTATTTCACCAGTGCGACGGGTGTCTGTGCAGTAGTCGCAGGGATCGAGTTCCGTGAGATTATTGCAGATGCTGCACAGATGGATTTTGTCTTTGGCGTCAATGATGGCCGCGGCCAGGCGCTCCGCGTCTTCGCGGGAGGCGCGTTCCAGGTGGAAGGCGATGCGCTGGGCGGATTTCTGCCCGATCCCGGGCAGGCGTTTAAACTCGTCTATCAGGCGAGCCAATGGCTCAGCGTAATCTTTCATTGTTGTGGAGGTTCGCTTTGTCGGATTTCGTGTTCAAAGACTGGTTCAGGTCAGGCCGGGAATGTTGAGTCCGCCGGCCAGACTGCCCATCTGGTTGGACATCTGCTCGTCCACTCTTCTCGCGGCTTCATTGCAGGCAACCAGAATCAGGTCTTGCAACATTTCCAGATCCTGGGAAGCAAAGACTTCAGGATCAATGCGCACTTCGTGGAGCTGCTTCTGCCCATTCATTTTGACGGTGACCATGCCCCCGCCCGCCGTGGCTTCCACCACCAGCTCATCCAGTTGCTTTTGCAATTGTTCCTGGAATTGCTGGACTTGTTTCAGGATCTGTTGCATTTGCAGTGGGTTTTTCATTGTCACTCCCGGCTCAGGTCCTTTACATCCAACACCGTGCCATCGAACCTCTTGCGAAAGGCTTCCACGGTCTGATCGCGCTCGGCACGTTCGCGTACGCTTGGCCGCTCCACTCGCGCTTCAACTTCCTGCATTTCAAGTCTAACACAAATTTTCAACGGTTGGCCCAGCACTTCCGCGCACACCGCCCGAAGTGTCTCTTGCTGCTCGCGGTTCTTCAACAGCTCCGCAAAAAAAGAATCCTTTTGGGAATAGACAAACGTGGCTTCACCATTTTCGCAGGTCCAACTAGCCACGTGCTCCAGGCAACTGCCGAGAAAATTCGATTGGCCGTAGACCTTGGAGATGATCGTGGCGAGCGTGGCATCCTTCGGGGCGGACGAAGCAGCCATTGCTGTCTCCACCGGAGCAGGCGGGCGCGGTGCCGGCGTCGGCGGTACGGGGGCTGAAATCGCAGGCGCGGCCGGCCGTTGCTCCGCTGGCGGTCTTTCAAAACTCGCGGGACGAACCGGGCGCGACGGTTCTGGAGCGACGCGCGTGGGCGGCGGCGCAGCGGGGCGCGGGGCTGGAGCGACCTTGCCTGGCAGTGCGACGTTGCCGAGTCCGCTGAGCAGCATCTCCAGCGAAGCCAGGCGACGAGCGTGCACCATTTTCATTAAAGCCAATTCCAAATGGAAGCGCGGGACCAACGCATAGCGCATCTCGCTTTCCGCCCGCAACAGGATATTAAAAAACCGCGAGAGGTCTTCTTCGCTGAAGCGTGTTGCGAGTTCGCTGATGTGCTTGCGTTGTTCGGTGGGAACCTGGATCAACGGACTATCCCCGCCGCAACTGCGCCCAATCATCAGGTCGCGGACGTATCGCGTAAGCTCACCGCAGAAGTGGGCGAGTTCGTAGCCCTCCGCCGCCAGTTGCCCAACTTGTTCCAAAACCTTGCGCGAGTCCGCGGCATCAACGGCTCGCAGCATATCGGCCAACAATTCCGCGGGCACCACGCCCAGTACCTGGCGCACACGCTTCTCATCCAGATGACCCCCGCAGGCGGCAATCACCTGGTCCAGCAGGGAGAGAGCATCGCGCATGCTGCCTTCCGCCGCTTGCGCCAGCGTGGAGACGGAGCCTTCATCAGCGTCGACTTTTTCATCGGTCACTACCGCGCGGATGCGATCATAGATTTCCCCATAATCCAGAAGGCGAAAAGAAAAATGCTGGCAGCGGGACTGGATGGTGGGGGGCAGTTTGTGCGGCTCAGTTGTGGCCAGCATGAAGAGCGAGCGCGGCGGCGGCTCCTCCAATGTCTTGAGCAGCGCGTTGAAGGCTTCCGTCGTAAGCATGTGCGCTTCGTCAATGAGGAATATCTTGTAGCGATCACGCGCAGGCAGGTAGCGCACAGCCTCCCGCAGCTCACGGATTTCATCGATGCCA
>OCZT010003925.1_pt1 | contig 15152 bp, 18 predicted proteins | sample 1539031 | NCBI WGS metagenome assembly OCZT01 (sample SAMEA3539308, study PRJEB22396) | soil metagenome | biome: tundra; feature: field; material: soil | place: USA | collected 2010-05 | depth 0.15 m
GTAAGACTGCTAAGGGCGAATCGTCCGGAACGGGCGGCGCTAAAGAGAAGACAGCCGGAGGGGCGGCTGCGAAGGGCGGTCAAAAGGCTCGCTCGACTAAGCGCGGTCCGAAACCGCCGAGCGAGCAGGGATAAGTCGGGGCCGGAAATGTGAAACAAACCGCGATCGAAAAGAAAGCACCAAACTCTCTGAAAGAAACGAGCCAATATGCGCTCGCTTTCGGCGTGATCGCGTTGATGTTCTACGTGATCGGTTTTCCCGTCTTCATTCTTTTCTTCTTCGGCGTCCTCGCATTTTTCATTTGGAAGGCGTTCTCAACCGAGAACCGCGACAGCACGCGCCGTATCTTTGAATTCTACCTTTCGGCCAATGAGATTTTGCGTGAGGACGATCGCAGGTGGTACGGCTTTGAAATCCAGGAGACGATATCGCGGGGTGAATCGATCCTCAAATCAATGAGCTCGGCCCCGCCGCTCGTTCATTATTGCCTCGGAGCTCTATATCAGAAGATCGGCGATCATGGCGCCGCCGCAAAACATCTGGGCTACGTCGTCGAGGACGGCACCGCGGACGAATTATCGATAGTATTTCCCACAAAAGAGTTGCGTGAATACGTTCGCATCCTTCGCAAGATCGAACGCTCCCCGGCCGAAGCACCGCTTACGTCATCCGCGGTTCGGGCGCTAGAGCGCGGCCGTAAGAACAAAGCGAAGACGTTGCTGGATGAGAGCCGTTCGCTGGCGACGGACGAATCAAAGATGTTGGAAAGCGTTCATGCCGATGAATCGGCCGGAGCATCCGTCAATGACAACGAAGACCATGGGCCGCTGAAGCCGCTGTCGGTCGTGGACGAGGTCGAGTCCCACGATGCAGAGCAGGGAATTACATATCGTTTCGCGGATTTTACGAAATCAAAGCGGCGAAAGAAAGCCGAAGCCGCCCCGCCCGATCGTAAGACGATCTCAGAAGTGCTCCACGACATCTACGACGAGAATGTGCAGTAGGTGAAATCGCTATTCGTCTTTTGGTGTTATTAGCGATGTTTAGTCGCTATCTCAGCAGATAACCACGAAAAGACACGAAACTCACGAAAGAAAACAACGGGAAGATCCTTTGCGGCCTTTGCAGCTTCGCGTCTCTCCGTTGGAAATATTTCGTTCGGAGTCGCACCTCCAGGCGGTTTGTTGCCAACGTAGAGGCCTGCTAAAGCAGGGACTCCAAACAAGATCATCCCCCGCCACGCAAACCAAAAAACTTCCTTATCGATCGCATCACGCTCTTTCGCTTTGCGTCCTGCTTTTCATCAGACCCAACTTCCTCTTGCGCATTGAGAAGCTCACGTCGCTCCTCGACAAGCTCATAGATCGATTGAACCAGCGCGGGATTGCCTTCGAAGATTGGTTTGAGACCATTTTTGTCGATCCTGAGGACCTCGGTCTCATCGACGGCAACGACGGTTGCCGTTCGCGGTTCGCCCGTGAGCAGGCTCATTTCACCAAAGAAATCGTTCTCACGCAGGTCGTTGATCGTCTTTATGCCGTCTTTCTCAGGTATCTGGACCTTTACATGCCCGCGGACGATGACGCACATCGACTTGCCTTCCTCTCCTTGGCGGACGATCGCTTCGCCCGGAGCATAGATACGTGTTGACGATTCATTCGCAAGCCGCTCGATCTCTTCTTCAGAAAGCGGCGAGAATATCTCCACTTGGCTGAGTTTTTCGGCGTATTGATTGATGATGTCCTCTGGCGGTACTTCTGGTGGTTTGTCCTCCATATAGACCGTCCGGGTCGGATATGCAAACCCGAAGCCCTCGCGCTGGAATAAATACCAGATCCGTTGACGTATCAACGCGTCGGTGTTGTTGTAGCGGGGGTAATCATCGAGCCAATACTTTACCTCCCAATCGATGCCGTTATCGCCGAGGTTCCTAATCCGTACGATCGGACGGATCTTGTGCGACACATTCTCGACCTGCCTCACCGCCTCGCGAACCATGTGGATCGTCTTCGCCGGCGAATGTGAATAAAGAGTATTAAAAGAAACGTAGCGCGCGTTAAGATTGTTCTTCGGTGCGACCTCAAAAACTTCCTTACTGAGCACGGCATTACTGATTATCAGCAGCTTGTTCTGATTCGTTCGGATCTTTACGCCGCGCCACGACACGCTCTCAACGACTCCGCTTCCCCGATTTGTCAACGAAATGAAATCGCCAACCTGGAAAGGCTGATCTGCCTGCATGGCGAGACCTGCAAACAGGTTGCCGAGAGTGTCCTGTAATGCCAGACCGACGACAATACCGATGATCGTCGATCCGGTAAACAACGGCGCAAGTTGTACAGTCGGAAATTCCCGTTGAAACAATAGGAAGAAGGCAACGATGTAGATGACGATCGACATGACCGTCTTAATAAGCGTCGAGATCTCTCGCTGTGTAGCATTCCGATACGCGGTACGAACGATCAGATCGCCGATAAACCGCACAACGGTAATGACCAACGCCATGCCTATGAAGATCCGGATAAGCTTTAGGATGCTGGATAGGAGATTCAGCCATGTTTCAGCCATTCCGAAATGACGTGTGCCCTCTTCAGGTTGGAAACTGCCGCCGTCGGCTGGTATGTAAGAATATCCGAACTCCGGCGAGATGTAGGTCAGGAGCCAGTACTTAAATGGCGAAAAAAGAATAAGGATGACGACCAGGCTTAGAGCTAAAATAATGAAATAGCCGGCTTTTTTGGGTGTGTCGGAGGCAGGCATATTTTAGAGCTAGAACATATCAGCAATCGTTTTTCCAATCAACAGCAGAGAAAGTATCGATATGATGATGGTTGTTAAATAAGCGAGGATATTAAGGGTCAGCGAATTTTTATATTCACCCATGATCTCGGCATCGTTGGCGAGTTTAACGCTTGCCAATAGCAGCACCGGCAGCAGTATGCCGTTAACACATTGGGCGACAAGAAGAAGCGTGATCGGTGGAATGCCGGGGATCATTGCAACCACGCCGCCGACAACAACGAGAGCCGTAAAGATCCCCAGAAAGATCGGCGCCTCTCTAAACGTCCTCGACAGGCCCTTCTCAAAACCGAGGGCTTCGCTTAGCGAATAAGCGGTCGCGAGAGGTACGACTGCCATCGCCAGCATCGATGCACCAAAAAGGCCGACCGCGAACAGGTACTCGGCATAAACGCCCGCCATAGGGACGAGCGACTCGGCCGCCGTCGCCGCTGAATCGATATTCGTAATTCCATGAGTATAAAGTGTCGCGGCGGTACAGATCACGATAAAGGCAGCGATTATGTCCGCAAACGTCATGCCGATGATCACATCAGCACGGGCGACCGGAAGATCATCTTTGTCCATCCCCTTCTCAACCGCGGCGGATTGAACATAGATCTGCATGAAGGGGGCGATGGTCGTCCCGATCAGTGCCATGACGGTGAATAAATACCCGGTGTCCATGCTAACCGTTGGCCGGACGAAATTTATCGCTACCTCGGACCAATCAGGCTTCGAAAGAAATGCAGAGATCACGTAGGCGAAAAATACAAGCGACATCACCAAAAAGACACGTTCAATGCGTTTTGGTGAGCCCCTGACCACAAGCCACCAGATGATCGCACCCGAAATAGGGATAGCGATAAACCTCGATACCCCGAGCAGCTCCGCAGCCTGTCCGATACCGACAAACTCCGAAACAATGACGCCCGAATTTGCTATCAGAAGCGCGAGCATTACGAAGGCCGTCCATCGGACGCCGAACTGTTCGCGGATCAGATCGGCCAGACCCTGCCCGGTCACAACCCCTATCCGCATGCACATTTCCTGGACAACGATCAGGCTGATCGTCATCGGGATAAACGTCCAAAGAAGGGTATACCCGTAGGCCGCGCCCGCACTGGAGTATGTGGCGATGCCACCGGCGTCGTTTCCTGCATTTGCCGCGATTATTCCGGGGCCGAGAATGGCCAGGTAGGTTACAAAGCGGTATTCAGATAGACCACGACGAAGCCGCCCGGGAATGCGGCGCACCCGTTGAGCAAACTTTTTCGGTGAAAAGCGTGTCAGGTCCATTTCTACTACTTCCGTCGTCTATCATCTTGTCAGAACCGGAGGGGGTCGCCACCGGGGATTCTGTATTAAGCGAAAAAAAACTATAACACGAAATATGCAGACATCATGAGTCGGCGGTGGGGCCTCCTGGAAGCGCGGCTTTTCCTCGCGTCTTTTCAAATGATGCCAAAAATGACGGCCGAATTTGAGAAATTGGAAACGGCCCGGGCGGCGACGGCGCGGATACGGTACGCGTAGAACTGACCCGGCGAAACGGGCGTGTCAATAAACGACTGCTTTTTGGTTGTCGTATGTAGACGCCACTCACCGTCGCGACCCTCGCGACGCCATATTTCGTAGGTCGCCCTTCCCGACGTGTTGTTACCGTGAAATCTGCCCCGGTTTGTGCCATTGAGTGATCCTGTGACGGCAAGATCGCTCGGATCTTTCGGGACAAATATAGAAAGTGGGGTGAACGGATAGTCAAAATTGCATAGAACGAACTGGCTTTCGGGTGCGGCGGCTGCTTTCAAGGTATTCCGGATCTGAACGAGCCGCTCGGTTAGCGCTTCTCGTGTACTGTTCTTTGCGCTTACAGCCGCCTTGCGTTGACTTTCGATAACAAATGCCTCGGCCAACTGTTCGGCAAGGATTTCCGGCAAATCCCCGAGTTCGGCAAGCAGGGTGGAGCGCAAATTGCTGTCAATCGCGTCAAGTTCGGGCCCCGAAAGGACCACCTTTATATTTTTTGCAAAATCGGGCAGCTGGTCTTCATTTAGTTTTCTAAAGTTCATAGATAGCTATTCCTCACATGGAAGTTTTCTTTTGCAATGCAACCGGGATGTCGTCCGATTATTCGTCAGAATACAACAGCTGTATCATATTTGTCAATGAGTTTTTTGTACTTTCACTCGAAAGATTTCTGAGAGTAGCGAGGGAAGGCGCGAATCTAGTGCAAAAAGGCAAATTGTTAGACAATGCGAAGTAAGAAACAGTCATTGTAGGAGAAGAAATGCACATTTTCGTGCTGCAAATGCAGAATTACTAGCCGGAAATGCACATTTCCAAGCCGAAAACGCGCATTTGTATGGCCGAAATGCGCATTGTCGTGGCGGAAACGCGCATTCTTCGGATGAAAATGCACATTTCTACGATGAAAATGCACATTTCTACGATGAAAATACACATTTTTGCAATGAATATGCATATTTTTGCAACAAAGACGCACATTTGAAGGGCGGAAACGCAAATTGTGGTCTGACCACGTGAGCTCTTCTAAGAGAACGGCGGGGCCTCGCTGTTATGCGAGAGAGGACGCGAGAGGAAACGATCGGGCGTATTGTAATTCCGACGGACGAAGCTCCGTCACGACCTTGATTCTGCCCACCGATTTGCGTTTTCTCGGTTAGAAGGCGAGGTTTTGCTTGTGGGGCTATTGTTCTTGCGGCTTGCCGATACGCATAGCGGCGAGGCTTGCGCCATCGCAAGGGGCATTTTCCAAATCATCGAGGCTATGCCACCGTTCCGGCGGCGTTGCCGCCGGAATTAGATCCCCTTATGTCGTCGGGGCAATCCTCGCCGCGGTGGCGGGCGGCAAAGCCGCGGATTCGGATTGGCCTTGAGGCGCGAGTTTTGCTATTGTGGCGAGATATGAGATCGATTCTATACAAAAAAGGTATTAGTGTTTTCCTTTTTCTTTCGCTGTTTGTTGCATTCGTTCCGGTTGGAACAAACGCCCGGGCCGCATTGCGCGAACCGGCCCGCGGGCGACATGCAATGGTCGCCTCGCAGCAGGAACTGGCTTCAAAGATCGGCGTCGACATCATTAAAAAGGGCGGAAATGCTGTTGACGCTGCGATCGCAACCGGTATTGCGCTCGCGGTTGTCTACCCCGAGGCGGGAAATCTCGGCGGCGGCGGATTTATGCTTATCAGGAAGGCAAACGGCGAGGTGCATGCGATCGATTATCGCGAGATGGCGCCAAAAGCCGCCGGGCGGGACCTATACATCGATAAAAACGGCAATCTCATAAAAGGCGAGGGCTCGTCGACTGTCGGTTACCATGCGTCTGGCGTCCCGGGAACGCTTGCCGGGTTCGACCTTGCGTTCAAAAAATATGGTTCCGGCAGGATCACCTGGCGTGATCTGATCGAACCGGCGCGGCAGTACGCGATAAATGGCTATGTGTTGTCGAACCGGGTAGCCAATTTGCTCCGTTCCTACGACAAATCCCTATCAAAATACGAGGAGAGCAAGCGGATCTTTCTAAACGGCGGCCACTTTTATGAAGAAGGCGATACATTTCGTCAACCTGACCTCGCGCGGACGCTTGAAAGGATAGAAAGAAACGGCGCGGCCGAGTTTTACGCCGGGGAAACCGCTCGCATGATCGCTGCCGACATGAAAGCTCACGGAGGTTTGATCACACTCGACGATCTTAAGAATTATCAAGCGAAAGAACGTACCGCTCTCAAGGGCAATTATCGTGGTTACGAAGTTATAACCATGCCGCCGCCCAGCTCAGGTGGGATCGTCATGCTTGAAACGCTGAACATGCTCGAGGGATACGACATCAGGAAGATGCAGTCGAATTCGGCGGCAAAATATCACGTCGTGGCCGAAGCACTTCGCCGGTCGTTTGCCGATCGGGCCGAGTTTATGGGCGATCCGGATTTCACAACGGTTCCGGTGGCAAAACTCATTGATAAGAAATATGCCGAGGAGCGGCGCCAATCGATCGATCTCAAAAAAGCCTCGTCAAGCGTCAAGGTCGGCCACGGCGATATTCCGTCGGGAGAGTCGATGGACACGACCAATTTTACTGTTGTCGACCAGCAGGGAACGGTCGTTGTCAATACCTACACCCTTAATGACCTCTATGGATCGCAGGTCACGGTAAAGGGAACCGGCGTCTTGTTGAACGACGAGATGGACGATTTTGCCGCCCGGCCGGGAAAACCTAATATGTTCGGCCTTATTCAGGGTGAAAAGAATTCGGTCCAACCGGGTAAACGGCCGCTCTCATCCATGACACCGACCATCGTTTTGCGAAAGGATGGCTCGCTTTGGTTTGCACTCGGTGCACGCGGCGGCCCGAGAATTATCTCGGCGGTTATCGAGTCGGTGATAAACGTCATCGATCACGATATGGACATCCAGGCCGCGATCGACGCCCCGCGCATCCATCATCAATGGCTGCCGGACGAGCTGTTATATGAGCCCGTGGGCTTTTCGCCGGACACGTTGAACATCCTTTCTGAGTATGGGCATAAGTTCACCGAGCGACCGGGTTATGTGGCACAGGCGACGGGAATCATGATCGATGGCAAAGGCGTCCGGTTGGGCGCTATAGACGCGCGTGGCGACGGCGAAGCGGTGGGGTATTAAGGAAAGCGGCCCGCCTCCCTTAGACATAAACTATCTTCACTAACAAGCCAGCGGTCATTGAACGCGGAGACAGATCCACCGCGTAGCGGTGTGTTGAATGTAGCCGTGGCCTTCAGGCTACGGTTGGTGCGGACATAAGTTACGCGTCGCATAGCGACGCTTGAACAAAAGATCCCTCAGGCCGCAGTTTACAAAGATGATCATGCGAATGGTTATCGCCCCCCGCTTTTGTTCAGCCGTCGCTGACGCGACGGAGAATCATTCGACGTGACCTTTACCGTGGGTTAAAACACCACGGCTACTGTCAAATGTCGCGATGCGACAGAGAAGGATGTTTAGCAGTTAGCGGTTATCAACCAGTCACGCGTCTTTTCCTATCAGCTTGGTCGTCCCGTCGGTGACGCTGGTCGGCGTGGGCAGTAAATCATCGGTTGAATAGATAGTTCTGGCTGCGTCGGTAAGCGACGCTTGAGATTGTCCGGCAAAGGCTGGCCGGCGATGCCCGATTACTTCCGGTTTAAAATCCGGATGCCCACCGTAGACATATGAATCGTACACAAGTGCAGTAACGACTCGCACAAAGGCGACGATGGCCACAACAAGCGACGGCACCACGATCTCGGACCACTCGGATCCGCTGATAATTACGACAAGAGCGCTGACCGGCAGCATTACGACCGCCGCTATAAGGAGATAGGCGCCTTGTTTCAGGGCACGCTGTCGCCGGGTAAGCTTGGATTTACGGATAACGTCGGCCGATAGGCCTTCGTGAGCAACCAATTCGGTAACTGCGTCGAGTGCGAGACCGCATTTCGAGCAAAAACTGGTTTCGACTGAGATCTGTTCTGTGCTGCATCGCGGACAATACATCTAGGTTGTTCTCCTTACTCATCCTTTTCGAGCAGCTTTGTTGTATTCTCGGTAACGCTCGCCGGCTGAAGATCGTTTGTATCTCGCCACATGCCGGTACCCGGCAGACCATAATCGGATACCGGTACCGTCTGCGATCCCGGAAGGGAACGCTGTGTAGTAATTTTCCCAAGATTGCCAAGCGTTTCGTCCGAGATCGCGGAAGGGGATCGTCTAGTCTCGCGTCCCTCTATCATAAGGGCGTATCCCATCCGAAAGAGCGAGGCGAAACCCAGCAAAATTGCGAGCATTGCCGTAACCACCGGAACAATTGGGCTTAGACCAAGAGCCTTTGAGACGAATGACATGATAGGAACGAGCAGCAAGGCCAGAAGGAAAATAAGCATTCCTTGACGCACGCCGCGCCCACGCGCCTTCGCGGCTTTGTCAGATGCGGAAACCAACTCTTGAGGCGATGCACCGCCGGTTAATATTAATTCCGAGGTACCTGTCAGCAGAAAACCGCAACGCGAGCAAAAGCTCGTATCGGGTGAGGTCCGTTCTTGTCCACAGTTTGGGCAAAACATTAGCGAAGGTCTTGTTGTTCGTCCTTTTCGAGCAATCTCGTCGTAGCCTCGGTGACACTCCTGGGTTCGAGATCGGCGGTGTCTCGCCAACTTCCGGTTTGCGGCGGGGCATATGACGACACGGGAAATGTCTGCTGGGGCGGCAAGCTGCCGCGCTCAGCCGGATGCGGAAGACCCGCCATCATATTTCCGGATAACATCTTTTCAGCGGCCGTCGGCGCTCGTTTCAAGAACATCAATGACGATGCAAGAATTAACAGCCCGCCGAAAATACCGATGATTGCCGAGGCTCCGGCCAGGGGGCTGACGCGGAGAACACCCCAAAGCGGCGCCATAATGAGCAGGAAAAATAAGCACCAGAGAATGCTGAACTTGGCCCCGTTAGCTCGCGTCAACAACGTCTTCTGGCTTTCCAATGCCGCAAGTTGCGGTAAATAACCGCCGTGGGCGACTACCTCGGAGACGACACTAAGCGGCATCCCGCAGCGCGAGCAAAATTTTGTGTCGTTAGAGATCTGTTGTTGTCCGCAACTGGGGCAGTGCATTAGCGAATATCCTGTTGATCGTGATCAAGCAGCTTGGTCGTGCTTTCGGTCACACTTGTCGGCTGCAAATCGTTGGTGTCACGCCAGCTTCCGGTTTGGGGCGCGGCGAAATGGGATGCTGGATAGGACTGTTGCGGCGGCGACGCGGATAGGTGTGCTCCGCCGAGGCCTCCCGGCAAGCGATCTCCTTGAAAGTCGGGAAATTTAACCCTCGAACTGGGAAGAAAGACGAGTGACGCGATCACTATTATCATTGCGCCAAAGACGCCCGTAATCGCGAGTATCCCAATAAATTCCTCGGGAGCATTCAAGATCCCGAAAAAAGCGGTTAGGAACATTGTCAGAACGATAAACCACAGGACACCGGCAAAGACACCATTCTTTTTGGTAAACAGTGTCCTCTTCTTGTTCAACTCGGCGAGCTGAGGCAAGTATCCGCCATGTGCAACGACCTCAGCCACAACGCCCAGCGGCATTCCGCAACGCGAGCAGAATTTTGTCTCGTTCGAGATCTGTTGTTGTCCGCAACTAGGGCAGTGCATTTGAGACGCTCCGGTAATCAGAGAGATCTAGTCAATATTAAACGAATTCTGGCACGAATAAGTTCGCTATGCAACGAATTCAGAATCGGGGAAGCTGCTTGTCTGACAGAACTTGAAAGATCGCAAATGCCCGGCCCTGAAAATGCTCGGCCATCGAAAGAGCTGTTAATAGCACGTCGGCGATAGGGGTGAGCTTTTCGGGGGCGGGTATCTCGCGACCAAGGTCCGCGTCCGAGGCAAAGAAACAAAACCCTCGTTTTCGTGTGGCTTCTGTTTCATCCAGATAATTGAAGATGCTCTCTTTGGTCGAAAGCTTTTCGCGCAAGGTCCATTCGAACGGATCATCCCAGAGCCTGGCTGTGATGCCGCCAAAGGTCTTTTCGACCATCGCCGCGCTGCGCAAGATGTATTCGCCGCATGAAAAAGGTGTCATCTCGCGCTTTAGCTCGCGTGGACGTCGATAAAGGTCGCGCTCGTCTATTTTTTCGAGCAGCTGGCGGGAACGGTGGTCAAGCGAAATAAATCGCTTATTTAGGGCAGGCAGAACGAGATCCATAAAAAGAGCGGCTCTCTGAAATGAGGAGCCGCCCAATTTTATCATTCATCCTGCAAGACCTAAAGAATCAACGCTTGCCGTAACGCCGGCCTTTTTCCCATAGTCCGAGACCGTAGTTTTTGCCTTGCCAGTTGACGCCCGTGCCTACAACGCCCTTAACGCCCACCTCGGTGGCTTTTGCCGGAACGTTGCGATCGGTGACGAGCACCCAAATTGTGCCTGTACCGTCGTCGATCTTGTATGCACCGCCTCCCATCCGGGTCCCAGGAATAGAAATGCCGTAGCTGTCGCGTACGACACCTGTAATTATGACTTCCTTATCCTGGTATCTCGTTGGATTACGTTCGATCTCGGCTATTGTGCGCCGCTGTGGGCAACCGGTCGTAAACAATCCGATCAGGAGCAAACTTGCAAAAAGAACCGCTGTTGAAATGGTTTTCATCATCATCTCCTTTTCAAATGAATTCGGAAGAGACTCTTAACTATCGTAAAAGATTCGCTCGTATCTAAAAAGTTTGCCATATTTTTTGAATTTTGCCATGCTAAATCGAGCCCATACCCGACGAACCAAAAGATGGCCGAAAGTGCTCTTTCTGAAAAAGCTTTGTCCGTTTGCTCAAGTGTAAACGATGCCGCGTGGCACGATCTGTCGGGTGACGGCGCGTACGAGTGTTGGCATTTTGACGCGGTCTCAGATGACGGACGCGAGGCGCTGGTTGTCAATTTCTATGACAACTATGTTTTGTCACCCCGATATCACGACCGGGTCAAACTCGGCGTCCGGTCTTTGAACGATGGATCCACAATGACAAGGGTCCCGGCGGTTTCATTTACCTACGCGGTCGAAGGAAAAGCCGTATGCAGGGCGGTCAATGAATTCAGAGCCGGGGAGTTCAAGGCGGATACAGACCGCATCGGCGTAAAGATCGGCGGATCGGAATTTCACTCGGATACAGTCGAGTATGGCACGGGCTATTTATTAAAGCTAAATTTGCGAACCGTCCGCGGCCGGCACATAAATGCCGAACTCGAATGGCTATTCGTCGAATCAAACCTTATGCCCCCGAAAGAATATGATGCCGATCTTGTTTGGAACATCGTCGCACCACGATCGGACGTAAGCGGACGCATATCGCTGATCGGAAGCCGCGGCGAGACCAGGAAACTGGTGCATTTTCGAGGTACCGGCTATCACGATCATCTTCGTTGTACCACATCGCGCTCCGATTCCCGAGGGACACGCGTCTGGGGCAGGGCCCATTTCATCGATACCACCGCTATCTTTAGTCAGACCGAACAAGGCGAGGAAAAGACGTTGAAACTTTTCCTTGTCCGTGACGGCGAAATGAGCGAAATGGATATGTCGGTCGAGAACAAAGACGTACGACGGGGCTTTCGCAATCGATTGTCGTTCATGGCCGACGGTCTCGAGTTGAAGATCGATGCTCAAAGAAAGATCTCATCAGACCCGTCGGAGTCCACAATGCTGAGTAATGTCATGCTCAATTTCTCGGACAAAGATTCGAGACACGCCAAGGGCCTGACGGGTTTGATCGAACCGTCGCCCCCAAGCAACGGGTTATCGCGCTGGATCGCGGATCTGCCGATAGGCCGCGAGGGGCGCTCGCCCTTGTTTTGAGAATGGGAATTAGGATTTGGGCTATGCCCGGTAGCATAGCGGCGAGACTTGCCGGCCGCGGGAGTTGCGGCAAGCCGCGAAACAAGCCGCCCTCCCACCACCTCGTCAGCCGAAGCGGCTGCCACTCCTCCTCGGGCAGGAGGAGAGCTAAAACGGGACTCCGAACGAGGGTCGGTTTCTTCTATGCGCCTCACGTCCAACATTTAAGCCCGGGAATTACCTCGTTAGAACGTTTCGCTGCCTCTTCGCGTGAGAAACCAAGGTTTCCTGTCATAAAATCGATCGACGACTGTACCATCTCGTCGACCGTCTGATCGGGGTTGGTAAAATTACCGTCTTTATAACAGAACAAACAGTACTCCGATGCGGGCGATCCGTCCGTCTCGGTGCCGCGGTATTCGGCTCCGGTGCCCAACGGCATACCGCAGCTTTGGCATCTTGCGCTTGTGTCCATACACCTAGATAAGTCGGACGGCGGTCCCGTAGGCAAGCACCTCGGTCGAAGCTTGCGAAAACTCGGTCGCATCATACCTCATGCCGATGATGGCATCGGCACCGATCTCATGCGCATGCTGGACCATTCGATTAAAGGCTTCCATACGCGCTTTCTCGCATACGTGGGCCCACTCTTCGATATTACCGCCGGCGATGGCTTTGAGTCCGCCGATAATCCCGCGTCCAATACCGGTCGCGCGAACGACGATGCCGCGAACAACGCCGAGGTATTCGGCGATCTGCCTTCCCTGGATATCGAATCCTGTTGTTACTATCATATTGTCCTCTTACGAAGCTTCTGCAGTAACCGCAGCAAAAGTTTGGCTGAATAAAGGTCGTAGCGCATAGGGGAGTTGAACCCCTCTTTCGAGGTTGAGAACCTCGCGTCCTAACCGATAGACGAATGCGCCGTATCGAAACGACGAAAGTATAGAACACCGCGGCTTACGTACGCAAGAACGGTGTCTCCGCGTGAATACCTATCGGCGATCGCGGGAAAGACGTAATTGGGTCCAAGACCGGCTAATGGCGCTAATAAACGAAAGAACAAATATCACCGCTCAACGGCAAAGAGAGGTCGCTCCTCCGGAGCTGCCGTGATGTTCACTATTCGTTTCTAAGCCCCGTGGGGGCGGTCTGTTTGTAGAATCGCATAAGCAAAAATTCAGTAAGCTCCAGAGGAGCGTCCTGTTATTCGATAGATATGTGAATCAAATATATTTTCCTGCGATGTTTGCCGAACGTTCGGTTTTCGAATTGGATTCCAACCCCCGGATGACCCCCTAATTTGACCACGGGCGAATGGGTTTCTAAACTAATAGATTGGACTACCAGTTAAATATCACACCTATGACACACGATCTCTTCGGAACACGACAAACTTTCAAAACAGGAACGGGCGCCGATGGCGCCTTTTATTCGCTTCCACGATTGGCTGATGCCGGCGTTGGCGATGTTTCCCGGCTACCAGTATCAATCCGCATCGTACTTGAATCCGTCTTAAGAAACTTTGACGGCGGGAAACGGGTTGCCGAATCGCACGTACGCGAACTCGCCGGTTGGCTCCCCAATGCGACCCGCACGGATGAGATCCCGTTCGTCGTGGCCCGCGTCGTGTTGCAGGATTTCACTGGGGTCCCGCTGCTCGTTGATCTGGCCGCAATGCGCTCGGCGGTTCGCCGGATGGGTAAGGACGCGGGTGTTATCGAACCTCTCGTCCCGGTCGATCTTGTCATCGATCATTCGGTCCAGGTTGATTTCGCCGGAACCGACACCGCGTTCGAACGAAACATGCAGGTCGAGTTTCGCCGCAATGAACAGCGATACAAATTCTTAAAGTGGGGGACACAGGCATTTCACGGCTTTAGCGTTGTACCGCCGGGGATCGGCATCGTTCACCAGGTCAATCTCGAATACCTGGCCAAGGGCGTCTTTGAAAGCGAGGGCGTTTTCTTTCCGGACACACTGGTTGGCACCGACTCACATACAACCATGATCAACGGGCTTGGGATCGTCGGTTGGGGCGTCGGGGGCATCGAGGCTGAAGCCGGTATGCTCGGCCAGCCGGTTTATATTCTCACGCCCGACGTCGTTGGTGTGCACCTGACGGGCGAGCTGCCGCAAGGTGCGACGGCCACCGACCTCGTACTGCGAATTACCGAGATGCTGCGAAAGGCAAACGTTGTCGGAAAGTTCGTCGAGTTCTTTGGCGATGGTGCGGCCGCCCTTCACGCAACCGACAGAGCGACGATTGCGAACATGGCGCCTGAATATGGTGCGACGATGGGATACTTCCCGGTCGATGAGAAGACCCTGAAGTACTTTGAAAATACGGGTCGGCCGCTGCAACACGTGGAAACCATTCGCAATTACTACACGGCGCAAGAAATGTTTGGTATTCCTCGTTTCGGGGACATCGACTACACGACGTTGATAGATCTCGATCTTGCGACGATCACCCCTTCGGTCGCGGGACCCAAACGTCCTCAGGACCGCATTGAACTCTCGAGTCTAGACGACCGGTTTATCGAGCTATTTACAAAAAGTGTCGCGGACGGCGGCTACGGAAAAGCGGCGGAAGACCTGGAGAGGCGTTACCGCGTCTTCATGGGTGGAATCCCGACTCCAGGTCATACGGGCGGCGGATCGCAGAAGCAGGGGTCGGCTCCCCAATCGATCCACAACACGGTTTCCCCGGACAATACAAATGTCCATACCGAGATCGAGATGATGAACAACCGGCCCACACCTGATCGCGTCGAAGTGTATGATCAGGACCCGGAAATAACCAGCACAACTGTCGGTAATGGCGATGTGTTGATCGCGGCGATCACCTCATGCACCAATACATCAAACCCGGCGGTGATGATCGCTGCCGGTATCGTAGCAAAGAAAGCGGCCACGCTTGGAATGAAGGTGCCACCTTACGTCAAAACATCACTTGCCCCGGGGTCGCGCGTGGTTAGAATGTCGAGATGCGCGGCATCTACTTCCCAT
>OCZT010003926.1_pt1 | contig 15151 bp, 9 predicted proteins | sample 1539031 | NCBI WGS metagenome assembly OCZT01 (sample SAMEA3539308, study PRJEB22396) | soil metagenome | biome: tundra; feature: field; material: soil | place: USA | collected 2010-05 | depth 0.15 m
ATTCACCAGGAGATTTGCACTAAATGCGGCGACTGTTATTCTAAATGCAAATTTGATGCAATAAAAATCTATTAAATGGAAATGCTTAACACTATCCTGAATGATAAAATAGTACAGGCTCAAAAAGGAGAGACAATCCTTGATTTAGTAACACGATTAAATGTGCATATCCCTACTTTATGCAATGATGACAGACTTGAACCATTCTCTTCCTGTTATTTATGTGTAGTCGAGATAGTAGGTATGCGGGGGCTTCAGCCTGCATGTTCAACAAAGGTTAACGAGGGGATGAAAATATATACCGATAACGATAAAGTCAGGAAATCCCGCAAGACAGCTCTCGAACTTCTCCTTAGTAACCATTATGCTGATTGTACCGCTCCTTGCCGCCAGACTTGCCCCGCCGGCGTCGACGTACAGGGATATGTTTCTCTTATCAACAAAGGATTGTATAAAGAAGCAATTGCTCTTATTAAAGAAGTTAATCCATTACCTGCTATTTGCGGAAGAGTCTGTGTGCGTCCCTGTGAAGCAGCTTGCAGAAGGAATTTTTTAGAAGAAACGGGGATCGGGATAGATTATCTGAAGCGCTATGCATCCGATGTCGATCTTGCTTCCGCAGAACCTTGGAAGCCCGAAGTAAAACAAAAAACCGGTAAGACGACTGCCATTATTGGCGCTGGTCCCGCTGGTCTTACAGCCGCCTATTATTTGGCAGTTGAAGGAATTGAAGCGGAGATATTTGAAGCTAGCCCTGAACCGGGGGGCATGCTAAGGTATGGAATCCCTCCTTACCGCCTGCCTAATGAAATAATTGATAAGGAAGTAAAGAATATAACCGACCTCGGGGTTAAGATTCATTATAATAAAAAACTTGGCTCCAACCTCTGTTATAAAGACATAAAACAAAAGTTTGATTCGTGTATCCTTACAATTGGTTCTCAGGTAGGGACAAGTATCGGCTGTGAAAATGATAAGGCGGAAAATGTTCTTTCCGGTATAGATTTTCTTAGAAATATGGAAATGACAGGTCAGCATTATGATTTTTCCGGTAAACATGTGGGTGTTATTGGTGGTGGGAATACCGCTATGGATTGCTGTAGAACTTCCATGCGCTGTAATGCAGAAAAAGTCTATATAATTTATCGCAGAACTGAAAAAGAGATGCCTGCTAACCCGATTGAAATCCATGAATCAAAGCTCGAGGGAATTGAATACTTATTCCTTACCGCTCCGGCTAAGGTTAATATGGATGAATCAGGTAAATTAAAATCGTTGTCCTGCTTTAAGATGGAACTTGGTGAACCCGATGCTTCTGGAAGAAGAAGACCCATTAAGATTGAAGGATCGGAATTTGAAATTAAACTTGATATTATTCTGGCTGCAATTGGGCAGAGGACTAATGTTGAGTTTCTTGATGACTTAAATAACAATCTTTATGAAAAGCTGGCAATAAATAAATGGGGGGATATTGATGCTGACAAAAAAACATTGCAGACATCTGTAAAAAATATATTTGCTGCCGGGGATGCTGTCACTGGTCCCACCACATTGATTGAAGCTATAGCTCAGGGAAGGAAAGCTGCTAAAAGCTGCTCTCAGTATTTAATGGGAATTCCCCTGACTGGAGAACCATACGAGTTTATCAGCAAAAAAGATAATTTTGAAAAACAGAAAAAAGAAGATTATAATGAAATTTATTCAATTCAGCTTATGGAGGAAATGTCTACTCTCGAAGTCGCTGAAAGAAAAAATTTCAATGAAGTTGAATTGGGGTATTCTGAACAGCAGGCGTATGATGAATCAAATAGATGCCTTGAATGCGGCTGCACTGAATATTATATATGTGATCTTAAAAAATATGCTACAGAGTATGGAGCCATCCAGACTAAATATGGCGGGGATTATAAAAAATACAGGATCGATTTTTCCCATCCTTTTATAGAGATTGATAATAATAAATGTATTCTCTGCTCACGTTGTGTCAGAATATGTAGCCAGGTTGTAAATGCCAATGCACTTGGATTAATTAACAGGGGCTTCGATACCTATGTCGCTCCAAGCGGAAAAGAATCACTGCCTGAAACAGAGTGCGAATCGTGTGGAATGTGTATCTCAACTTGTCCTACCGGTGCAATTACCGAAAATGTAATGTTTAAACCGGGTCCACTAAAAACTGAATCATTCAAAACAATCTGTAACTACTGTTCGGTTGGATGTGAACTTACCATTCATCATAAAAGTGGTTTCGTAATGAAAGTTACTGGGAGCAATGGATTGGTAAACTCTGATTCAAATATTTGCAGGCTCGCTAAGTTTGGATATAATTATCTCAATAATAGGGCACGATTAACATCTCCTTTGTTAAAAGTAAACGGCAGGTTTGAAGAAATTACTTTTGCTAAAGCAAATCAGATTATTGCTTCAAAAATAAAATCTGTTAAGCTCGATGAGAATTCATTCTATGCTGGGGCTCGGCTTACTAATGAAGAATTGTATCTTGTACAAAAACTGGCAAGAGAATATGTAAAAACAAATAATCTCTCAAGTTTCCATTATTCAGAAAGGGGAGATGGATATTTCTTTAATTCCTCAGCCAATCTTCCCTTCGAAGAATTAAATAATGTTAATAAGATATATCTTATTGGTTCAGAAATAAATTATGAGAATGCAGTAGTAGGATATATGATAAATAATACCCGCTTCCTCCATAATGCATCCCTTAAAGTGATTACTGATAATAATCAAAACCGGATGACGGGTAAGGCAGATTCTGTTCTTATTGTAAAATCTTATTATCATTTTATTAAAGCTGTAAATCATTACCTCCTTAATAATAATCTACAAAATGCCCTATTCATTAAAGACAACGTCAATGATTTTGAGGGCTTCTGTAATATAGTCCTTTTCGCAGATTATAATTTGTTGCTTAAAAATGCCGGTGTTACTGATGAACAGGTCTCATCCTTTGCCAATGAATATAATGATGAGATTAAAAGTGTAATTGTTTTTTCTGAAAAGCATCTCTCTTCTAATACTTCTAAGGAAATATTCAACCTGGCTTTGATTACGGGAAAACTCGGTAAAACATCCTGTGGAATAATTTCGCTGAAAGAGAAGAATAATTCGCAGGGTCTGATTGACATGGGGATTTCTCCTGAATTAAAAATAGGCGGAATAATAAATAGCACACCCGGTAACAATTTGGCGAAGAGTGAAATAAAAAACCTATTTATTTTCGGAGAAGATCCGGTTGGTTGTGCTAAAAATAAAAAAGAAATTCTTGACTTAATAAATAAAGCTTCCTTTAAAGTTGTAAGCGATTATTTCATTACTGAAACTGCTGAACTTGCCGATCTCATTCTCCCCTCATCTTTACCCTTTGAGTCCGGCGGAACATTTACTAATACACAAAAATATATTTTAAGCTTTCAGTCTGAAATGCAGTCAAAACTTGAGAAGAATAACTGCGAACAATTAATCGGTTTAATATCGGCCCTTGGGAATAAAATTAAATATAAAACCGGTCAGGATGTTACTGCCGCATTAGCATCTGAACTTCAGAAAATAGAAATCAAGGTCCCTCGTAAGAAGTATAATTTCAGCATCACAGACAATGATGATATTAACCGCAAATATGAATATGGATGTGACTATATCGTAAAGAGTTTTGAGGAAGATTTCCGGAAAGCATTCGAAAATATTTAAGAATTAAATAAGGTATATAATAATGAAACAGTTTAGTTCAGCAGATGATATACTTGATTTTGCCATAAATAATGAACAAGACGCTTTCGAGTTTTATTCAAAATATGCTGGGCTTGTCAAAAAGGAAATGCAAGATACTTTCTTAGAGTTTGCACAGGAAGAGATCCAACATAAAGCCCGCCTGATGAAAATAAAAGAAGACAAGATGTTTTCTTTTTCGCCCGAAACAATAAATAGTTTAAATATAAGTGATTATACTACGTCCGGAAATTTTACTCTGGATCTCAGTTACCAGGATGCGCTTATTCTTGCGATGCTAAAGGAAAAAGCCGCTTTTAAGCTTTACATCAACTTATCACAAAAGACCAATATTCCTTTCCTTAAAGAACTTTTCCTCTCACTTGCACAGGAAGAATCCAAACACAAACTCCGATTTGAACTGGAATATGATGAGAATATATTGAAGGAAAATTAACCTTAATCAGGATTCAATAAATATTAAAAAGGGAAGAAAGTTACGCAGATAAAAGGGGGAGAGGCTGTTAACTAAAATTTGAATTTGTGTGGGGATGGGATATTTAATTATCTTGAATTCAAAGTTCAGCTTTTTGTAACAGCCTCTAATTGGTTTAATAATATAAGCTTTGTACACTGATCAATGCAGCATCAGGGTCATGCTCCTTTACAAAGCTAAAAAAGTCTTTATTGTAATATTCCTGGTGAGAGCTTTCAAATTCCTTTAGAAGCTCCTTGATCCTTTGATGATCAAGCTTGCTTTTAAAGAAATTCTCCTCCTCTTTGTCATCATAAATCCTGTAATAATTTTTTGCTATAGCTTCCATTTTACACCTTTTAATAAAAATTTAATTTAAGATCTCTTCTGCATGAAGTATATCCGAGAAGCTTTCATTCTTTATTGATTCAAAATTCTTCCTTGCATTAGCTAATGAATTGAGGATATACCTGTTTGCAATAAATATTTTCTTCGGTTCTATTTCGGCTTCTCCTAACAGCAGGTAACCGACATATAAATAACTGTAAAGATCAACTAGATCTTTTGCTGCAATATCTTGGAATGAAGAATCTTTTTTATCAAGGACATATTTTAATGCTTCTTTATATATCTCCCTAATTTCTTTAAGGAATCCTGCAAGACGGTTTAATCCTCCCTTATATTCTTTGGATTCCTTTCCATCAAAATAATCTGCAAGTACATCATTTATCACACCTCCCGAAGCAGCAACAATCTGCATCTGTGAGGTACCTTCATAAATGTTTGTTATGCGCGCATCTCTTGCATGTCTTTCCACATTGAATTCCTTCATATAACCTGTGCCGCCATGGATTTGGATAGCATCATGTGTTATCTTATTGGAGGATTCGGAAAGGATATATTTTGTCATTGGAGTCAGAAGGTTGGCAAGTTTTATCGCATACTTCAGCTTTTGGGTTTCATCTGTATATGATTTACCTTCCGATTTCAGTTTATCAATCAGTTCTTCAAGTTTCTCTTTCCTGTCAACCGTTAATGCAGTGCTGTAAAAGAGCGAGCGGTTGCTTTCAATTTTCTCCTTCATATCTATAAGCATGTTGGTCACAACTGGGATGTTGTATATCGCCTTGCCAAACTGCTCTCTTTCCTTTGCATATTTCAAAGCTTCATTAAATGCCGCTTGTGAAATACCCAGCGCCTGTGCAGATACTCCCATTCTTGCTCGGTACATCAGGTCCAGTACATATTTAATTAAACCGAATTTCCTTTGTCCCACTAACTGTGCAGGAGTATCATTAAACTGAAGTTCACATGTTGGTGAACCATGGATGCCAAGCTTGTTTTCAATTCTTCTTACTTTCACCGAATGATCACCATAACAGGCGAATAAGCTTAATCCTCTTCCATCCTTTGTGCCTGCTTCTGACCTTGCAAGTACAAGAAGTACTTCGCCATTTCCGTTTGTGATAAATCTTTTACATCCTTTTAAGAACCATTTTCCTTCTGCATTCTGGTATGCCTGCAGCTTTACAGCCTGCAGATCGCTTCCTGCATCCGGTTCGGTCAATGCCATTGCACCAGTAACTTCTCCTGTACAGAAACGGGGGAGATATTCCTGTCTCTGTGCTTCGTTTCCGAATTTCCTTATTGTATCCCCGATATCTTGTAAACCGAAAATGTTCATTAACGAAGCATCTGCACGCGAAAGTATCTCAACTGCCATCATATACATTGTGAACGGAAAATTAAGTCCTCCGTATTTGCGGGGGAATATCATTCCCATCAAGTCCGCCTGGGAAAGTTGTTTAAGATTTTCCTGTGTTCCCTTTGCATAGTGCACTTTCCCGTCTATTAACTTCGCTCCCTCATGATCAACATCCGGTGCACGAGGTGCAATAAAGTTCCCTGCCATATCTCCCACAACTTCAAGTACCTTGCGGTAATTCTCTATGGCATCTTCATAATTGACCGGTGCATAATTAAATTCTTTCGCCTGTTCATAATTATCCTCAGTTATTTCAACAATATCTTTTAAGTCAAGATTTTTGAACTGGAACTGAATATCACGGTTATCTTTGAAAAAATTAGGCATAAAATCCTTTATTTCAATTTTTGTTTATATGCTTCAATAAAATTAGGAATTACTTCAGCTGCGTCTCCAACAATTCCATAATGACTGACGCCGAAAATGGGGGCATCCGGATCATTGTTTATCGCAATAATCTTATTTGCTTCCTGCATTCCTGCCCTGTGCTGAATTGCCCCTGAAATACCCACTGCAATATAAAGTTTAGGTCTTACTGTAACTCCTGTCTGACCGACCTGCCTTTCCGGAGGAATAAATCCCGCATCAACAGCAGCTCTGCTTCCGGCTACTTCGCCTCCGAGAGTATGTGCAAGTTCATATATAAGTTTGAAATTCTCCCTTGTTCCTAAACCATATCCCCCCGATACAATTATTGAAGCAGCTTTAAGATTTATTTTACTCTCCTCTCTGTGCTGCTCAATTATTCTTACAAGCTCATCAGTTGGGTCCGGGATATATGGAATTTCAGTAATCTTAATCTCTTTGGTAGTTAACGCTGTGTGTTTCTCCATTACTCCCTCCCGCACTGTAGCCATCTGTGTCGGATTATCAGGAGTAATAATTGTAGCTATAATATTCCCCCCGAATGCAGGACGTATCTGGAGAAGAAGATCCTTATACTCTTTCCCTATGTATTTAATAGATTCAATCTTAAGATCAGTGCAGTCAGCTGTCAATCCGCTTTTCGTGTTTGAAGCAACCCTTGGTGCAAGATCTCTTCCTATAATTGTGGCGCCGAATAGTATTATCCTTGGCTTCGCTTCATTAACAAGTTGGTTCATAATCCTGCTGTATGGCATTGTTTTGTATGCCAGTAGCTCCGGATGTTCTATTACAAGAGCTTCATTAACACCGTAGTTAAATGTCTCCTTTGCAATATCCATTACTGAATCACCAATTACGACTGCTTTAAGAAGTCCCCCCATATTAAGCGCAAGTTTGTGTCCCTTGCTCAGCAATTCGAAAGAAACATCCGCCGCCTTACCGTTTCTCTGCTCAATAAAAACCCATACTTCATTTGAAATCTTATTCATATAAATTAAATTCCTTATCCAAAAATATGGTCAGCCATAAGCTGGTCAATTAAATTTCCTATACCCGCTTTAGTAGATTCTATCTTTATATGATTCCCCCCGGCTAATACTACAGATTCAATTTTAAATACTTTTGTAGGGGAACCCTTTACACCGCATCTTTCCGGATCAAGTTTAAGTTCATCCATGGTAAATGTAGGTATGAAAAGATTTTTCTCCTCATATTCATGAACTAGTTTATCTGTATATAATAAAGAATTTCCCTCAGTCATTCCTTCAAGATCAGTTAATGACTTGGCATTCTTAAATGCCATTATTCTCTTTGCCTTAAACGGACGTGTATCCGCGGCATCTTTAATTACCGTAAGTAAAACTGGAAATGTCGCCTCAACTATTTCATAACCGCCGTCTATCTTTTTCTTTATTGTAATCTTATCCTTTTTACAGCTGATTATTTCTTCAACATAAGTTACCTGGGGAATGTTCAGCTTTTCTGCTGTCTGGGGACCAACTTGCGCTGTGTCTCCGTCAATAGCTTGCCTTCCTGCAAAAATTAAATCATAATTGCCGATCTTTTTAATTGCCTCACTTAAAACATATGAAGTTGCAAGTGTATCCGCTCCCGCAAATTTCCTGTCACTTATCAGGTAAACCGCATCAGCCCCCATAAAAAGGCATTCCCTTAATATATCGGAAGCACGCGGAGGTCCCATCGTTATCGCCGTTACTTTTCCTCCGTATGTTTCCTTTATCCTTAGCGCTAATTCTAATGCTACCTTGTCTTCATGATTGAAAATAGCAGGTAATTTCGAACGGTTTACTGTGCCGTCATCCTTCATCACCTTCCCCGATATATTTGCAGTATCCGGTACCTGCTTTACTAATACGATCGAATTGAACATACTACTCCAAATGTATTTTGATTCTTTTCTCAAATAATATTCCATCAAAAAATAGAGGAAAGATGTGATTATTGCAAATATTCGGGTAGATTGTTGAATTATTTATCAATTATGAAATAGCAGATTCTAATATATGAGAACCAATAAATTATTTATTCATTAAATCTGATTGATTAATTGATTTTATTTTTATAAAAAAAATGGTATACTTGTTGTGTCCTTAATAGAAATGACCAATGGAGTGCCTTATGATCTTACAAAAAGCAAAAGTGTGGCTTCATAATTATAACATCGTCCTGTATCTTATTTTCATTCTCTTTGGCTGGCTTATATTATGGGGTGCCTGGATGCTCTTCATCATGATTACCCATCCCCACTAACAACTCTTAGTCTATTACCCCAGATCTGGCAACTCTTATTTAATTGCACCTAGCCTGCTATTATTCGTCAATTCAATCCCTCGTGTATTCGACCACTTTATTATTTTCTCCTTGTCATTAATAACTACTATAGTAAAGTATAAAATGAGGTTCTTATATTTCCATATCTTTTCTGCCTCTTCAGGTTCAAATGCTATAGATAAATCATTGCTCTCCGTATAGATAAAATCATTTATAGTATAACATTTAGGGAACAACTCAAATTTTCTATTAGCTTTTCTTTTAGGATTATATGCACAAATTATGGCTGCCCCTGTCAATACAATTCCGCTATCAGGAAAATCATAAAAATCAGGACATGGAGGAATAGAAAAATCTATTCCTTGCTTCTTCAGTACAGCTTGGGATATCGTAAATCCTTTGTGTGAATCGGGAATAATAATATTATTTATTGTTGGGTATTCCTCACCGGAAAACTTATTATTAGCCGCAACAATTTTATTAAAGGCTACTGCTTTCCCTGGTTTGATTCTTTCATGAGGTGGCACTTTGAATCGAGTCTTTGCTGATTTCTTGAAATATGATTTGTGCCAGATCTCTTTCAAAATTGGGATTGAATTAACTGCCTTCGCAAAAGATGATGTCACCCCCAGTTTACCCTGGTTTTTCAGATAACCCGATGAAGGTTCATCTGGTAGAGTAGGGTTCCCATTATAATTTAGAATTACCATCCCTCTGTGCTTTATTAATAAGTTATCCAGTCTCCCGCTGAACTTAATGATTAAGTCACTCTTTGATTCCGTCATGTCTGTTAGTCCGCATTGTGAATAAATAGAACTTTCCCAAAATTAAAAATAACCGGAATAAATGTTTAATAAAAAGGAGTATAGAACCAATTGCGATCTCTTCTAAGGTTAAACTATATCCGTACAAGGTTCGTACACGAGTCAATAAGAGGTTTTAGCGCACTTTACCGCACTTTAGTGCACTTTACCGCACTCAAATTCATTGCATTTGAAGATCTGTTCTCTACTCCCTTATCACATTCTCATTATGTCCCTAATTTTAGAAATAATCTACTAATTCATGTTAAGGTAAATACCTTGTGTCTTATAACAATTGATCTTGGATAATTTGATGGAAAGTTAACAAGGGTGTCTGCCTGACTTCCTGAAATATGTAATTATAAGAATGAATATTAAAAGGAGTATTACGATGAATGAAATAAAAGCTAAAATTGATAATCCCTTGTCGGATTTGATCAGCGACGATATATATGATTTGTTAAGTTCACATGGATTAATTGATGAGAAATCTGTAAGAGATTTTCAGATAAGAAAAAGATTCAAACAATTAAGGTCAAATAAACTTAGCGCTGGTGAGGCTATTGATACTATTATGGAAAATTACCCTTATCTGCAGTTCGATACAATTAGAAAAATAGTATACCAAATAAACAACCCGGTCACAAAAAAAATATAAATCATAAATATTCATCAGACGAGATAATTTTTTAACGTTATCTGCAGTATCTTCTGTAATTTCAGTTAGGTTTTATCCTTTTGTAAATAACATTATCAAATCCCGCCTCATAATTTCGGGTGAAGGTTGATATTTCCTCTCCTTTGCTCTATTTAATCTGATAAGAATATGCTGAATAAGATTACTATTCTTTGCAATTCCAATTTCTCAAAGTTGAATTTAAGATAAAAATGATCTAAATTTAAATCACGAACAATGATATGCAGTAATAAATAAACAACCATCATTATCATGAATAATTGGCATAGTTTAATAATCTCCCTCCTGGTGTTTCTTTCTTTTACTTCTGAAGTTCTACCTCAATGGATGCAAACCGGACCTTATGGAGGAACAGTTTATAGCTTTGCTGTTAAATCCAATGAAGACGGGGGAAATAATATATTTGCCGGCACCAGTGAGGGGCTTTACCTTTCAACTAATGAAGGAATTTCCTGGAGTTTAGTTAAAAAGTGGTCGGGTGCTGGAATGCCTTATCCTAAAGCTATTGCATTTTGCGGTAATGATCTCTATGCCGGGATAATGAATAATATATTCAAATCAACTGATAACGGTGCAACCTGGGGTACCGGATCTTTGGTTTATAGCGATGTTAATGGTTTTACTACTATAGGAAATAATATTTATTCCTCTACAATGGTCAATGGTATCTGGATGTCAACGGATAATGGATCAAACTGGACAGCTATTGGCCCCACTAGACTTGTTTATTGCGTTACAAACATTGGTACAACTCTTTTTGTAGGATTAGATAATGGAGGGGTAGCCCGTTCAAGTAATAATGGTGAAACTTGGATTATTGCAAATCTGCTAAGTACTTCTCAGGTTAATTCTTTAGCTGTGAACGGAACAGACTTATATGCAGGAACTTATGGAGGAGGGGGGGGTATCTTCCGATCAACTGATGGTGGTGTAACCTGGGCTAAAGTTATTACAGGATTATCAAATACCGAAATAAAATGTCTTATATGCAATGGAAACAATATTTTTGCTGGTACTAATGGAGGTGTATTCCGCTCTATAAATAATGGGCAAACCTGGTTTAAAGCTGGAACTGGATTAAATTCCAATATTGCGAATGTCATGTTATTTAGTGGTGATAATTTGTTTGCCGGAACAAATGACGGCTTTTTTCTAACAAATGATAATGCGGTAACCTGGTCTGAAATAAATACTGGGTTTGCATCTTTCAATATCTCTGCTCTTGCTGCTATTGGTTACCATGTGTTTGTTGGTACTCCGGGCGGGGGTGTTTTTCTTTCAACAAATAACGGATTAAACTGGACAGCAGTTAATTCAGGATTAACAGTATCTGCTTTTGATGTCAAAACCCTACAGGTTGTAAATGACAGTATCCTATATGCAGCAGCATCAGGCGGTCTGTTCCGGACTATTAATTATGGAACTAACTGGGTGCAGATTACAGGTGGTGGTTTACCGGTAGCAAGTTTCTGCGGAATTGTATCGAATGGGAATAAAATGTTTACAGCAACTTATTTTGGTATTTACCGTTCAACTGACAATGGGTCAACTTGGACTGATATTAGTTCACATTTACCTATTGCCGGTACTACAGTTTTCGCACTTAATGAATTACATCTTTTTGCAGGTGTAGGTTTTACTGTATTTCATTCTACTAACGATGGAAATAGTTGGACTGAAATTAATAACGGCTGGCCTCAATTTTATTCCGCGCATGCTTTATATTTCATCGGAGCTACTCTTTTTGCCGCAACCGGCCTGGGAACCTATTTTCTGCAAGGAGATACTTTATGGATAGCAACTTCATTAAAATCTAATGTTAATTGTTTAACTGGTAACGGATCTCAGCTTTTTGCTGGTACTGGCGGTTCAGGTGTATTTCAATCGACTGATTTCGGTATTAATTGGAATAACGTCGGATCAGGATTAACAGGGGATGTCAGAGCTCTTGTTACAAGTGGAACAAGTTTGTTTGCAGGAACAAATGGAACTGGAGTATGGGTTAATTCTGAATTAACGCCGGTTGAACTTACTAGTCTTTCAGCATTTGCACTACAGAATAACATTACTATCGAATGGAGTACTGCAACTGAAAATAATTGTTCTAAATTTGAAATTGAAAGAACAAATCAGGATGCAGACTGGAAAAAGATTTCAGAAATAAATGCATCAGGCAATAGCACAACACCTAAGAATTATTCCTATGTTGATAAAAAATTACATTCAGGAAAATATTCTTACCGGTTAAAAATAATAGATTATGACGGGTCCTTTGAATTCAGTAAAATCATAGAAGCTGAAACAATATCACCGGACCAATTTTATTTATACCAGAATTACCCCAATCCCTTTAATCCAATAACTACAATTGAATATTCCATTCCTTTGGCTGGTCATGTATCATTAAAGGTATTTGATGTTCTCGGAAAAGAAGTTGCCTCCCTGGTTAATGAAGACAAACCTTCCGGGTGTTATAGTGTAGAATTTGATGCAGGTAAATTAAGCAGTGCATTTTACATTTATGAGCTGAGATCAGGTAACTTTGTTCAAACAAAAAAAATGATCCTCATGAAATAACGCCAAGCTGTTCCCTTTTGTCTTATTCTAAAACAACAAATGTTTAGAGTCAGCCGGTAATGAAATACATTACCGTCTGACTGACTATTTGCACACCCCCCCTTTCTTATTGATATTTCCTCTCCTTTGTTCTATTTTTCCTTTTTTATTTGAATTTCGTATGCAGATACAAACACCCCTGATGTCACAATATAATAAGATTAAGCAAGCTTATCCTGATACAATCCTGCTGTTTAGGATGGGTGATTTCTTCGAAACTTTTGAGGAAGATGCTAAAATTGCCGCCAAAGTTCTGGGGATTACTTTAACTAAAAGAGGGAATGGTATGGCGGGGGATATTCCTCTCGCTGGATTCCCGCACCATGCCCTCGATACTTACCTCCCTAAACTTGTCCGTGCAGGTTATAGGGTCGCTGTCTGTGAACAAACGGAAAATCCTAAGTTCGCAAAAGGAATAGTCAAGAGGGAAGTCATTGAAGTCGTCACCCCCGGTGTCGCTTTCTCCGATAAGCTTCTCGATCATAAAAAAAATAACTACCTAATGGGTATATGTATCAGCGATTCCATAACAGGCATTTCCTTCTGCGATATCTCCACAGGTGAATTTTACACTTACGAAATCCCTTCCGCTCAGTTGCAGCAGCAGATTGAAACTATAAGTCCCTCTGAAATTCTGATCCAGAAAAAGGATAAGGACTTCCTGACCTCCTTGATCTCAAAACTTGATCACTCAATAAAAATATCTAAACTGGATGATTGGATCTTCAACTATGAATATGCCAAAGAGCTTCTCATTATGCAGTTCAAGACTGTTAACCTTAAAGGCTTCGGTATTGAATCTTTAATAACCGGTATTATGTCATGCGGAGCAGTCCTTAATTATCTCCAGGAAACACAGAAAGCAAACCTTTCTCACCTTCAGAATGTTTCTGTCTATAACCCTTCCGAGTACATGAATCTCGATCATTCCACTAAAAGGAATCTTGAGATTACTTTTTCAATGCACGAAGGTCAAAGGGAAGGATCTTTAATCTCTATTCTGGATAAAACAGAAACAGCAATGGGCGGAAGACTTCTCAAGAAATGGCTCTCCGCTCCCCTTATCAAACTTGAACCTATATTAAAACGCCAGCAGTCTGTTGAGGAACTTGTAATAAATAGCGGTATAAGAAGGAAAGTAATTGATGAACTTAAAGAGATAGGTGACCTCGAAAGACTCATTTCAAAAGTTTGTACCGGTCGGGCTAACCCTCGCGAAATAGTTAATATCAAAACCTCACTTAAAAAGATTCCGGCAATTAAAGAACTACTCGCTTCATCAAACGGAAACACATTAGTCCAACTAAGCCGAAGCCTTCTGGTACTTCAGAACTTAGATGAAAAAATAGATAAAGCAATTATTGATTCTCCTCCGCTAAGCCTTGCCGAGGGGGGAGTAATAAAAAATGGATTCAGCCCTGAATTGGATGAACTCCGCGATATATCCCTTCACGGCAAGGATTGGATTGCTAACCTTCAGAAATCAGAAAGGGAGAAGACCGGTATCTCCTCTCTTAAAGTGAATTTCAATAAAGTATTCGGATACTATATCGAGATCAGTAATGCCAACAAGGATAAAATTCCCGATGATTATATTAGAAAGCAAACCCTGGTAAATCATGAAAGGTTTATAACTCCCGAGCTCAAAGCCTATGAAGATAAAATCCTGAATGCTGAAGAGAAAATATATGATCTTGAATCGCAGCTCTTTAATGAACTAAGACTTACCGTAGCAGATGAAGCTGAATCTATTCAGTCAAATGCACGACTTATCGCTATGCTCGACTGTTTTATCTCCCTTGCCGAATGCGCCGTTCAATACAACTATGTCAAACCAGAAATGAATAACGATGAAGAAATTGAAATCATTGATGGGCGCCATCCTGTTGTTGAAAGGATTCTTGCACCGGGAGATAAATACACTCCCAACAGCTGCCATTTGAATAACAGCAAAGACCAGATAATTATTTTAACCGGTCCTAATATGGCCGGTAAATCTGTTTATCTGAGACAAGTGGGTTTGATTGTGCTGCTTGCCCAGATCGGATCATTTGTTCCGGCTAAATCCGCAAATATTGGCATAGTAGATAGGATATTTACAAGAGTGGGAGCAAGCGATAATATAACAGCAGGGGAGAGCACTTTCCTGGTTGAAATGCAAGAAGCAGCCAATATAATTAACAATGCTACTTCCAAAAGTCTCATCCTTCTTGATGAAATAGGGCGGGGAACCAGCACATTCGACGGAATCTCCATTGCCTGGTCAATCACTGAATATCTTCATGAAAACCCCTCTATTGCGGCCAAAACATTGTTTGCAACGCACTATCACGAGCTTAATGAGATGGCAGAACTATTCCCGCGCATTAAAAACTATAAAGTTGAGGTAAGGGAGTATGATGATAAAGTGA
>OCZT010003927.1_pt1 | contig 15151 bp, 10 predicted proteins | sample 1539031 | NCBI WGS metagenome assembly OCZT01 (sample SAMEA3539308, study PRJEB22396) | soil metagenome | biome: tundra; feature: field; material: soil | place: USA | collected 2010-05 | depth 0.15 m
AGAAATCATTAGGTCCCATCGGTGATTCTCCATTGTTAAAACTTAGTGCATCGAAAAGAACAATTCGCGAAATTTTGGTTTATGCAGGGTCATTGATAAGCATACCTTTTATTTTTATAATGATAAAAAACACTGACTACACCGATTATTTCATGTACACAATTGGTCCGCTTGCAATTATTTATTTTCTCTATGAAGTGATAAAAGAAAAGGACATCAGGTATCGAAAAAAGCTATTGGCAGCCTTTGTATTCATACTATTTTCCATTATATTTTGGGCATTCTTCGAACAAAGCGGAGGTTCATTAGCTCTTTTTGCCCAAGATAATCTGCATCATAATTTATTATTTTTTGATATTGACCCAAATATCATCAACAACACATCAAATTCATTATTTGTAATTATTTTTAGTCCGATATTTGGTCTGATATGGCTATCGATGACCAAAAGAAAAATTGAACCCAATACGGTAATTAAGTTTGGATTAGGTTTTTTATTCCTTGCATTAGCCTTTTATACATTCTTTTACACAAAATTCTTTGCTGATTTAAAAGGATTAACATCCTTGAATATATTTACTTTAGCTTATTTAGTTATCACTTTCGGCGAGCTTTGTTTATCCCCCATCGGATTATCAATCATGACAAAACTTTCTCCTAAAAAATTAGGAGGAATGATGATGGGTATGTGGTTTCTTGCAAGTGCTTATGGTCAATATGCAGCAGGATTATTAGGTGCAGGTATGAGTGACCCGAAAGAAAATGCATCATTACCTGAAAAATTGACAGCTTATACAAATGGTTATCAGCATTTAGCGGTATATGCTTTAATTGCAGGCGTGATATTGATTGCACTTTCTCCATTTGTCAAGAAACTAATGCAAGAGGTTAAATAATTTGTAATATTCCTTTAATTATAATATTTCAGAAAAAGTAAGGAATAATTCAATTTTTCTGATTTTCAATAATTATTCAGATATTATTTGTTCATCAGTCTTTTGAACTTTTTTTATTATCTTCGCACCCCTGATTGATAGACCTATAAATAAAAGAAAAAATGAGAATTATTAAAAGAATAGTCGCGTGGATATTTTCGATTATTATTTTGCTGTTAATAATATCATTTTTCCTGAAAAGAAAAGTTTACATTGAACGCTCAGTAATTATAAATACTCCCACAGAAGTTATTTTTGAAGAAGTTAATACTTTAAAAAAATGGGAAAAATGGTCTCCCTGGCATCAGAAAGATCCAAACATGTCCATTGTTTACGAAGGACCTGAAACCGGAATAAAAGCAAAGTTTTCATGGGATAGTAAAAACGCCAAACTGGGAAAAGGAGTTTTAACCATAACGGATATAAAACCAAACGAGTTGATTGTAATGGAATTAAAATTGGGAAGTTTGAAATCAGCTGTTACAGCATTCGCATTCGAAAAGAATGAAAAAGGCACAAAAGTTACATGGTCAATAAATATTGATATGGGGAAAAATAATCCTATCGGAAAGTATAAAAGTTTATTTGTTGAAAAACGAGTTGGGAAGGATTTCGAAAAAGGACTTGAAAGTTTAAAGGAAATTGCAGAAAAGAAACCTCAAAAGACCTCGGATGAAGCAATGAAAGTGAATCCAGCAAAAGTTAATCTACAAGAACTTTTAATGGTTCATATAAAATGTAGTGAAAAAGAAATCTCTAAAAACCTTGGTCAGGCTTATGGAAAGATTTCGGCTTATGCAGGAAAAAATAATGCTCATCAAAATAATGCTCCTCTAGCAATCTATTATCATTGGGAAAATGATGCTTTTGATTTCGATGCAGCAATTCCTGTAGATAAAAAAGTACCAGGAACTGATGAGATTAAAGCTGGAGAGATAAAAGCCGGAAACGCAGTTATGGTAAATTATTACGGACCTTACGAAGGAACCGGAAAAGCTCATAATCTTATTAAAGACTGGTTAAAAACAAATAATAAAAAAGTAACCGGCGCCCCCTGGGAAATATATTTAACCGATCCAGGAACAGAGAAAGACACCGCAAAGTGGTTGACCCAGATTTACTATCCTATCGACTAATTCGTCAGGCTTGATTCCTAACCTGAAAAAAGAGATTTAAACAATATTATCATACTAAACAGACGTCCGTTAAGATGGTCGTCCTGTGGGTTGATAAATAACCGGTGTAGATTTATTCTTTAAAAAACAGTCTAAAGGTACTTCCTTTATTTACCTCTGAATTTACTTCTATGTTAATATCATGAAAAATGGAAATTGTTTTAACGATAGGCAATCCTAATCCGTAACCTTCCACACCGCGACTATCAAATCGCTTAAACCGTTCAAAAATATGAGGCAAATTTGATTTTTCAATTCCCACACCAGTATCTGTTATTTCAACCACAAAATTTTTCTTTTGCGAATATCCGTTTATGATAATTTTGCCATCAGGTTTGTTATATTTTATGGCATTACTTATCAGGTTAAAAAACATAGTGAATAAAAGCGACTTGTTACCTTTCGAGAACACAAAATCGTCTTCCCAGTTTTGGGTAATAGTGATATTTTTCTCCGTTAATCGTTCTTCAATTTCTTCAATAACTTCAATAATCAAAATCTTTAAATCAACTTTTTCTTCTTTTATATATTGTTCGTTTTCAATCTTAGAAATGAGTAATAAAGTTTTGATGATTTTATTCAATCGAATCAAGGTTTTTTGAGAATCGAGAAGTTTTAATGAAACTTCTTCGGAAGTTTTCGGATCGGAAACAAGTGTTTCAATTTTACTTTGAAGAATAGAAATGGGCGTAAGCAATTCATGAGATACGTTAGTAATAAACTCCTTCTCAATATTAAAGGCATTCTGAATTTTATGCATCATTTCGTTAATACTTTCTTCTAAATACTTAAAATCTTTTGTAGAAGATTTACTCGAACTGAAATCAAAATTCGATGGATGCCTTGTTTCTTTTAATTTTTTATTAATGATTCTATTTAATGGAGCAAGCAAGAAGCGAGAAAAGGTAAGATCTAACAATAAAGTAAGAAATATAAATAATGACATCCATTCAAATGTATATTTCTTTAATATCTTTATCAGTAAATGCATTGAGGTAAGCCCCTCGCCTATTTCCATCATATATATCTGACCTTCATAAACTAATGTGGTATTTAAAACCCTATATGGTAAATTTTCCCCCTCAAAACTATGATGACCATCTTTAATATTGAATGTATCCAATTGATTTGGGTAAGGCTCAACAGTTATATATTCATCCTTTAATAAATTATAATCACCATAACTGCAATCTTCTTCGTCTTTAATCTGGTTAATACCTCCTTTTTGAATTAATTTTTTCATCTTTTCCATTTTACCAACAAGCTTCTTGTCCATGTGGATTGAAGCAATGTTGTCAATAAATGTTGGTAACAGTAGCCAAAATGCAACAACTATCAACATCTTTGAAAAAGTGTTGAATAATGCAAATTTAAGTTGAAGCCTCATTTAATATCCTTAAGAATAATAATTAAGATTCTATAGATATCCTGTAACCGATACCTCTAACGGTTTCAAGCCAATCACAGTTTCCAGAAGTAGCTAATTTCTTTCGGAGATTTTTTACGTGTACATCAATATAATTGGAATCATAATCATCTTCAAGTATATCTCCCCAAATATGCTCAGTCAACTGCATTCTTGTAAGCACTTTATTTTTATGAAGCGCAAGGTAATGGAGTAAATCAAACTCCTTTTTTGTAACAGGAACCACTTCTTTTCCACAATGAACTGTTCTGTTTTGAATGTCCATCTCAAAGTCATGGATTTTAATTGTATTCTTTACCAAACCATGCTTTCTTCTGGTAATTGCATTCATACGAGAGGCAAGTTCTAATAACGAAAAAGGTTTTGGCAGGTAATCATCTGCTCCCATATTTAAGCCTTTAATTTTATCTCCAGTTGCACCTCTTGCTGTGAGAACAATAAAGGAGCCAAGTTGCCCTTCTTCTTTTGCTTCTTGCAATAAATCAAAGCCATCATAATCTGGTAATCCTAAATCTAAAAGAATAAAATCATAGGCATTGACAAATATTTTTTCAGAGGCTGCTTCACCTGTATTAGCTATTTCGCATTGATACCCTTCTTTTGTCAGAAAACTTTCAATTTCTAAGGCAAAATCTTTTTCATCTTCAACAATTAAAACTTTCATAGTATTTTAATAAATATTTTTATGATTATTAATTAATGGACTGCAAAGTTACCAATTTCGTGCCAACTATTTATCAGAAGGAGTGAGAAGGTTATTATCTGAATTGATAATCTTTTGGTTATCAAGCATCCATTCAACAACTTTTATAGCTTTATCCTGATGAACTGTTTTTATTTTAGGGATTAATTGTTCTAATTTCATTGGATGAGTTATTAATATCTTCAAAATTTCTTCTTCTGTTGATTCAAATTCCATGTCATTTAATTCCATTTTGTTCCTTTTCAGGCAGAAATCACAGATGCCACACCTAATTGATGTTATTTCCCCGAAATAAGATAGCAAAAGAATACTCCGGCATTGAGAATTATTATCCGCAAAATCAATAACAGCTTTGATCTTTTCATAATGAGCTTTTTTTCTATCCAATAGGTTTGCTTTACTTATTAAAAGGTCTTCTACATTCATTCTTTCTTCTAAAAAAGTAAGTTGAGGAATATCTTTTCTCGGCAAATAGCTTATTATTCCAATATCATTTAGTTGATTAAGGTATTTTGCTGTCATCTCGATTGTTGTTTCGGATCTTCTTGCCAGTTCTTCCTCTTTTATGTTTGTATAATTATCGAAAACTCCATCGTAACTACGAAGAATTATTTTGATGAAATCATCATACTTCTTATTTTTTACCTGGAAATCATACAGATCACGATGATCTAAGAGAATCTTTATTCGGGATGGGATAAAAATTGCATCTGACAGGGCTATTAAACCTTCTAATTCGAGGATGTGAAGGGCATTATAGACTAATGTTGTGTTTAAATTATAGGTTTCGGAAAAGGAACTTATATCAAAATCATAACTTACTCCTTTTCCGCTGCCTGAGGGGACTTGAAGATAATTTGCCAATGCCTGATATACTCTTTTAATGTCTGAGATTTCAGGAAAGCTCATTTCGGCTTTCTTTTCCAAATCAATTTTATCGGAAGCATTGTGAATGAATGTGGCGTATGACTTTATTCCATCTCTTCCAGCCCTGCCTGCTTCCTGATAATAGGCTTCTAAACTATCTGGAAGTTCATAATGAATAACTGTTCTGACATCGGGTTTATCTATTCCCATTCCGAAGGCGTTTGTGGCTACCATTATTCGGGTTTTTCCTGACTTCCAATTATCTTGTTTGGCGCTTCTCAGGATTGTATCTAAGCCTGCATGGTAATAATCGGAGGAGACTTTGTTCTTTTGGAGGAATTCGACGATTTCTTTTGTCTTTCTTCTGTTTCTCACATAGATTAAACCGCTGCCTTTAACTTTGTTCAGGATATTGAGGATGCGTTGAAGTTTATTTTCTTCATGGATGCCTATATATGCAAGGTTTTCGCGGGCAAAGCTTTGTTGGAAGACAAGTTTCTTTTTGAATAATAGCTTTTTCTGGATGTCTTCGCGGACTATTGGGGTTGCTGTTGCTGTTAATGCAAGGACGGGGGCATTATTTATGTGTTCTTTTATATCTGCTATCTTAAGATATGGAGGACGAAAGTCATAACCCCATTGAGAGATACAATGTGCTTCATCTACTGCGAGGAGATTGACATTCATTTTTGATATTCTTAGTTGAACCAGGTCGGAGACGAGACGTTCGGGGGAGAGATAAAGGAATTTTATCTTGCCATAGACGCAATTATCGAGGGCTATGTCTATTTCTTTTTTTGATATGCCTGAATAAATTGCTATTGCAGGGATTCCTTTTGATTTGAGGTGTTCTACCTGGTCTTTCATGAGGGCTATGAGAGGGGAAATGACTATACAGATGCCTTCTTTCATCATTGCGGGGACTTGATAACAGATTGATTTGCCTCCACCTGTGGGAAGAAGGGCAAGGACATCATTTCCTTCGAGGACGGCATTGATAATCTCTTCCTGGAAGGGACGAAAATGACTGAAGGACCAGTATTTTGTTAGTATTTGAAGAGGGGTGTGCATTATATATTTGTAATTTGCAAAGGTAGGGATATTAAACTGAAATATTAAATTTCCAGATAGAATGAATAAACCTTAAATGTGAAATGACACAGTTCGATAAATAGACCCAAAAACCCCGGTTAATCCAATAAATATTCCGGTTAATCCCAATCATACACCAGTTAATCTCAATCATACACCTGATTTTTCCATCCAGAAGATGCCAGATTTTCCCAATAATACACTGGATTGAGTATTGAGTGAAAAACTAAGAGTGAAGAAATTAAAAGAGATTCATCCTTCCGATGTATCTGAATGGAATTACAAACTTTAGAGAAAGGATTATAAATTGGAGTGGTTTAAACTGCGGCGAAACGCTTTGAAACTTCGTTCCAGTTAATGACGTTGAAGAAGGCGGCTATGTAGTCGGGGCGGCGGTTTTGATAGTTTAAATAATAGGCGTGTTCCCAGACGTCCATGCCGAGGATTGGTGTGCCTTTTATGTCGGCTATATCCATTAATGGATTGTCTTGATTTGGGGTTGAGGAAACTACTAATTTGCCGCCAGAAACGCTTAACCATGCCCATCCTGAGCCGAATCGGGTGGCTCCGGCATTGAAGAATTGTTTTTTGAATTCGTCGAAGGAACCGAAGGCATTGTTGATTGCTTCGGACAGGACGCCTGTAGGGTTTCCGCCTGCATTGGGAGCCATGATTGTCCAGAATAATGAGTGATTATAATGACCTCCGCCATTGTTTCGGACTGGCATGGGGTATTTGGAAATATTTTTGCAGATGTCTTCAATACTCATGCTGTCGGCATCGGTGCCTGCTATTGCGGCATTGAGGTTTGTGACATAGGCATTGTGGTGTTTTCCATGATGGATTTCCATGGTTTTTGCATCTATATGCGGCTCAAGGGCATTGAATGCGTAAGGGAGTGAAGGGAGTGTGAATGGCATGGGATTTACGATTTAAGATTTTTTATTTATGATTTACGATTTTGTGGATGCAAAGATACGGAAAAGAATTAGGAATTAGGAATTTTATGCTGTGACGGGTGAATATTTATGCAATAACTCTTCGACTTTGGTAACCATATTATGGGAGCCTATAATGAAAGGGGTGCGCTGATGAAGGGATGTGGGTTGAATATCGAGAATTCTTCTGTAGCCATCGGAGGCTTTGCCCCCTGCTTGCTCGATGATAAATGCGAGGGGATTGCACTCGTATAATAGTCTTAATTTTCCATTTGGAGCGGCGGCTGTTGAGGGATACATGAATAAGCCGCCTTTGATAAGGTTGCGGTGAAAATCGGCTACCAGGGAGCCTATATAGCGCGAAGAATATGGGCGATTGGTTGTTGTATCTTCTTCCTGGCAATATTTTATATATTTTTTTATTCCATCGGGGAAATGGACGTAATTTCCTTCGTTTATGGAATATATTTTACCGTCTTTGGGGATTGTCATGTTGGGATGAGACAGGCAGAACTCGCCAATGGATGGGTCGAGGGTGAAGCCGTTAACGCCTCTGCCTGTGGTGTAAACGAGCATTGTTGAGGAGCCATAAATAACGTATCCTGCGGCAACCTGCTCGGTGCCTCTTTGCATGAAATCATTGAGAACGCCGGGACCGGCAAGAGAGGTTCGGCGATAGATGGAGAAAATGGTGCCTATGGAAACGTTTACATCGATGTTTGAGGAGCCGTCGAGAGGGTCGATGGCTACTACATATTTAGCGTTTTTGGAGACGGTATTGTTTATGTCGACTACATGTTCATTTTCTTCAGAGCCTACAGCGCAACATTCGCCACCATAGGAAAGGGCGGAGATGAATTGCTCGTTGGCAAAGACATCCAGTTTCTTTACGTCTTCGCCTTGAATATTCATTGTGCCGTCTTCGCCGAGGATATCAACGAGACCAGCTTTGTTTACTTCACGGTTTACGATTTTAGTTGCAATGCCAATATCTCTCAAGAGCCTTGATAGCTCGCCTTTTGCATAGGGAAAATCATCTTGTTTTTCGATGATGAACTGACCTAATGTTGTTACTCTTCTCCTGGTATTTTCCATGTTATTTTTGTTTAAGGGGTGCAAATATCTCATTAAAAATCGGAATATGAAAGGATTAAAATCATGGTATTGAGTAATGGTCCTTTAGTTCAGGGAAATGATTTGATAATTTACAGATAACTATTGTTTAACTTTGCCGCGCATTAATCTTACAAAATAATAATAGAATCAATGTTTTCGGTCTTAGTTAAGTCATTTTTAAGACAAATGATTTTTTGGTATTTATTCTTTGCTTTTGAGAGATTGATATTTTTATTATATCATATCTCAGAAATAACTAAAGCGGGTTTATTTTTAATTTTAAAATCCTTTTGGTTTGGGATTCCTTTGGATACGTCGGCATTTTGTTACCTGATTATTTTTCCATTGATAATATCTTTAGTGCAATCAATATATAATCACAGAGTTTTTGGAACCATAAATAAGGTTTATACTTTATTTGTGGTTTTATTGCTTTCAATCATTACTTCCGTTGAACTTGGATTATATGATGAATGGAAAACGAAACTTAATTATAAGGCTTTGACTTATTTGGAACATCCTTCGGAGGTGGTCAGAACGGCTTCGTGGGGATTGACTTTTGTGACTATCCTTTTTATTATCATTCAGTTTTTAATCGGGTTCTTTTTTTATAATAAATATGTATTTCAGAGGACTTTAAATGGGAAACGTAACTACTTATCTTCTCTGTTGTTTCTAATTATAAGTGCTCCTTTAATTGTTTTAGGAATCAGGGGAGGAACACAACAAATACCTATTAATCAGAGCTATTGTTATTATTCGAGTTATAATATTTTGAATGTTGCGGCTGTGAATTCGGGATGGAATGTTATGCATAGTATTATTCAGAATAAGAAATTTATGGATCATAATCCTTATGTTGAGTTCAATGAAAAGGATGCTGAAACAATTGTTAAGGGTATTTATCAGGTAGAAAAGGATACTACTGTTTTGGTATTGAAAACCAGGACTCCTAATGTTGTTTATATTTTACTTGAGGGATTTTCTGCTGATTTGAGTAAGTCTTTGGGAGGGTTTGATTTGACTCCGAATTTTGATAGTTTGACAAATGAGGGAATTCTTTTCACTAATATGTATTCGAGTGGGGATAGGTCAGAACAAGGTATGGCTTCTATATTATCGGGGTTTCCTGCGCAACCTGCTACCTCAATTTTAAAACAAACAAGTAAGTTTTCAAAGTTACCTTGCATCAGTCGGTCATTTGCAAGCATGAATTATTTTACCTCCTATTTATTTGGGGGACAACTGGAATATGGAAATATTAAGGCGTATCTTGTTTTTAATGGATTCAATAGGATTCTTGATATTGATAATTATCCTTCTTCAATACCCCGAGGGAAACTTGGAGTTCATGATGAATATATTTTTAAGCGATATATTGAGGAACAGAATAAGACTAAAGAACCTTTCTTTAGTTGTGTTTTTACACTTAGCAGTCATGGACCTTATGATCAGCCAATGAAAAATATTTATTACTGGGGTGGAAATGAAAATGGATATATTAATGCTGCACATTATACTGATAGCTGTCTTGGAAACTATTTCAGGGAAGCAAAGAAGCAGGCTTGGTATGATAATACATTGTTTGTAATTGTTGCTGATCATAGTCATAATAGTCCAAAAAACTGGGACTTTAATATACCTGCTTATAAACGAATTCCATTTTTATTGTATGGTAATGTTTTGAAGGATGAATTTAAGGGAAAGAAGATGAATAGAATTAGTTCTCAGGTGGATATTTCAACAACTATTCTTGCTCAGTTGGGATTAGATCATATAGAATTTGAATGGAGCAAAGATTTATTTAATCCTTATACATCTGAATTTGCTTATTATCCTTTTCCTGATGGATTTGGATGGGTGAGTAAGGATGGTTGGATTGTTTATGATTATTTACAAAAGAAGGTTTCGGCATCTTCAAATCCTTCATCAGTTAAAACAAAGGAATATGAACTAAATGGAAAGGCTTTCTTGCAGGTTTTGTTTCAGAAGTACCTGGATTATTGATATTTATTAATCAAAGAATAGATTTAATTTTAATCTCTATTCATTTGTTTTATAGATATAACTTGTGTAATTTGCATTATGCTGAGGGTTTAAATAATAGAGAACTTTATCAATTAAACCAGGTTCAATAGTAGTCATATAAGTCATTTTCGGGAAGATTGTTTTCATATCCGAAACTCTTTTATCTATATTTTTATCTTCATTAAATACTATATAATTAGGAAGATATGATCTGTTGCTTGAAGCAATTTGTTTTCTTAATGTATCAATAGGTTGATTTTTTGTAACATTATAGACATATCCCCATTTACGCAAGTAAAATAATGGAGGCATTGTAAAATCATCGTGCTGAGATTCTTCGATTAAAATATATCGAACATCATTTTGTTTAGCGATATAAGTCATTGATTCTACTCGACTTCTTTTTGAATAGGCAGTTGAGATAAAGCATAATGGAATGAGATTGATTATCCAAAAGAATATCCAGAAACCCCTTAATAGTTTAGAGTTTCTTTGCCAGAATGATGAATTGTTTTTAAATTGATACCAACCTATATATCCTAAAATAATAATAAATGGAATTGCCGGTAAAATAAAGCGTTCTTGTTTATTCGGGAAATAGGAATGAGCGGTAAAGAAGAAAAAAGCTGGAAGGAAAAGAATAAGATGCTTTCTCCAATCATATCTGATACCTGCAATGAAACCAAACAGAATAAATAATCCTATAGGAGGGATGATAATTCCAGCTATTAATATAATATAATTATACCAAGGTTGAGTTCCATAGGTTTCTGCATTTGCAAAATTATAACGAACATATTCGGTTAGTTCCATGAAAGGTTTTTTCCAGACAATCATATCGGTGCATGATTGGATTATTCCGGTGCAAATAATAAAACCTAAAATGATTAACATGCTTTCTTTCCACTTCTTTAAAATTAACATTCCTAATCCGAAACCTCCAATAAATGTTACTGTTTGAAAGCGGATGTTAAATGCAAGACCTAATAAGAATCCAACCCAGAAATAGGGAATCCATTTTTGTTTTCCCTCATTTTTAATTATTAACCAGGTTGCATACATTAATGGTGGAATGCAAACAAATTCAACTAAGTTGCGAACACTCATCATTGGCATGAACCATAATAAACCAAGTAATAACCCAACTGTTTTTGCCGGTTTAATTCCAGATAATCTTTCTGTTATTTTAAAACCAAAATAAATAATTGATAAAGAATAAACTGCATGAATAAATCTTACAATGTACATCTTGATTTGAGGATCAAGGACTCCCATACCTTGTAATAAACGGAATAATAAATAATGTAATCCTGAATAAAACAATGGATGCCCGGTTGGCGTTGCAACATTTTTTGAAATAGATGGTATCCAATAATTATAATCGGCACCATCTACCCATGATTGAGCAGCTTCAATAATTAAGAAATGATCATCGCTCATTCCATATCCTTTTGAAAAGATAACCGCTAATAGCCTGAAGAAACCTGATAGAAACAAAATTAAAAGCAATGGTTTTTCATGCCAATAATTATATATGGATTCTTGAATTGTCATTGCTTATTTTGCTTTTGGTTCTTCCTCATTTGTTTTATAAATATAACAAGTGTAATTTGCATTATGAGGATTAAGATCATGCAACAGTTTATCTATAAAGCCCGGTTCAATTGTTGTTTCATAAGTTAAATTCGGGAAAGCTCTTTTCATATTCTTTACACGTTCTTCAATATTATCCGGTTGATTGAAAACAACATAGCTTGGATGATGTTTAAAATCAAACTTTCCTAAATCTATAATAAGATGATCAATTCCATTTGTTTTAGTTACTGCATAATTGAATCCCATCTTTTTCAGATAAAATAATGGAGGTAATGTAATATCATCTTTTGTGGATTCTTCAATTACTATTTCTTTAAGGTCTTTTTTATGGGATAGATAAATCATTGATTCTACACGGCTTTTCTTTGAATAAGCAACTGACACAATACATAATGGAACAAAATTAATTATCCAAAAGAATATCCAGAAAGCTTTTAAGAGTTTTACTTTCTTTAACCAGAAAACTGATTTATCTTTATACTCAGCCCAACCAATATAACCACCAATTATAATGAATGGAATTGCAGGAAGAATAAAACGCTCCTGTTTATTTGGGAAAATAGAATGAGCAATAAAAAATAAAAATGCAGGAAGAAAAAGAATCAGATGTTTTCTCCGGATTCTTATAAAACCGAACATGATAAACAGACTTATAGGTGGAATTAAAATACCTCCAATAAGTAATAGATACATGTACCAACTTTGTGTTATGTAGTTATTAGCATTTTCAATGTTATATCGAATGTATTCTGATAGTTCGGTGAAAGGTTTTTTCCAGATAATGATATCTGTAAATGCCTGAACAAGGGCAATACAGATTAAGAATCCAAGGATTGCTAAAAAGGTTTCCTTCCACTTCTTTAGAATAAGCATTGACAAGCCGAAACCTGCAATAAATGTGAAGGTCTGGAATCGAATATTAAAACCAAGTCCTAATAATATTCCTATCCAGAAAAAAATAATCGATCTCTTCTTTCCTTCTGTTTTAATGAATAACCATGTCGCATATAACAAGGGAGGAATACATACAAATTCAATAAGATTCCGGACGCTCATTATCGGCATAAACCATAAAAGGCCTAATAATAAACCTACTGTCTTAGCAGTTTTAATATCAGATAATCTTTCAGCTATTTTATATCCGAAATAAACTATGGTTAAGGAATAAACAGCATGTAAAAACCTGACAATATACATTTTTGTTTGCGGTTCATATATCCCGATTGCCTGTAATCCTTTAAACAATAAATAATGTAAACCTGTATATAATAATGGATGCCCGGTTGGTTTTGTTATTTGATTATATTCAGTCGGAAACCAATCGTTATGAATTACATCAACCCATTTTTGTGCAGGTTCAATTACTAAAAAATGATCATCACTCATTCCATATCCTTTAGAAAAAATGACTGCTAACAATCTAAAGAAAGCAGAGGCTAAAAGAATAACCAACAATGGTTTTTCTTCCCAATATTTCAATAGTATATTCTTTTTCACCTGATTTGATAAGTTGCAAAAGTAGGAAAAAGAAATGCCATTAGCTTTAATACTATATTTTAGAGAAGAAGATTTGATAATTAGGCTTATATTTGCCACCTCAAAAAAATGATAACCGATTTATGAAAATGAAATTGACCAAAGAAGAAATCTTAGATATTTATAATACTCCGCTTTTAGAGCTAATATACCGCGCAGCTTCTGTTCATAAGGAGTTTCATAATACTGCAGAAGTTCAGATAAGCAGTTTGATTTCTATAAAGACGGGAGGATGTTCGGAAGATTGTGGGTATTGTCCGCAAGCGGCAAGATACAATACAGATGTGGAAGTTCAGCCATTAATGGATGTTGATGAAGTTTTAAACATGGCTAAAAAGGCTAAAGAAGGCGGAGCATCCCGATTATGCATGGGTGCAGCATGGCGAGAAGTGCGTGATAACAGGGATTTTGATAAGGTTTTAGAGATGGTTAAAGGAGTTAATGCTTTGGGTATGGAGGTTTGTTGTACGCTTGGAATGTTATCGGAAGAACAAGCGCAGAAATTAGCAGATGCGGGACTTTATGCATACAATCATAACATAGATACATCGGAGGATTATTATAAAAAGATAATTACTACCCGCAATTATGATGACAGATTGAATACCCTGAATAATGTTCGGAAGGCAAAGCTTACTGTTTGTTCTGGAGGAATTATTGGAATGGGAGAAAGTGTTGAAGACAGGATAGGAATGTTATTTGTTCTGTCGAATCTTAATCCTCAACCCGAATCAGTTCCTATTAATGCATTAGTTCCGGTAAAGGGAACTCCTCTTGAAGCAAGCAAGAGGGTTTCAACCTGGGATATGGTTAGGATGATTGCCACAGCAAGAATTGTTATGCCTAAGTCGGCTGTAAGATTATCGGCAGGAAGATTAGAAATGAGTATGGAAGCACAGGCATTATGCTTTCTTGCTGGTGCTAATTCTATTTTTGCAGGAGATAAATTATTAACAACTCCTAATCCTGAATTTGATATTGATATGGAGATGTTTAAAATATTAGGGTTAAAACCTAAAGAGGCTTTTTCGGGGGCGAAGATGAGTGTTGCCTCGGAAGAGCTTTAAGGAGTTTCTGAATTAACAGCTATATTAAGCTGATTTTATATTTCTATTTAATCTTTCAACATCCGGTTTTTAACAACTATTTTATTTGATATTTGATTATTCGGATTATTATTGCAAACTTTGTATCCTTATAATTATAACTAAATTCATTAATAATCAATAAAAAGATGATAAAAAATCTATTTAAATTAATAAAAATAACAGTTTTTATAGCTGTTGCATTCCTTTGTTCGAATCAAAAAACATACGCTACTCATGCTATGGGTGCAGAAATTACCTACCGATGTTTAGGCGGACAAAATTATGAGATAACCTATCACTTTTATTATGATTGCTCAGCTCCTTACCAGATGCTTTCAACCTATCCGTTTAGTATCAGCTCTGCGTCTTGTAATTATTCAACTACCATTATTATGAGTATGGATACTGCATTATCTAATATTGATGTAACGCCTCTCTGCCCCAATCTTCAGGATCAATGTGCAAATATTAATTCCATTTATCCGGGTGTTAAACAATATATATACAAAGCAAATTTCACGTTTCCATTTCAATGTACTGATTGGATAATTGCTTATGCAATGGCTGCCAGGAATGGGAACATTACAACGCTTACCAATGCAGGAGCAACTAATCTTACTGTTTTTGCATTATTAAACAATACCATTGCAG
>OCZT010003928.1_pt1 | contig 15147 bp, 7 predicted proteins | sample 1539031 | NCBI WGS metagenome assembly OCZT01 (sample SAMEA3539308, study PRJEB22396) | soil metagenome | biome: tundra; feature: field; material: soil | place: USA | collected 2010-05 | depth 0.15 m
CTGAAAAAATATCAGAAAATGAATCAGGATCTCCAGACTTAAGTTTTTCAATTAAAAACTGTTCAAATATAAGGTCTTTCTTGATCACAATTTCTAAATAGTCGTAGACAAATATATCTTCTTCTTTTCCATTCTCAAAATAGATATATCAGTCAGGGTTGACATAGGAATACAAATCCGCTTCATCCCAGGTCGAATAAACCTGGAAAGCCCAGAGCAGCTTGGATTCATAAACATTGCCATGAAGTGGCATCTGCAATGGTCAAATCGGCATGAATAACGATCCTATTTTCATCTTTTTAATGACCGAACGCAACCTGGAATATGAATTTAAACAGCAAACTTTTATTTATTGGGAGGATTGATTGTTATCTTCACACCTCCATCTCAAGGATAATTGATTCTCAGACCGAGACCCAGCTCAGTTTTGGGTTATTTCTTTATTGCTTTAGCTGTTTGTAAATATACAATAAGATTATAGATGCATATCAAATATAATCCTGTTGGAAATCTGCTTATATGATATATTTATGATAAATGAATACAGGAAGAAAACTTTAATTTCCCGCCAGATTGATTTGTACTATCTTCCGGGGTAGCCAGACCTGCATTGTGTTCATTCCCCTATTGCACCAGCTATAATACGGAATGGCAACAAAAGGCTGCCCTTTCGACAGTATGGATAATCCATCCGTGGATGGTTTGAATACGATCCCTTCACCTGTAATCACCTCAACTCCATTTAATTTCGTATTGTCAAAGCTCGCGTTTACTGAAGCATTATCCGATAAAATTAAGTTACCAAAGATGTTATTGTTATCCACACCTTCCAAACAATAAACAATAGGACCGCGTTCCAGCGCTACTTTATTTACGTCAGCTTCAACATTCGGGTTTGCTTCCACCCTGTGAATATTCATCGGCAACAAATATTCAATTACATCACCTTGTTTCCAGTCGCGGTTAATGATCGCATACCCATTTTCGGTCTTATATTCTGCATTTTGCCCGTTTACTTTTATGGAAATAGTTTCTTTTACCGGATTAACATAGGAATACAAATTGCCTGGTACTGGTTGATTCCGAACCCAACCTGGAATACGGATATAAACAGCAAACTTTGATTTATTTGAAGGATTGATTGATATCTTCACATTTCCATCCCAGGGATAATTAGTTTGCTGACTCACATCAACAGATGTTTTTGAATTGAAATTTATTTTACTAGCGCTTCCTACAAAAAGGTTAATATAAATATTGTTTTGTTTCTGGGCATAAATATATCCAGAAACAGAAGGCAAAAAGCGGCATAAATTTGTAGGACAACATGAACAATCGAACCATGGCTGGCGATCCAATGATCCTCTGTTAAAAAGAAATTTGCTATCGCATTCCAACGGATTCGGATAGAAAAATGTTTTCCCATCCAATCCGACGCCGGCAATAACATTGTTATACAAACTCCGCTCCATCACATCGATATATTTGGCATCGCCATGAAGAAGAAACATTCTGTAATTCCAATATACGTTAGCTATGGCAGCGCAGGTTTCATTATATGCGGTCAGGTTGGGAAGTTCGTAATTCTTGCCAAACGCTTCGCCTTCGTGCAAAGCTCCAATTCCACCTGTGATATAGAATTTCTTTGAAACCATATTGTCCCAGATCTTATCTATGGCATTTATATAATCCTTGTTCCCTGTTAATGCAGCCACATCGGCCACACCCGAATATAAATAACCTGCCCTGACGGCATGACCTACTGCTTCATCCTGCTGAACTACAGGAGCCTGGTCCTGAGAGTAACTTTTCTTCAGGTCGATTGTTTTTCCTCTGCTATCGATAAAAAACTTAGCTAAGTCAAGGTATTTCTGCTCTTTGGTGATGCGATACAGGCGCACCAATCCCATCTCAACTATCTCGTGCCCCGGAGCATCGTTTCGTTTTCCGGGACCAAAAACATCTACAAGTAGATCGGCATTTTTAAGGGCTATGTTCAGGAAGTTACGCTTGCCTGTTGCCAGATAATGTGCAGAAGCAGCCTCGAACAGGTGACCTGAATTGTATAACTCATGGCTTAGTACTGATTCCTGCACCCACCGTTCTTTGCCTGACCATGCATGCGGGTGTGCCGGATCGATTGTCCGGGCGGTGTACAAGTAACCGTCCGGTTCCTGGGCTTTGGCCACCAAAGTGATTAAGCTATCTACATATTTATCGAGGGCAGGATCGGGATGCACCGACATCGAAAACGAAGCCCCTTCGATGATTTTATAAATGTCAGTATCATCAAAAGGGAAGGTGGTCAGAAATTTTCCGGTCTTTTTAGCTGCAAGAACAAAGTTTTCAACCCTGCCTGTTTCTTCACATTTTTTAAATGAAGATGGGATTGTAACGGTACGGTTCGTTTCAATCTTTGGAAGCCAAAATTGATCGTTAATGCTTACAAGGTTAAAAGGTACTCCCTGAATGTTATAATCCCCGGTAGTTTGCCCATAGCTGCATATTTGAGCTATAAAAGATAAAAAAGTAATAATTTTAAATTTCATTTTTAATTCTAATTTGAAAGTTATATAAGTTTCTTTATGATAGTTTTCAGCTTAAAAATATTAAAAATCAAATTCTGTGACGTGGACAAATGTTCACAAATGGAGGATGAATGAGTCTAAACATTAAAAATGAACAAGCGTCTTTTTCCCGGTATATTGAACCGTCTTTGAGAATGACGAAGGCATTTCAACGCCTTTACCGCATTTTTCTCCAACAATAACAATATTAAATGTCCGTTTTTTAAGCATTCCGGGAAATTCACCTTTCCTATCGTCAATAGTTAGTATTTTTTGTCCGTCAATCCATTTAAATAATATAAGTGAGTATGTACCCTTCTCATAATTGTAATTGTCATTTTCATCTTCGTATATTGTAAATTCTCCATCAGCGCCAGGATATATCCGAATCTCCAATGGATCTGTTTTTTCAGTGGAGTATTGAATAAAAGGGCCCATAGGAATTATAGAACCTGCTTTTACATATAAGGGCATGGTTTCAAACCTTGCATCTGCATTAATAGTTTTACCTCCTTCATAATTTTTACCGGTCCAGAAATCAAACCATTGTGTTCCTTTTGGCAGGTAAACCGAACGTATAAATTTAGGCTTCGCTTCAATTACATTTGTTGTATTCGCATCGGGTTCTATCGACCCTTCAACTTTGATGGAATTTGGAAGGTAATACAATGGCTCTGTCACAGGATTTACCAGGAAGGAGGGACCAAACATGTACTGATTGTTAATGTTATATGTAGCCGAATCATTCATGAAATCAAAAGGAAGGGCACGCATCATGGTATAATTCTCGTTGGTTACTTTCCATGCAACGGAATAGAGATACGGCATCAACCTATAACGTAAGTTGGTAAATTTAAGCAACGTACGGTAGGTAGCCGAATCCGAATTTATAAAAGCCCATGGTTCTCTCGGAAAATCTGCTCCATGCGCCCGAAACAACGGGCAAAATGATGCAAATTGGAACCATCGGGTATATAGTTCATGAAACCCTTTATCCTCCTGGCCTTTTTCAAATACCCCATTCGAAAACCACCAGCCTGGTTCGTGTTTTATGAAATAACCTGAGATATCGGTTGTCCAGTAGGGTATCCCTGCCATACAGAAATTCAAACCGGCAGGAATTTGAGCACGAAACTCCTCCCAGTTCGCCGATACATCGCCTGACCAATAACTGGCCCCATATTTCTGCAACCCGGCATAAGCTGACCGGGTTAAAATAAATACACGTTTTGAGGAGGTAGTAGCTCTTTGTCCTTCAAAAAGGCCTTTGGTATGCATCAGCGCATAACTATTGATATATCGTCCGCTTCCATATAGATTTGTTAAATTATCTGAATTTAGTTTATTGGATTGCTCTGGGGGGAGCTTAAAATAAGGTGATGTCCAATCGGAATCATACCCTTCGGAGCAATCGGCCCACCAGCCATCTATCCCATAATGGAACAAACTGTCATTTGCCTGTTTCCAATAAAGTTGCCGGGCTTCAGGTTTCATAATGTCAAGATGTGCATTGTCTTTAAGAAGGCCATTAATAGCTTTCATTGCAGTATTATCGGGACCTCCCTCGGCCATATTCGGCCATATGGAGATCATAATTTTCGTATTCATCCCATGAATATCTTCCATCATTTTTTTTGGGTCAGGATAGTTTTTGCGGTTGAACGATTTCTGTCCCCATTGCCCTTCGGGCCAGTATTGCCAATCCTGAACAATTAAATCGAGTGGAAACTTCCTGTCCCGGAATCCTTTTACGATAGAAACAATTTCGTCTTGTGTATTGTATTTTTGTTTTGACTGTATGTAGCCATACGCCCATTTCGGGTACATAGGCGCCTTCCCGGTAAGTTGCCGGTATGAAGAGACTAAATGATCGAGATTATCACCATACATAAAGAAATAATTAATTTCGTCGGCAACATTGGACCACAGGTAATAACTTCCTTTAACATCGTTAAATTCACTGAGTGAGTAGTTGTCCCAAAGAATACTGTATTTGTTGGAAGAAATAATAACCGGTACAACATCTTCCCGGTTTTTTTGGAGCATGGTAACCTTTTTACCATTCAGCCGGACTTCTCCATCCATATAACTTCCAAGTCCATAAAGAGATTCATTTTCGGAATATATAAACGATTGTTTAATGTGATAGCATTTTTCGCCAGCTACTTCGGCAGGCTGAAGGTTTTTTTCATTTTCAGAAAGAAGAACTGTGCCATCGGATTTTGAAAAAGAAATATTGTAATTCTGTTTGTCAATACGGGCAATTATGCTTTTTGTACGTAATATGATTTCTTTGTTAGTTTCCTCAACATTCCATTGGGGAATATCATTTATTTTTTCTGTTATGATAAGGCTTTTCCGATCTGAAAAAGATTCTTTTGGAGAAACCATAACCTGAATAATATCATCTTTCCAGACTTTCAGTTTTATTTTTTTAATATTGAAAGCATTTGAAGGAGCAGTAAATACAATTCCGTCCTGCTCTTTTTGAATCGTCTGTGCATGCGTAAGCATCACGCTGAATGAAAATAGAATATAAATCAGCAATCGTTTTTTATTATTCATATTTAATATATTAGAATCTGTTTGGAAATATATAACCATCTAATTATCAGCCATTCATCCATTGTTGAGCTGTTGCCAATGCGTTGAAACCACATATATTTTAAAATGTCCTTCCTTAATCCTCTCATTTCTGAAAGGAAAAGGAAGGACATAACTACTAACTAAATAAATGCTAATTATATCCGGGATTTTGAGTAAGGTTTGAATTTTTCGCAATCTCTGTTCTGGGGATTGGGAAAAGCGCCCTGTAATCTCCGTTTGGAGAGTGAGACAGCCATGATTTTTTGGTAAACATACCAAAACGAATCATATCCGTTCTGCGGCGGGCTTCCTGATTAAATTCCCATCCTAACTCATCGAGCATACGGCCGTATTGAATATCAGCGCCTCCTTCATGTGTAAATGGAGATAAGTGATTTTGAAGTCCATAATCATAACCACTGCCACCCTGTAATTGGGCGCCTGTAACAACAGCCTTTGCCTGATCTTTGAAATCACGTGCCCTGACCGTTGTGACAACAGCGGCTGCATCATCAGCATGTCCGGTGCGCAGAAGACATTCAGCTTTCATCATCAGCACATCGGCATATCTGAAAAGCGGCCAGTCATTACTTAAGCGATTAGTGGCCCCCATCGCTATTTCAAATTTACCCAAACGGAAACCATCTGTTTCGTCTGAGTGATCAACTCCGTAAACATGATTGCGGTAAAACAATGGTTTTCCCATATACTCTCCCCATGAAGCTATAAGGATGTCTCCATTCGAAGCATATTGCACCCCCTTTATGTAATTATCAATGTATCGGGAATCAAGGGTATCGAATGTACTGATAAATTGCGGTATTGCACAAACGCCACCCCACGGTGAATACATGAGATTATAGGTTCTCTGGTTTTCACCTTCCAGGGTTTGCATATGAACATCAAAATCGTTCCATTGATTAACATATTTAGAATCAAACGGCAACGCGAAGATAATCTCTTTTGAATTTTGATTCTCCGTTATAAACACATTTTTCTGGTTTGATTCCAATTTAATTCCGCTGGTTTCCGTTGCAGCAATGATTTGATTGCAAATAGCTAAACATTTGTCCCATTCTGCAGTTCCGGTATATACCTCTGCATTCAGGTACATTTTAGCTAATAAAGTAAGTGCGGCCCATTGATTAAATTTGCCATAACTGGCCTGGTTATTGTCAGCAGTTACCAATTGATAGTTATCAAGGATATCTTTAACAATAAAATCGTACACCTCTTTCCTCGTATTTTGATTTGGTAAAAAACCTGAAGGCACATTAAATTTATCAACTATCGGAACGTTTCCATATATATCGCATAAAACCCAATAATAGGAAGCCCTCAATAGTTTCATTTCGGCTACAAGCTTAGTTGTATCGGCGGGTGCAACAGGAATCGCTTTAGACTGGATCTGATAAATAACCCGGTTACAGTTAGTAATACCTTTGTATGCCCTTGTCCATACATTTATAATGACATCATCATCGGTGGTCCATTTATGTTCATGTAACCTGCGGTAGACACCACCATCTACCCATCCACCATTACGTTCGGGAGTTAACATCTCATCAGCTGTAATTTCCTCGGCCCGGTAAAGTGTATTCCATTGCAGGAGTAGACCACGCCAGTCTACGTAAGGAGCACCTGTCAAGGCTGGAATGTCTGAAGCAGTAGGAACAAATGAACTCGCCACGATATCAGAATAGTTTTTATTCATTAATTTGATACATCCTGAAATTGCGACCATAAGAAAAGCAATAATTGCTATTCCGGTATATGTAATAAATTTTAGATTTTTCATATCTACATTAATTAATAATTAAAAAATCACATTTAGACCAACAGTAAAAGTACGAGTGGTTGGATAATTATTAGGCGAATCCATTCCAGGGTCCAATCCAGCTGTTACAACTTGAACAACTCCTGATTGAACTGTTGAATTACCGTTTCGCAAACTTACTTCAGGGTCTATCCCTTTATAACCGGTAATGATAAATGCATTGAGTACCGATGCATAAATCCTTGCAGATTGTATAAACTTAATCCCTGTTTTGTTGAAGTTATATCCCAGTGTGATGTTATCGATTTTCCAGAAATCGCCATTTTCGATATAATAGCTATTGAATTCCGGTATTGATTTTAACTGGGTTTTTCCAAACACTTTATCAAAAGCTGTTGTAAGAACATTGTACTGCATCATTTGTGGATTTTCGAACATCATCCGCGTTAAGTTGGCAACCTGGAACTTAAATGCGCCTCTTTGTGTAATGCTCAGGTCCAGGTTTTTATAATGGAAGTTATTGTTCCACCCGAGGTAGAATTTTGGAAGGCCATTGCCAATTACTTTTTTATCTGCGAAAGAGTGACCAAAATCTGAGTATTTTACCGGTTGTCCATCGCTACCTTCGTAAACCCACTGGCCGTAATTTGCAGCATCGGTAGGATCGTTGCCAATATCAATTACTTTATAGCCATAGAAATTACCAACAGGGCCACCAACTTGTAAAACATGGGAAAAGGTTTGAATAGGAGGGAAAATGCTGCCAACTTGTAAGTAATCGGTTGATAGCTTGTAAATATCGCTCGACAGGCTTACCAGTTTATTCTTGTTGGTAGAATAACTAACAGTGGTGTTCCATTGGAAGTCTTTAGATTTTATTGGCACAATGTTGAGCAATACTTCCAATCCTTTGTTTTCCATAACCCCAACATTGGCCAGAGTCCTGGTATAAAGGTTAGGAGGGCTCGGTACATCAAATAACCAAAGAAGGTTGTGGATCTGGCGGTTATAATAATCAAAACTACCGCTAATGCGGTCATTCAGCATGCTAAAATCGAGACCAAAGTCTGTTTCGCGTTTTTCTTCCCATTTTAAATTGGGATTAGCATTCTGAGTTGGGACAAGTGTTTTTATCCATTTTCCATTGGTAAATACATATCCCGTAACACCATCCACCTGGTAGCCAAGAAGACTTACTCCTCTAAAAAGATCTGATGGTTGAGATCCTGTAACCCCATAACCGGCCCTTATCTTGATATCGCTAAAAAGGGACTGATTACTCATAAAAGATTCTTTGGTAATTCTCCAACCAACGGAAACGGCAGGGAATGTTCCCCAGGGTTCTTTAGTGCCATATAATTGACTGGCTTCTTCACGACGAATACTTGCCATTAAAAGATATTTATCGCTATAGTTGTAAGTTAACCTACCAAAAAAACCAATTAAATTTGTTGCTTGCCTGTAAGACTGTACGGGATTAGAAACAGCGCCATTTACTACAGCCTGGCCAAGGTCTATATTATTATATCCGAATACATCGGTTGGAAAATCCCAGTTTTCCATATAATAATTACTAAAGTCATTATCTTGATAACTATATCCGCCAAGGATCATAAAATTATGTTTGTTGATCGTTTTTGAATATTCGGCGGTAAGCTCAGCTAACCGGTCGATATTTTCATTTCCCTCAATATTTGCATACCCATTTAGATTGTCGCGCAACGTCGAAGCATTTTGTTTGGTTTCAGAATACCCTTTAGACATGATCGACTTTGAGTACGAGAACACCCCGGAAAATTTTAAACCCGTAAGTGGTATATAGGTGATTGCACCTTTATACCTTCCGACTTGGTTATTATACTTGCCATCACTCTCGTATATATTGGACACAGGGCTTTGGTATGAAAATTTAAGTAATTCCTGGAACCATGTTCCATCCGGATTTTTAACAGGAGACGTGGGGTTTTGGTTGAGGGCCTGATAATATGTGCTATAATTAAAACCCCACCACTCGGCTGAAGAGCTAAACAAATTTATATTAATCTTTAGCTTATCATTAAACATGCTATGGTTAAAATCGATGTGTCCGGAAAAACCCTTATTATACGACTTTTTGAATATACCTTCATCGTAGTTATAATTAAGATTAACCAGATAATTTGTTTTTTCATTACCATTGCGAAATGTTAAATTATGATTGTAGATCAGTGGTGTTTGGGAAATTTCTTTTATCCAATCGGTACTTGCACCATTATCAAGCATTGGATATGTTGTTACACCACCTGATACCACTGCACGCTCACCTGACGCCATTTGTGCCCTAAAATCGGCAGCGCTGGACAGATTGGGTTTTCTGGACATAACTTGCGTACTTATATAAGTACTGTATTCAACAATACTTTTATTACCGCCTGCTTTTTTGGTTGTAATTAATATTACACCATTGGTGCCCCGGGTACCATAGATAGCTGCAGCAGAACCGTCCTTTAAAACATCAATAGATTCAACATCCTGGGGTGCCACAGTTTTCATATCTCCCGGTATCCCATCAATAAGGATAAGAGGATTTTGATTTTGACCCATCAATGAAGTATTACCACGTAACAAAATCTGTGTTGTGCTTGTGGGATCTCCGGTTGGAAAAATAATGTTCAGCCCCGCTACTTTTCCCTGGATCAACTGACCTGCATCTGTTACACTCCCTTTGATGAAATTATCAGATTTTACAGTGGCAACAGAACTGGTGACATCTCCCTTTTTTTGCGTACCATATCCAATCACAACCACTTCATCCAGACCAATTGTCGACTCAACCATAGTAACATTGATTTGAGCCAATGTCCCGATATTTATTTCCTGAGGTATCATCCCGGTAAATGAGAATGTCAGGCTTTTTGATCCCTGAGGAATTTCAATACTGTATTTACCGGCAATATCGGTCAGCGTTCCTTGGGTTGTTCCTGTAACAACAACGTTTACTCCGGGAAGAGGTGTACCATCCTTTCCTGTAACTGTACCAGTTATTTTTAATTGTTGCAAAAAGACCCTGGGAGCTATTACAATTAAATTATTATCGTAGGTCCTATAAGTAAGCGCAGATCCTACAAAAATATCATTTAACACGCTTATAATGTTTTTGTTATCTGCTTTAACGTCAATCAGATCATTCATGGCCAGCAAGTCATCGCTGTAAAAAAACCGGACCTGACTTTGTTGCTCGATTGCTTTAAGTACTTCACGAACAGATTTCTCCCTAACATCCAGATTAACAGTAATCTGTGAGTAGACATTTGCACTAACTTGCAGAACGCTTAGAAAAAAGATTATCAGAGCTAGTTTCATGGTTAGTAGAAGTTTTTTTATTCCCGGTTTCTTTATGGGAATATGGTTTTGAAGATTTTTTTTCATAGTTTTGTAATGTTTTTAAAGTTTAATAAACCAATGTTCTCCTGAAAAAAGTCACATTGGGGAAATTTGTAAAAACCTGGCGCGGGGTGTTTCAGCATCCTGCGCTTTTGTTTAAGGGAGTTTAGATTTCTTCATAGGCAAAAATGTGTTAGGTTATTCATCAAACTTTTATGGTTAGTTATAAAGACTTTTGTTAATTTCTTCAAAGTGTTTGTTTTCAGATAAGGTAACTACTCTCCCTTTTATCTTAAAATTTATCGGAGCTGAAACGCTCATAACCTCAAGTACCTGATCTATAGGTTCGGCGAGTATGGTCCCTGTGAACCTGAATGATTTTAACCGCTCAGTCTCAATAATTATCTGAACATCAAATTTGCGCTCCAGTTCAACTGCTATCAGTGAAAGGCTCTCCTTCTCAAAGATCCAGCGATTTTCTTTCCATGATATAACCGGTTCTACATTAACATTTTCCTTAACTAACCTTGGGATTGCTATCGCTTTTTGAACCTGCAAACGCTTTGTAGAGTTTTTGATTTCCCCCTTTGGACCGGCTGTTTCATCTACCAAACGTGAATCTTCCTTGAAAAATGTAAGTTTCTGATTTGGCTTAAGTACTAATACTTCAGTCCTGCTTTTACCATTTATTTCTTCTATTTCTACGGAACCTTCAACCAAGGTAGTTTCAATTGTTTTGTCATCCGAATAGGCTTTAACGTTAAAAGCAGTCCCTAAAGCCAAAACATTCAAATGTGAAGTCTTAACTATAAAAGGTCTTTTAGAATCCTTTGCTACCTTAAAGTATCCCTCTCCTTCGAGCTGTACTACCCTGTCGTTTATACCAAACCGGTTATCATAGGTTAATCTGCTTCCTGCAGCTAACACAACTGTTGTTCCATCGGATAAAGAGAAACTGGCACGTGAGCCCATTGGAACAACTAATTCACTAATACCCAGTTTGGGATTTGCAGCATTGTTCTTTCCAATATAATAAAACAACAGCCCGCTTAGAGAAAATGCAATTATTAATATTGCCACATACCTCGCTATATTTTTAAATATTTTGGTTTTTTTTATGAATACTGCTTCCTCAATCTTAATTTTATGCTGAATATGGTCAAGTAAGTGAGCCTCATTATATCCTTCAATATTTGGTTCCAAAGATATCTCCTCCCAAAACAGATGGCATTTTTCATACAATTCATGCTCCGATCCGGTATTGATAAACCATTGTTTAACAATACATATATCTTCGTAGGAGCCATTCCCTTCCAGATATCTCATTAATATCTGAATATCAATGGTTTCTTTGTTTTCTTTGTTGCTTTTCATAATATTTTTTTAAAGATAATGAAGCTAAAAGGATTTCTCCTTTTAGCTTCAAATCTGCTAACCTTCCAACCTAGTCGAAATTCGCTGTCGGGCTGACTTCCTAATTAACGCCAAAAAAACTAACCTAACATGACCTATCATTAACCTTGACTAACTAACTAATAATATCCAGCTCGAAGGTTAAATTCCCAAAAAAAAGTTAATTTAAAATCAGTCTAATTAAGAAATAATAAATTGGATGACGATAATACCATCTTTTCCGGCTATTTTAAGTAACCAGGAGACAAAAGATTGTATTATTTAAAAAATAAACAGAAGAAGAGAACAGACAATATGTGTACGTCGGAGAGTGATTTTTTTAAAGAAGCTTTTGCCTTAGCCAGATAGTTTTCCACAGTCTTTTTTGAAATATCCAGTTGCTGAGCAATTTGTTCATTGGTCAGTTGTTCATTTATGCTTAAAAGAAATATATTTTTTTGGCGTGAAGGCATTTTTTCGATGAACGAGTTAGCGGTTTCAAGCAGGTTATTGTATTCAATATCTAGGTTTGTGGAGTTATCTTCAAAGATAAAATTTCGCATGAGTTCTTCCTCATGCTTTTTATCTGAAGCCTGTTTACGGAATTTTTTACAGGTTGAATTATAGGTGATCTTAAACAGATACTTACTGAAAACAGTATATTCATTAATCTGGTCGCGGTATCTCCAAAGATTCAAAAATACTTCCTGAACAACATCTTCAGCTTCTTCCTTATTTTTTATATAGCTTAAGGCGAAAAAGTAAATCTTTTTATTGTATTTTTTAAAGATATTATCAAAAGATAAAACATCACCTTCTTTGAGATTTTTAATAATCAACTTATCATCAAGATATTGGATCATTATTAGTAAAGTGTTATACAAACAAATGTAATGATTTTTTGTTTCATAAGAATTTGTACCCAAGTTTCTGCTGGCATTCTGCTAATGCATTCAACATATGGTTGATCTATTTGGTCAGCTTGGCTTCTTTGCGGTGGATACTCATTGGAAGCAAGAAATTCACTACATCGCCCGGTTTCCATCCACTGTTGATTACTGGATAGTAATTTTTAGTTTTAAGCTCTGCATTTTCCCATTTACTCTTACAAGAGGTTTCTGTTGCCGGGTCAAGGCAGGAATATAAATTGTCTGGTACTGGTTGATTCCGAACGCAACCTGAAATATGAATTTAAACAGCAAACTTTTATTTATTGGGAGGATTGATTGTTATCTTCACACCTCCATCTCAAGGATAATTGATTCTCAGACCGAGACCCAGCTCAGTTTTGGGTTATTTCTTTATTGCTTTAGCTGTTTGTAAATATACAATAAGATTATAGATGCATATCAAATATAATCCTGTTGGAAATCTGCTTATATGATATATTTATGATAAATGAATACAGGAAGAAAACTTTAATTTCCCGCCAGATTGATTTGTACTATCTTCCGGGGTAGCCAGACCTGCATTGTGTTCATTCCCCAATTGCACCAGCTATAATACGGAATGGCAACAAAAGACTGCCCTTTCGACTGCATGGATAATCCATCCGTGGATGGTTTGAATACGATCCCTTCCCCTGTAATCACCTCAACTCCATTTAATTTAGTATTGTCAAAGCTTGCGCTAACTGAAGCATTATCCGGTATAATTAAGTTACCAAACATGTTAGCGTTATCCACTCCTTCAAGACAATATACAATGGGGCCCCGTTCGAGTGCAACTTTATTTTTGTCTGCTTCCACGTTTGAGTTGGCCACAACTGCGGACGAAGATCTTTCTGGTATTGGATATCGAAAATTACTTCTTTTTTGTTTTAGTTCTCTTCTTTAAACAAACCTTCGTAATCAGCAAATAATCCATAAGCGCCTAAGTCCATAACTGCTTTAGCTGCAGTAGCTGCTTCTGCCCACTTTTCATTATAGAGCAATGTCTTTGCTTAGTAGGCAAGGGCAGTACCTTTGTGAAACTGCCAGTTAAAATCAAAATTTTCTTTGATCCGTTTGCCTGATGTTGCCGGTTGCAAATCCTGTGAGTTCCCATTTACCCAAAATAACAACAGAGTTAATGCGACACTCAAAAACATTACTGGTCCGTTATTCTTTAGCTTCATTGATTTAAAATTATGGCATGACCGTCTTGTTCAACTCAACGGCAAGGATTGTCACGTCTTTGTCGGTCTGTTTAAAACCTTTTAGGACGGTTTCGCTGTTACTTTTTTGCCTGAAGGAAATCGTGTTGCCATCGGTTACTGAATAAGCTCGTATAACCTTCTCATCTTTATTTACTGCCGGAAGGACAAAATCTTCCCCTTTAAACCCGTTTAAAAGATAGATGTAAATAATTTTATTTTTATAAGCAAAGCCATATTCTCCGTCCTTAGGATTCCAGGGGCCGCCGCGGGTGCCATAAACGGCATTCCCCACCTGCCGAAGCCATTGTCCGGTCTGCCTTAAAACATTGGCTTCAACATTGGTTATTTTTCCATGCCGGTCAGGGCCAACATTCAGGAGCAAAGCCATGTTACGGATTACACAATCGGCCAGCATTCGTTTAACGCCGCCACAACTAATCACTTTGGCAGAATCGTTGTGTGCCGGAGAGTAACCCCATCCCGGCGCCATGGTCATACATTTTTCCCAAACGTCCTCGTTCCGTATTGGGCCGGTAACGGGCTGGCCTCCTTCTTCCGATTTAATATCTCCATACCAGCCGCTTCGTGAGTTCACAATGACATCAGGCTGATATTTCCGGACAATTCCTATCAATCCCAATGGTTTGCCGGTATCTTTATCCCGATCCTGAAAACAGGGACAAACCGGCCATTCATTCGCAGGATTGAGAAACTTTCCGGATTCCCAGAAATAAGCGCCGTCGGCATCGCTTCCCTGCTGACCAAGCCATCCTCCATCCCAAAAAATCAGATCAATTTTGCCGTAGTTGGTCATCAGTTCCTTTACCTGGCAATAGAGCTCATTTTTCATCTCTCTTGCATTTTCCTTATGTGACGGGTCAGTGGTATAACCAAATTTATTCGGTTTGCAATCTGTTCCCGAAACATCGTAATACCCGGGATAGCGCCAATTGATCAGCGTTTTATATAGGCCAACTTTCAAATTGTGTTTCCGGCAGGCATCAACATATTCTTTTACAAAATCGCGGTTGAGAGTTTGCTTGCTCGTAAAGGCATCGGGAGCCTTACTGTTGAACAGGGCATAGCCGTCGTGGTGCATGGTTACCATGCACATATATTTCATGCCTGCATCTTCAGCAAGTTGGGCCCAGTTGTCAGCATTAAATTTCCCGGCATCAAAATACTGATCACCGCTCGCCGGATAGGCAAGTTTGCGGTACTCATCAGGCAATATCCCGTTATTTTCCTGGTACCATTCACTTTTGCCCGGGCCAGAATACAGTCCCCAGTGGATAAACATTCCAAACTTGTTAGTTAGCAGCCAT
>OCZT010003929.1_pt1 | contig 15146 bp, 9 predicted proteins | sample 1539031 | NCBI WGS metagenome assembly OCZT01 (sample SAMEA3539308, study PRJEB22396) | soil metagenome | biome: tundra; feature: field; material: soil | place: USA | collected 2010-05 | depth 0.15 m
TGTTCGGAAAATTAAGTCACGTACGTAAGCGTATTTTCCTAATCGATCAGAAAGCGCGCTTATTTACCGCTCAGGCTTATGCACTGGGCGCGACGCGCGTACTCGTCAATTCTGTTAATCAAGCGAGCCTGTTGGCAGAACTGGCCGACAGCAGTATTTCTGAAACTGCCTCGATCGAGACTTTGTATGGTGCTCGCGAAGCTGCGACGGTCGGAGCGACTGCCATAGCCTCGATGTTCTCTGCCGTGTTAACCGGCGAGCCCATTGATGTTGGTGGCGCGAAGGGCGCAGGTAGCAGGATTGCAGACAACATCGCCGAGGATGGGCTGACCAGCTGGCTTGAGACGGTTCGCCGCCACCACGAGGGAACCTATCAACACTGCCTTTTGGTTACGGGAATAGCGGTCGATTTTGGATTGAGTCTCGGTCTGGCGAAGCCGGACATTGAGCGACTGTATTCAGCTGCGATGTTTCATGACATTGGCAAGGCCAAAATTCCGCTCGCGGTCCTGGATAAGCCTGGGCGCCTTGATGTCCAAGAGCGAGCGCTGATCGAAACCCATCCCGCGGCCGGATATGACGTGCTGAAGGGGAATGCCGGTATTTCCCTGGAGATCCTTGATGCAGTCCGCCATCATCACGAATATCTCGATGGAAGTGGATATCCCGACGCACTTTGCGCCGCCAGCATATCCGACATCGTTCGGATGTTGACCATTTCCGATATCTTTGCAGCGTTGATCGAGCATCGACACTACAAGCCAGCCATGCCTCGGCAACAGGCCTATGAAATCATTCAGAGCATGCAAGGAAAGCTTGAGAGGCCGCTCGTAGCTGCATTCAAGGATGTGGCGTTGAGTCGTTGAAGGAGACAGATCGGATTACGTTAGGCCGTGGCCAGCGCAAATCTCAATCGTAGACGAAGGCGGCATCGTCGAGATCGATCGCCGGAAATTGGTCCTTTTCAGCCCAGTAGTCCTGGCTGTGCTGCCATTCCGGCTTGTCGCCGCGTTTCGGCAGCAGATGCATGTCGCGCATCAGATAGCCGGGATTGAAATTCTCCGGATCGATCCATGACTGCAGCGACATATCCTTGTCCTGCGGACGCAGCGCCGGCACGACTTTCTTCACGCCCTTCTTCTTCATGTGGGCAAGCAGGCGGCAAACGAAATCCGCCACCAGATCGGTCCGCAGCGTCCAGCTGGCCCGGAAATATCCGAACACCCAGACCATGTTCGGCACGCCGGTGAACATCATGCCGCGATAGGTGACGGTCTGGGCGAATTCCAGCGGCTTTCCGTCGATGGAGAAGGCGATATCGCCGAGCACATTGAGGTTAAAGCCGGTCGCGGTGATGATGATGTCGGCGTCAAGCAACTTGCCGGATTTCAACAGAATGCCGGTTTCGGTGAAGCGATCGATCTCGTCGGTAACGACGGACGCTTTGCCGCTCTTGATGCCCTGGAACAGATCGGCGTCGGGGACAAAGGCGATGCGCTGCCGCCATGGCCGATAGTGAGGGGTGAAATGCGTCTCGATGTCATAGTCGGGACCGAGCACGGCGCGAATGCCGCCGAGCAGTTCCTGCTTGACCGCCTCCGGCTCCTCGAACGAACGGCGGGTGAATGTGTCCTGATCGTAGAGTATCTTCCGGCGCACGATCTCGTGGATCCACTCCTCGCTGATCTGGAGCTGCCGCAGCGTCTCGGCCAGTTCGATCGCGTTGCGGCCGGTCCGGAAATAGGTCGGCGATCGCTGCAGCATCGTGACGTGGCCACACTTGTCCGCGATCGCCGGGATCAGGGTCGCAGCGGTGGCCCCCGAGCCGATCACTACGACCTTCTTGCCCTCGGTGTCCAGATTGTCCGGCCAGCGCTGCGGGTGAACGATGCGGCCCTTGAAGGTTTCCATCTCCTTCCATTCCGGCGTGTAGCCCTCCGAATGCCGGTAATAGCCCTGGCACATCCAGAGAAAGTTCGCGGTGAAAGTCACGGCTTCGCCGCTGTCGGTCCTGACCGCTTCAATGGTCCAAAGATTTGTCGCGCTCGACCAGCTCGCCGAGGAAATCCGGTGCCGGTAACGGATATGCCGCTCAAGCCCGTTTTCGGCGATGACCTCGCCCATGTAGGAGCGGATCTCCGCAGCGGTGGCGATCGGCGCGCTGGTCCATGGCTTGAAGCGATAGCCGAAAGTGTGAAGATCGCTGTCGGAGCGGATACCGGGATAGCGATGGGTCAGCCAGGTGCCGCCAAAGCTCTCCTGTGCCTCAAGCACGACAAAACCCGTGCCCGGGAGCTGCGCAGTCAGGTGGTAGGCGCTGCCGATGCCGGAGATGCCAGCACCAACGATCAGGACATCAAAATGCTCGGTCGATGGTGGGGCGGAAGCGGTGCGGATTGCTGTCGCGTTGACGTTCATGAGTTCTTTTCTTGGTTCGAATTGGCGACTTGTTGCGAAGACCAACACTTAATCGCCTGCGAGGCCTGTGAAGGTCAACCCATGGACGTGCCGGACCGGCGCCATAAATCACGTCCCCCGAACTCACAGCGCAAATGGTCAGTTATTCCGCCCGCGTGTCCTACCACAACCCTGCGCAACCTACATCGCCAGCGCAAAGCCCCATTGGCGGGCGGTCTGCAGGATCCAGTCCCGGTAGCGCGTGAGCGGCGTGACGCCGGTCAAACCGCCGCAGCCGGCGCTGCCGTTCGGCCCGGTCGACCAGCTGATGACGCCGACGATGGCAGGGGCGTCCTGGCGATCCTCGAACACCGGGCCACCGGAATCCCCGGTGCAGGCGCCAAGCCCATCCCGAATGCCCTGCCCGACCGGATCGACCAGGCGAATCTGCAAGCTGCCCGGCCGACCGGTCGCGACAAGGCCGGCAACGCGAACGGTCCCTCCGCTGCTGCCCTCGCCACGGATGGTCACGCCGATGCCGGCGATGGTGAACCGGCTGCCGGGGACAATCGGAAGCTGTGGCACGCCGGCCGCTGCTGCATTTTTCCCTTCAGGGGGCGCTTCGAGTTGCAGCAATGCCACGTCGGCTGTGGCGCGATGGGCCGTCATCGCCTGGATATTGAACGCGGGATGAATCGCCACGTCTTTCACGTCCTGCAGCTGCGGCTGCCGGTCCGCTCCGTATTCGACGATTTTGTAGATCGCGCCGGGCTGCACGCAATGCGCTGCCGTCAACACCAGCCTGGGTGCAATCAAGGCGCCGGTACAGAAATTGCCGCGCGAGCCGACAATGGTGACGACGGAGCGACCGATGCCTTCGGCGGACGGCGTCCCGCCGCCGACGATAGCGTAAGCGGGCGCGGAGACGAGCAGCGCCAGGCCCGCAATCATCAGGGTTAAGATCTTCATCGGATCAGAAATAGCCCGCAACCCGCTCATCGCCAAGGCTCGGCCCCAGCGAGCCGAAGTGGACGTCGAAAGGTTCGATCAGCTGCCCGCAGCCGAATCCTTGTGAAGAACCCGACTTTGTGAGGCTTTATACCACCAATGAACAAACAAATTCATGGGCATTTTAGCGAATTTTTAGAAGCAATACTTATCCGCCACCTTTACCAAAAACTTGCGTGTGCCGGGTATGTTTCAACCCGGATATCGTTTGTGCGCGTTTGCTGCGATTTAAGGTTTGCCAAAATGAGTGAGGTAAAATCGTTCCTGAGGGACCTCGACGACGCCGTCTTGCGAGGAACGGCTGAAAGCCGCTTGCGAGCGTTGTGGCATACGACCGATTTATTGATGGCCGGCCGGTATAGTGACGACGAGATATGGACCTTTGGCGAGGTAATCGGACGACTCGCGGATGAGATTGAAGTTGCGGCCCGGGCGCAGCTTGCAAGGCGGCTGGCCTGCTTCGACAATGCCCCGATCAATATCATCCATAAACTTGCCTTTGACGATTCGATCGATGTCGCCGGTCCCATCCTCCGGGAGTCCGAGCGGCTCGAGGCTTACGCCCTGGTCGCCAACGTCTGCACCAAAGGCCAGTCGCACCTGCTTGCGATCTCGCAACGACGATCCATCGAGGAGATCGTCACAGACGTGCTCGTGACGCGCGGCGATCGGGACGTTGTGAACTCGGTCGCGAACAACACTGGTGCGCGTTTTTCAGACTTCGGCTTTCTGCACATGATCCAACGCGCTGAAGGTGATTCCATTCTCGCCGAGCAACTCGGTCTTCGCAAGGACATCCCCAGGCATCTTTTCCAGCAGCTGATCGCAAAGGCGTCGGACGACGTGAAAAAGCGGCTGGAATGCGAGCGTCCAGACATGGCTGACCAAATTCAGACTTCGGTGACCGATGTCGCGGGCGCGCTGCAGTCCAAGTTCGGCCCGGTATCGAGAAAGTACCTTGTCGCAAAACGCGTGGTGGCGACGCAGTATCAGCAGGGCAACCTGAACGAGAGCAGTATATCTGGATACGCTCGATCCCACAGGTTCAACGAGGTCACGATCGGACTGTCCCTATTGTGCAAATTGCCGGCCGACGTGATCGAACGCGCCTTGTTGGACAAGAACAGGGAAATGGCGCTGGTTCTGACCAAAGCCCTCGACTTTTCGTGGGCGACTACAATGTCGTTGCTTTTTCTTGGCGCAAAAGATCACCGCATCACCGCACAAGACTTAAATGACATGGAAAGCGAGTTCGGTCGTCTCAACGTCGAGACATCCCGGAGCGTTCTGAAATTCTATCAGTCCCGCAAGGATGCCGGAGGTGCTGATTCTGGCCTCAGGAGCCTGGCCCCGCTTCATATGCATTGATATTACCGATCCGAGATTGGCCGGGGAAGATCGGCAATAAACGCAGTCTCATTCGGTGCAGTCGCACGCGAACGCCCCGGTATCATTTCCGATGAGCCGAAGTCTGACAAACCCTTTGATGCGGCCTGGATCGTTCCGGAAGCGGCGAACGAACTCGGAGACGATGCGACTGTCGCAGCCTGTCGCCGGGTTATCGATGCGAACCTAAACGGCAGCTTGCCTCCCAATCCGACTTGCACCTCATCATCGATTATTTCAGGTGAATACAGACCGGATTGCCCAGGCTTCGAAGTCGGGCATTTGCGGCATCGCGCACCTCCGGCGCAGCGGGTCCTGCACTCCTAGACGACGGGCGCCTCGAGGCGATCATCTCAGGGGCCATGTCGGCCATCAAGGTGGTATTTCAGGCAAAAGCGCAGGGGAACGCCAACGTCAGGCGGTCAAAATCGGATCTCCCACCTCCAGGCTGGCCCAGGTCAGCAGGCCGTGTTAGCCGTTTTCCAAATCGGCGATCGCATTGGCAGGGATTGATGTTCGAGGCAGTGATCTGGGATTTCGGCGGTGTGCTCACCACCTCGCCGTTCGAGGCTTTTGCGCGTTTTGAGACCGAACGCGGGCTGCCCGCCGATATTATCCGGCGCACCAACGCCAACAATCACTGGGAGAATGCCTGGGCGAAATTCGAGCGCGCCGAAGTGGACCTCGAAACCTTCGATCAACTGTTCGCGGCGGAATCGCTGGCGCTGGGTGCTGAGGTTCGCGGCAAGGACGTCCTGCCGCTGCTGTCGGGAGATCTGCGGCCTGACATGGTCGAGGCGCTCAAGCTGGCAGGGACCCGGCTCAAGACCGGGTGCATCACCAACAACCTTCCCGCCAACGCCATCGGAAGCATCGGCGGCCGATCGCTCTACGTCGCGGAGGTGATGGCGCTGTTCGATCATGTCATCGAGTCGGCAAAGATCGGCCTGAGGAAGCCCGACCCGCGCATCTATCGGATGATGGTCGAGGCGCTCGGCGTCGATCCCAGGGCTTGCGTCTACCTCGACGATCTGGGCGTCAATCTGAAGCCGGCGCGCGATATGGGCATGACCACCATCAAGGTGCTCAATGCGCCGCAAGCCATCGCCGAGCTCGAAACAGTGACGGGATTATCGCTCCGCAATCGCTAGCTCTCCAGTTGCTGGATCGTCATGTTGGCGTAGCGAAGCCGCACGCTCAGTTCACGCCCGAGAGCAGACAAGAGCTTGATCGCAATATCCGGCCGCTCGTGGCACAGCTCGGTAAACGACGCCTCGCTCAGGCCGAAGCCTGTGAGGTCTTCGTCAGCCGTTATGGTGGCCGAGCGCGGCCCGCGGTCGAGAAGCGCGAGCTCACCAAAAACTGCGCCGGCGGCAAAGGTCACGAGCCGAATGCCCCCGTCGTCGTGGCGAAGATGGACACTCGCGCGGCCTCGGGTGACGAGATAGAGCGATGAGCCCGGATCGCCGTGCCGAAACACGACATGTCCGGCCGGCCAGGCCACCGGCTCCAGCCAGCTGCGCAGCCGCTCGACCTGATCGGCCGTGAAGTCGCGCAGCAGCGGGACCCGATCGAGCGACAATTCCAGAGACTGTCCGGTTCCGGCCTTTCGCAGCAGGTCATCTTCGGCCCATTCCATCGCCCGATCGATGTCAGGGAAAAAACGGTCGCGCTGGAAGATATCGGCAAGGCGCGCAGCGGTCTCGGTGCGGCCGGACAGAACAAGCGCGAGCTTGACGCCTCGCGCGCCGAGTGCCCCGTCAATATCGCCAAGGATGCGGGCGCCCGTCGAATCGATTTCGGTGATGCGCCGCAGTTCCAGCAACAAGGCGGCTGTTCCTTTGAAGGTCTCGCTATCGACGATCTGCGCGAGTCGCTCGGCACTGCCGAAAAACAGTGCGCCCTGCAGCTCGATGACAAGCACCGATGCGCCTTGCGCATGCAGCACTTCCAATTCGGCCGCATCGCGGTAACGCCGCGGACGCACGGCGTCGCATCGATAAAGCCGGCGAATATTGGACCTGCTCATGCGGACCACGAACAGCAGTACCGCAAGCACGATACCGATGAACACCGCTGACACGACGTTGATCGCAATCGACAGCAGCGAGACGAACACCGAAACGCCGAGATCGAGCGCGATGGCGCCGCGCTGCGGCGTACCGGGCTTGATCAAACGCCCGGCCAGTTGTTTGGTCCAGGGATCGATGTGCTGGATGGCTATCACCATGATCGCCGCCGACAGCACCGCACGGGGCATATAGGCGAGAGCCGGAAACAGCAGCGTCGCGGCCGCCAGCACCGCCGCGGCATTGACGATTACCGAAAGCCAACTGCTCCCGCCAAAGGCACGGTTGGTCAGGCTGGGCCCGATGTTGATGCCGTTGGTGATGCCGCCAAAGCTCGCTGAAACCGCATTGGCGATGCCGAGACGGATCAGCAGACGATCATCGCCGGCGCGAAGCTCGCCCGGCTGGCTGGTCAGCTTGTCGCACAGCAGCGCATCGATCGAAGCGATGATCGCCAGCGCGAGCGCGCTCGGCATGATCACGGACACCAAACTCTCCAGCGGCACGGCCATCGGGAGTCCGGAAAAGTCGACCAGCACGGTGCGCATCGCGGCGCTTGCCGTCAGCGCACCGATATTTGGACCCAGCATGTCGGCGAAGCCCGAGAGCACGATTCCATAGTAGGCAATAATACCGCAGCCGAGGCCGATCAGGACCGGGGGCACCTTCGTCGTGATCCGGCGCGCGTTCCACATCGCCGCAAAGGTCAGTGAGGCGACCAACAAGCTCAACGGCCGCGCTTGCCCTATCGCGCCGAAGACGCGGGTGAAACGGATGTTATGCTCGAAGCCGAGGACGTTGCCGAGCTGTACCAGGAACAGCAGCACCGCGGCCATGTTCTGGAAACCGGCCATCACCGGATGCGGCGCAAACTTGATCAGCGAGCCCAATCGCATCAGCCCGAACAGCGCCTGGAACAAGCCACCGAGCAGGATGATGGCGAAGAATACCAGCAGCGTGGTGGCGACGTCGGGTTCAGCGTCCACCGTGGTGGCGCGATGCAGCAAGGAATAGAGCAGCAGCCCAAGAAAGAATGTCGTGGTGATGCGCGGCGCGTAGACGCGCGTCGAGCGGTCGCCGAGCAGCACGCAAACCAGGCCGGCGATGACAGCCGAAATAAGGCCCGCCATCGCGCCATAGGCGAAGTATTCGTCGCCCAGTGTCACGAAGGCAAACATGCCAAACGCCATCGCGAGCGGGATCGCGACGGTCGACGAAACCAGGCCGGCGATGATGTCGGTACGCGCCATCGTCACCGCAGCGCGGCCGCGATGTTGCCGCCATCGACGGTGGTCACGTCGGCGGTGGTCTTGAGCGCCAGCGCCTGGGCCAGAAATGCCTGTGCCACATCCTCGGCCGCCACTTCCCGGCCGAGCAGATTGCCCCGCATGTAGGCCTGTTCGCTGACGCCGCGGACCTTGGAGCGTGACGCGATCATCGCTTCGGTAAGCAGGCCCGAGCGGATCCGATCGGCATTGACGGCGTTGGCGCGAATGCCTTCGCTGCCATAGTCGACCGCGTATTGCCGCACCAGAAACAGGGTCGCCGCCTTCGGCAGGCCATATGGGCCGAAGTTTGGTCCGGGATTGACGGCTTGTTTGGAAACATTGAACAGCAGGCAGCCTCCGGTGCCCTGGGCCTGCATAATCTTGACAGCGGCCTGCGCCACGCGCTGGTGGCCGTAGAAATTCAGCTCAAAACTCTGCCGCAGCACCGCCTCGTCGACCTCGCCGATCCGGCCTTGCCAGGCGGCGCCGGCATTCGACACTACGATATCCACTCCGCCGAATGCAGATGCCACGCGGGCGAAAGCGTCCCGCACCGACGCCGCATCGGTGACGTCGCATTTGAGCCCAAGAGCCGGGCCGCCGATCGCTTGCGCTTCCGCCTGTGCGGCTGCCTCGTCGATATCCAGCAGGGCGACTTCCGCGCCGACCGCCGCGAACGCTCTGGCGGTCGCAGATCCAATGGCGCCGGCGGCGCCGGTGATGACAGCCACCTGTCCTGCAAGCGGCGGCTCCCTGGCGCCACTCAGTTTCGCCTGTTCGAGTGACCAGTATTCGACGTCAAACAGATCGGACTCCGGCAGCGGCTCAAAACGGCCGACCGCCTCGGCATCGGTGATGGTAGCAATCGCAGCCTCGGCGAGATCGGCGGCGACCTTCGCGTCCTTCTTGCTCCGGCCGAGCCCGAACAGGCCGACGCCGGGCACCAGCATCACGCGCGGCATCGGATCGAGCATGGTCTTGGTGCCGCCGACGCGTGCATTATTGCGCGCGAAATAGCTTTGATAGTGGTCGCCGAAGGCCGCGACAGCGCCACGGACCTGCTCCCTAAAACCGGCGAGGTCTCCGTCCTCGGGTGCTGCAACAACGAGCGGCCAATTCTTGATGCGGATGTTGTGGTCGGGCGTCACCACGCCGGCCTGACCGTAGCGCGCGACCTCGGCGCCGTTGACGAAGCTCATCACCGCATCGTTGCCGCGGAAATCAAGAACGAAGCGCTTCCAGGCCCCGTCGATCTTGCTATCCGGCAAGCTGCAGGCGCCACGGACGATCGGCGCGACGTCCGCTACCCGCGCCGGGCGGGCCGGCAGCTTTGCACTTGATAATGCCGGCTTGCGATTCCTGGTCAACCGCTGCTCGGCTGATGTCACCAGCGCGATCATGCGCTCGTAGGATTCCCGCGCATCGGCGCCGAAGCTGAAGATGCCGTGCCTCACCAGAATCAAGCCTTCGACGGATCGGTCCAGATCGAACACCTGCGCCGCAGCCTTGGCGAGGCCGAAGCCCGGCATGACGTAAGGTACATAGCCAACTTTGCTACCGTAGACCTCACGGCACAGCGCTTCGCCGTCGGGCTGGTCGGTGAGCGCGAGCACTGCCGTCGAATGGGTGTGATCGATGAATTTGTGCGGGATGAAGGCGTGCAGCAGCGCCTCGACCGACGGGTTAGGGGCGGCGGGATCGATCAGGTTGGCGCGCTGCAGACGCACCATTTCTTCGTCGGAAAGCGCCTCGCGGGCGCGAAGCTTCAGCAGCGGCGCAAGCCGCACCGCGGGCAGGCCCGCGGGCTCGATCGAGCCCATGTCCCAGCCGGAACCCTTGACGCAAAGGACTTCGACGGCGTCGCCGTTGAGGTCGGCGATGCGCGTCTTAACCGAGGTGTTGCCACCGCCGTGCAGCACCAGGCGCGGATCCTGGCCGAGCAGACGCGTGGTATAGACCCGCAGCGCCAGATCGCGGCCGAGGCTTGCATAGCGGGCAACCGCCGCATCGGCGTCGCGATCGATCCAGGCACTCTGCATAGGCTGTCTTCCTTCGCTATTCTGCCGCTGCCGCTATCCGCTCCGGAAATGCGGCTGATAGCGCGGCGCGATCGGCCTTGAGCACGCCACGCTCGGTAATCAACCCCGTCACCAGTCGCGCCGGCGTGACATCGAAGCCATAATTCGCGACCGGCGAGCCGTCGGGCACAATCCGCACGGTCTCAATCCGTCCGTCGGCGGTCCGCCCTGTCATGGTCGTAACCTCTTCGGCAGCACGCTGCTCGATTGGAATCTGTCTGATCCCATCATCAACGCTGAAATCGATAGTCGGCGAAGGCAGCGCCACATAGAACGGCACAGCATTATCATGCGCGGCAAGCGCCTTGAGATAGGTGCCGATCTTGTTGCAGACGTCGCCATTCGCGGTGACCCGGTCGGTGCCGACGATCACGAGATCGACCATGCGGTGCTGCATCAGATGGCCGCCGGTGTTATCGGGGATTACGGTGTGAGGCACGCCGTGATGGCCGAGCTCCCAGGCGGTGAGCGAGGCTCCCTGGTTGCGCGGCCGGGTCTCGTCGACCCATACGTGGACGGCACGGCCGCAGTCATGCGCCAGATAGATCGCGGCGGTGGCGGTGCCCCAGTCGACCGTCGCCAGCCAGCCGGCATTGCAATGGGTCAGCACGTTGACGCGCTCGCCCGGCTTTTTCGTTGCAGCGATGGCCTCGATCAGGGCAAGGCCGTGCCGGCCGATAGCCTTGTTGATGGCGATGTCCTGTTCGGCAATTTCGCCGGCGCGAGAATAGGCTGCGGCGGCGCGCGCCGCGGGTGGCAGTAGCCGTAGCGTCGACCGCATCTCGTCGAGCGCCCATTTCAGGTTGATCGCCGTCGGCCGGGTCGCGATCAAGGTCCTGTAGGCATGATCGAGCGCAGCATCCGAGCCGTCGGCCCGCATCGCCAGCGCCATCCCATAGGCGGCGGTCGCGCCGATCAGTGGCGCGCCACGCACCAGCATTGACCGGATGGCAGCCGCCGCGGCGTCGCAGGTCGTCAGTCGCGCAACGATGAAATCGTGAGGCAACCGCCTCTGGTCGATCGCGCTGACCGACCAGCCGTCTGGCTCAAGCCAGATACTGCGGATGTGCCTGCCCTCGACCTTCATTGCGTCCCCATCGACAGTGTAAGCTTCACACTCGCAGAATCCGCCCCGCCACCGCATCGAGCTTCCCGAGCAGTTCCGGATCGCGCGCCTCCGGTGCGGTAATCAAAGCAGTGTCGAGCGCGCGGTCCGAACCGATCGGACATGGTTCGTGCTCCCTGGGGAAATCCCGGGCGAGGCGCGCCACCAGACCCTTCGCCTTGTCAGCGTTCGAGGTCAACACCCGGATGATGTCCTGGACGGTGACGGCGTCATGGTCAGGATGCCAGCAATCAAAATCGGTGACCATGGCAACGGTCGCGTAGCAGATCTCCGCCTCGCGGGCGAGCTTGGCCTCCGGCATATTGGTCATGCCGATCACCGAATAGCCGAGGCCCTTGTACGTCATGCTCTCGGCGTAGCTTGAGAATTGCGGACCTTCCATGCAGACATAGGTGCCGCCGCGCGCGATCGCGATATCCTCGGCCTCGGCGGCCGCGGCCAGATGGATGCGCAGCCGCGGCGACACCGGATGCGCCATCGACACATGCGCGACACAGCCCTTGCCGAAGAACGAACTCTCGCGCCTGTAAGTGCGGTCGATAAACTGGTCGACCAGCACGAAGGTGCCCGGCGGCAATTCCTCCCTGAACGAGCCGCAGGCAGACAATGAGACGAGATCGGTGACGCCCGCACGCTTCAGCACGTCGATGTTGGCGCGGTAATTGATGTCGGATGGCGACAGCCGATGGCCCTTGTCGTGGCGAGGCAGAAACACGATCGGCAGGCCGGCGATGGTGCCGTGCCGTACCGCCGCCGAGGGCTCGCCCCACGGGCTCTGGATCGCCTCCTCGCGCGCGTTCTCCAACCCCGGCAGGTCGTAGACGCCGGAGCCGCCGATAATGCCAAGAACCGCCTTCGTCATGGTTTTTCCTTCGCCTGATTCGTACCGCGATTCAGCCTGCCGGCGAAGCGCGCACAACTGTATTTCAGGGCTGCCCTGCTGGCGGCGCAAATGTGGGGAAAGGACGCTGGCGGAGGGAGTGTCCGGCTAACTATCGGTTCTTGTCGTTCGCCACCGTCCGCAATTGATTTGGAAACGTCAAGGTCAGGACTCAAGCGGCAATCCTGCGCGGCCCATATCTCGCAATTCATGCGCCTGCAATATCGCGCATTTTGAGGGGCTTGTCGACCTGGGCAAACCATTCGGCCCTAATGGCGGCATGGCGGCGGCCGCGCTCATCGCGTTGGATCAAATGGTATGACCGCCATGAAGAGATTCTGGACTACGGTCGCGCGGCACTTGCTGCTAGATTGCCGGCAACATAGGGACTTGGCCATGAATAGATTTTGCCTCACGCTTTTGATGATGGGCGCCTGGAGTGAGGCCAGTTATGCCCTCGATCACGAGCAGCAACGAGGCAAAGCCCTGCTCGAAACCCTGTGCGGACGGTGTCACGCTGTAAGCAAAACGGGCCAAAGCCCCCACACCGACGCACCGCCCTTTCGAACTTTTGGAGATAAGCTTTACGACACTGACTTCACAGAACGATTACAGGAAGGCCTGACCACCATTCACCCGGACATGCCGACTTTCCGTTTTAACCGACGTGACGCTGAGGCTGCGGTCAACTACCTCAAGCTCATTCAGGGGAACAAAAAACCAAAATAGTTGAATTTGCGCGGCTGGCCGGCGCGGTTTCCATTCGCGTGCGAGCTTCTGCTCTTCGGCGATTTGCGCCACTGACCCGGGATCGAACCTTCTCCGCAGACCATTGTTTCGGAACCTGCTCACACAGCTAAAGGCGGGCAGTTTCCGCCGAATATTTGCCCGAAGCCGGTTTGGAAGCGAATATGGGTGACTGCCCGAATCAGGAATAGACCTGTCATGATCGTTGGCCTCTGCGTGAGCGCAATCGCGCTCATCGCTGGGCCTCCCTGAGATCCATCAATCCGAGGCGCCGGCCTCGAAGGCTGGCCCTCGCAAGTTTTAATCGGACGACCTAAACCGCATGCCTGTTCCCGCCATCGCCTCAGTCCGTAACGTCAAATCCGGCATCGCCCCTGACGCTCTCGCCGTCCTGAATTCCGTGTTCGGCCTGCCTGGCTTTCGGGGCGCGCAGGAAGAGATCGTCCGGCATGTCACTGACGGCGGCAATTGCCTGGTGCTGATGCCCACCGGCGGCGGCAAGTCGCTGTGCTATCAATTGCCGGCGCTATTGCGCGAAGGCTGCGGCATCGTGGTCTCGCCGCTGATCGCGCTGATGCGCGATCAGGTCGCAGGACTGCTCGAGGCCGGCGTCAAGGCGGCGGTGCTGAATTCCACGCTGTCCCCCAGCGAAGCCTCCGCGGTCGAGGCGCGGCTGCTCGCCGGCGATCTTGATCTGCTCTACATCGCGCCTGAGCGGCTGCTGACACCGCGCTGCCTCGCCATGCTCGGCCGCGCGCGGGTCGCCTTGTTTGCGATCGACGAGGCGCATTGCGTGTCGCAATGGGGGCACGACTTTCGTCCGGAATACATCGGCCTGTCGGTCATCGCCGAGCGTTTTCCTGACGTGCCGCGCATCGCGCTCACCGCCACCGCCGATGACCTCACGCGCCGGGAGATTATCGACCGGCTCGGGCTTGCCGGCGCGCCGAGCTTTGTCGCGAGTTTCGATCGCCCGAATATCAGATATGAAATCGTCGACAAGCAAAACGCGCAAACGCAGCTGAAAACCTTCATCGCCGAGCGCCACGCCGGCGACGCCGGCATCGTCTATTGCCTGTCGCGCGCCAAGGTCGAAGACACCGCCGCCGCGCTGACCAAGGCCGGCGTAGCGGCGCTGCCCTATCACGCAGGCCTTGACGCCGGTCTGCGCGCCCGCAATCAGGATCGCTTCATCAACGAGGACGGTGTCGTGATCGTCGCCACGGTCGCGTTCGGCATGGGCATCGACAAGCCCGACGTGCGCTTCGTCGCGCATCTCGATTTGCCGAAAAGTATCGAGGCCTATTATCAGGAGACCGGGCGCGCGGGGCGCGACGGCAAGCCGTCCAGCGCATGGATGGCGTACGGCCTGTCGGATATCGTGCAGCAGCGGCGCATGATCGACGAGTCCAGCGGCGCGGAATCGTTCAAGCGGGTGTCGATCGGCAAGCTCGACGCGCTTGTTGGTCTGGCCGAAACCACCAACTGCCGGCGTACCCGCCTGCTCGGATATTTCGGCGAAACCCCGGCAGCCGCCAAATGCGGCAATTGCGACAACTGCCTGTCGCCGCCGGTCGTTCGCGACGGCAAGGTGATCGCGCAGAAGCTGTTGTCCTGCGCCTACCGCACCGGGCAGCGTTTTGGCGCGATGCACCTGATCGATATTCTCGTTGGCCGCCTGACCGAACGCGTCAGGCAGTTCGGCCATGACAAGATATCGGTGTTCGGCGTCGGCGGCGAACTCAATGAAAAACAGTGGCGCGGCGCCATCCGCCAACTGGTAGCCATGGGCCATCTGCAGCCCGACTCCGAGGCCTTCGGCGCATTAAGACTGACGGAGACCGCGCGCGGCGTCTTGAAAGGCGAGACCGAGGTGATGTTGCGCGAGGAAACCCCCGGCACCCGCATCCGCGCCAGCCGAACCCGATCAAGACGCGGCGATCTTGCTCCGGCATCCACGGCGGCGGGTAAAACCGGCGATCCAACTTTGGTCGGCGTGCTCAGGGCGTGGCGTTCGGAAGTGGCGCGCCAGCGTGGCGTGCCGGCCTATGTCGTGCTGCACGACTCCACCATCGACGGCATCGCGACGCAGCGCCCGACGACGCTCACGCAGCTGCGCGGCATCCCCGGCATCGGCGACAAGAAGCTCGAACATTACGGGGAAGAACTGATTGCGCTGGTGAAGGC
>OCZT010003930.1_pt1 | contig 15144 bp, 10 predicted proteins | sample 1539031 | NCBI WGS metagenome assembly OCZT01 (sample SAMEA3539308, study PRJEB22396) | soil metagenome | biome: tundra; feature: field; material: soil | place: USA | collected 2010-05 | depth 0.15 m
GGTGCCTATCGGCTGCGGGTTGCCGTTTGCGTCAAGAACGGTGGCGAGTTGAAGGTTGCCATTGGAGTCGAGGATGATCTGGCCCGCGACATATCCACGACTCGGCTGCCAAGTAAGCGGCCCGCTGTTCAGCCAGGTCACCGACGCATCCAAAGTGGTGGCACTGGCCCCCGTGCCCCACGAAGGCGCATTGGCGCCCGAGGTTCCTCCGGTCGATACCGTCTCGATGTTTCCGTTGGAATCCAGAATCGCCTGGCCGGCGGAGTAGAGGGTGCCGGGCTGCCACGGTGAGGCGCCGAGGTTGTTCCACGTCACCCCGCTGTCCTGTGTGGTCTGAGCTTGATTCTGATTCCACGCCGGCGCGGAATCGCCCGAGATGCCTGGGGCTTGCACGATCTGGATGTTGCCGTTTGAGTCCAGGATCAGGTCGCCGACGGAGTACGGAAGATCGGGTTGCCAGGTAGCGTTGCCGCCGTTCAACCAAGTGATTCCGTCCTGTGTGGTGGATTGGCCCGGAACTTCAGGTTGTGTCCACGTGGGCTGTGACGATGCCGAAGTGCCTGCCGTCGATACTGTCTGCATGAACCCTTGCGCATCCACGACAAACTGGCCCTTGCTATAGGCCGTGTTCGGCTGCCAACTCCATGGGCCATTGTTCATCCAGACGATGGTGCCGTCCGTCGTGGTTCCCGCGACGTTCACGTTCCACGACGGGCTGGCAGCACCGGACGTTCCAGCAGTCAGCACCACCTCGATTTGCCCGTTACCGTCGATGATGAACTGACCGGCAGAAAATGCGGTTGAAACAGCCCATGTGGATTGAAGAATCGTTCCGAATGCCTGCGCGGAAGGTGGGATATAAGGCGGAGGCGCATCGCGCCCGGCAAGCTCATCCGGCGTGAGTCCCGCATTGGTGTCGATGAGGTTGGGATTGGAAGGAACGTTTGGGCCGGTGACGGTATAGAGACTGTTGATCTGCTGCTGCACCGTCTCCAACTCTTGCAAGGTCAGATTGCGGACCTGGGTCGCTTTGTCCACTTCCTGATTGAAGATAGGCGCGACCGTCTCTTGGATCAGAATGTCAGGATCGTAGACCGCATCCGGCAGCGGTACAAGCAGTTCAACCGGCTCGAAGAGCGTGGGATCCTCTGGAGGGGAGCTTGCGGCTGCGATGGGGTCAAGCAACATGCCCGTTTTGAGCACGGATTCGAGCTCTTCCAGGTACACAGGAGCGGCAGAGACCTTCCAATTGAGCGGAAGCCATGGCGCTCTTTGCTGACGGAAGTTGATTGCAGCGGCGGGGAGGATTCCGCTGGGAGGCAGAGTCGTAAAAATGTCGGTCAGGGTATTGAACGTCTGCTGCCCGCCCATCGCCTGGCTCAGTTGTTCTGAGAGCTGATTGATCCTGGCCTGCGCCAGCGCCGGCTGAATGAAGGGCGGATTTCCCGAGCCGTTGTTGATCCATGTGACGCTGCCATCGGTGGTGGGCAGATAGATGCCGTTCCACGCCGGCTCCGAACCTCCTGAAGTGCCGGCCGTGAGGACATGCTGCATGTTGCCGTTCGCGTCATACACAAACTGGCCGGCAGCGAAGGCAGTATGCGGCTGCCAACTGGCGGGGCCATTTTCTATCCACGTGACCGTTCCATCCGTAGTGGTTTGGCCGAACGCGGTCTTCCATTGCGGCGGAGGACCGCCTGATGTGCCTGCGGTCTGCACCAATTGCACATTGTGATTGGTGTCGATGATGAAATCGTTCACTGCGAACGCAGTGTTCGATTGCCACTGTAGCAATGGTGCGGGCTGAGTGGGAAACACATTGCGGCGACGGGGCAATCCTCCCGCGCGCACCACGGCGGAGCAATCCACGAAGAGCGGCTTCCAGGCCAGCCCGTTGTTGCTCCACGTAACGCCGCCGTCAGTGGTGGTGCCACCGTAGACAGTGTTCCACTTCGGCTCGGTCCCGGCCGATGTCCCTGCGGTCGTCACGATCTGAAGATTGCTGTTGGAGTCGGAAATGAACTGGCCCTCGGTGAATGCCGTGTTCGCTTGCCACGCAACGCCGGGGTCAAAGGCGATGAGTGCGACCGGCAGACCGAGCGTCGCCCATGGCAGTTGATCGTCAGGTCCGAGCAGCGCCTCGGCCTCGAAGATTGAGTAGGCGAGGCGGTTTCTCCATGTGGCTTCAGGAGACGTTGCGGGCAGCGGCAGAGCAGGCACGCCAACGGGCCACGGAAGATACACAAGTCGCACCGCATCGGCAATCTGCCAGTCTTCGAAAGCGTATTCGGTTGGATCCTGATCGCATGAGGCGGCGAGATTGCCACTGACTTCAATGGGACCTGTGCCGGTATCGAGGAATTGGCCGCTGACCTGCGCGATTACCGGTTGCAGCAGCAGGATTCCGGCGTAAGTTTTGTTGGTGGGGTCGCCAACCGATTGGTGGAAACTGTACCTTTGATTTCCCGTGACCGGGTCAATCACGGTGAGTGTGCTGAGGTGCGCTTTCAGGGTGCTGTTCAGCACCACGTCCTGACCTGTAGCGGAGATCCCGTAACCGGGACTGACCACCAGTAACGGATCCGCGCCGCTCAGGTCCATGGTTAACCCGAGACCTCTGACTGTGCCCGCAGTGACCGCCTGGCCGAGCGTTGCGAGCAAACCGCCTCGATAGGCCTGCTCGCTGTCGAGGGCGGAGACGCTGAGCGCGCGCCCGGTGAAGAGATTCAAACGTTGGCGCCACAAGCCGGGGTCCACCTGCTGCCGAAGCTGCGGTTCGGTGCCAACCAGCGATTCGCCGGATACGGGATCGGTGATAGGTGTCGCGGGCATAACAGCCTCTCCTGATTAAGTAACTATCCCGGTAGAGAAACTCACATAAGCTGGCGAACTGCGGCAGCGGATATAGAAGCCGTAGGTCTGATTTCCGATAGCGTTCAGCCATGCGGAGTTCTGGTTTTGCGTAGGCAGCGAGATCCTGATGGCGCCCTGGTAGAGACGCATCAGGTCAAACGGCGTACGAAAGCTGAGAATCTGCGGCACGGTCGGGTTGGGCGCGAGCGTGGGAAGACTTTTCTTGAGTGCCGCAAAGCCGCTGCGCGACACCGGGACAAGCGCGAATACAGAAAGATCGGCATACGCGTTTGCGGGAAGCGTCAGGTCAATTGGCGGCAGCGACATGCTGTCGTCGATCAGTGCCGGAATCTCATCCACTGGAATGACGCTCAATCGCACATCAATCTGCTGCGGAAAGAATGCCTGCGAAAACGTCTGCGAAGTTCCCTGGCTGGTGATGCCAAGGCTGGCGAGCGGAAAACGTCCAGCCGGGGGCAGCGCCTGGAAGAAATCCGCCGCGGCAAAGCTTGGGGAAAGTCCAGAGGTGATGCGGATCGAGACCGTCTGCTGCAACTGCGAGTCGTATTGCATCAGAAAGGCCTGCTGCGTTGCCGGATCGGCGAGACCGAGTCGCAAGCCGCTATATTCCGGACCGCTGTCACGGCGCACCAGGTACGGGTCCACCCAGTTGATGACACCGCGCTGCAGATTGATCATGGCCAGCGGCAGCAGAGCGTCAGAAAGCTGGCTTGGATTCGCGTTGAGGAAGATTTGCCGCGCCAGAGCCGCACGCATTTGCGAGGCGTCCTGCGCGCTTCCCCGAGTCCAGCTGATGGGACTGGGATAGGGCACCAGCGCGATGGCGGTAGCTTCGACAATGTCGCCGTCATGCGTAGTGCGTGTGCCCTGAATGCTGGTGGGGTAAGAACTGATTGGGTTCGCGGTGAACTCGACCGGCCGCAAGGCAAGCACGTAGACTCCGCTGCGCGTGCGCGCCGGCGTGTTGGGAAGAGGCGCGAGATTGAACTGCGCATCCAGATTCTGCTCATCGGGCAGGTCTGAGAGCGAGATGGTGATGTCGTTGGGCAACAGCACCAATTCACCGGCCGCCGTGAGGCCCTGCCCTGCGCGGATGATGACTGTATCGGCGCCTGCGTTAGGGTCGTTTGGCGCGGGAGTGTCACCCCACAAGCCATGAATGACACCAAATCCGGCCGCTTGTCCCAAGTCTGCCTGACGCTGGAGAAAATAGTCTTGTTCGCGCTCCAGATCGCGGGCCGCGAGAAAGCGCCCATCGAACCAGTAGGGTCGAGTGCGCTGGCTGTCGATCACCAGCGAGCCGTTGTTCTGGCCGGCGATGACATCTGTTTGCGATAAAGTGATGCGCGTGTCGCCTTGAGCATAGTTGGGCATGGCCGGCTCCTAGGACTCTGTTCCCGCGCTGAGGCCGATCAAGCGGGCCACGAGCGAACCTGGATACAGGAAGAGTCGCGAAAAGTTGTCGATGGAAATGTTGTTCAGGTTGCAGGTGGGCGGCTGTCCCGGCGAACCCAAGGAGGCGGGAATCGATATCCGCGCCAGAAAGACCGAGCTCGGGTCGAAGCCGGGCGGGATTTCGACGGGAGTGGGGCCGTTGATTGTGAAGGGCTGCGCCGCCGCCGGACCCGTGTTCGCGGAGAGGATGCTTTGTTTCAAAGTCTGCGCGGGCGCTGCCGAGATTGCGCCCGTTGGAAGCGCCCCCGTCGCAAGCCACGGATCCTGCGGAAGCTTCGGGGCGGCGTCGTTGCGCAGCACTAGTTGCATGGCGAAGGAATCGAGCAGCCGGTTGGGCGAGAATGCATCGGTTGCGTCGTAATCATCCTGCGTGGCGAAACACGGAGTTATACCCCGAGTGCACGGAAGGAATGTTGCGAAAACATCCACCAACACATTGCCGCTGCCGGACGTGAGAAAGCTGTTCAGGTCAGTGAGCGACTGATTGGCGAGCCATTGCTCGATGCGGATGCAGACGGTGCGCGGCACTTCAATCATCCGGCCCACACGATCAATCGCCAGTCCCGGAGTCACCTCGATCTCAAGTTGCGACGGACCCGCGCAGGTCCACGCAGCGATGGCGGGGTTGCCATCCAGGGTCGTGCTGCCGATGGCCGTACTCCATACAGGCAAATTAGGGCCGGCGGTGAATGTCGCTATTCCATTGAGAATCTGCACGCTGCTGTTGGAGTCGACAATGGCGGTGGGCGAGGGGAACGGTGCATTGGGTCGCCATCCATTGGCATTGATGGGCCCCTCGTTCCTCCAGACGATGCCCGTGCCATCTGTCACAGTGCCGCCGGGCACGGAAGCGAACGCTGGTTGCGCGGTGCCGCTGGTTCCCGCAACCCCGGTGTTCATCTGCACATTCTGGTTCGCGTCATAGACGAACGCTGACGCGGGATAGAACGTGTTCGGCTGCCACACTTGTGGAAGGCTCACGTTCAAGCCGGCCACGGTACCGGTGCCGCACAGTTGCAGAAGCGCGCGGGCGAGGCAGCCGCGATGGTAGTCCTGGTCGGCCTGGAAGTCGTCCACGCCCAACATGCGTCCGAGCGAGTAATAGACGCGGCTGGGCGCCGGCGGCGGATTCAGGTTGTCGGTGGGCATTGACACAATCGTCGTAGTCGCCATTGGGATATCTCGTCATTCCATTCGGTTGTTATCGCTTGAACCGTTGTGATCAATCTGCCTAAGTGATTGGCGTTGGCGGGGCTGGTGCGGGTGGAACCAGCGCGAACGTGTAGCTTGCGATTGAACCTGAAGATGTGGAGCCAGTTCCTGCAAGCTCGATGGCGCCACCCGCAGCCACGGTAGCCGGAGTAGCGGCAATCACCGCAACCGGAGCGCCCTGGATGGTGACTGTGGCGAAGGCCGGCGCGCTCTGAACCCCAAGGTTGTCCGTAACCACGAGCGAAAATGTAACAGTCCCCGAAGTGTTCGGCACCGTCACCGCAACGCTTGCCGTGGGTGCAGTGGTAGTGACGCTGGGATTGGTGGGCGAGAGCGGAGTCGTGGTTCCCCCGGGCAGTGGAAAATGAATGGGAGGAATTGGACCAATCGGGTTGATCGGTGCGATCGGAACGGCCGCCGCCTCAAGGTTGATGTCGCTCGAACTTTTTGCCATGTGCCTTCTCCTTGCTGGAAAGGGGTGTTCGCCTTACGGCTGCACCAGAGTCCAGAGATATTTGGTGATATTCGTACCGGCCGGAGATGTTGAGTTGCTGCCGTCCAGCAGGATGGCGCCTCCCGCCTTGACGACAACCGGTGCACTGATCGCAGCAACCGGCTGGACCTGTTGGGGCTCGGACCATCCGTTTTCCATGCGCGGATCCAGGCTCGGCATTTGCGTAACCACGTCGTATCGGCCAACATCGCTGACGCCGACGGTGACGGGATTGGCGGGCAAGTCCGGACCCAGATATGTGTTCACTCCAAGCAGCGAAGCCAGGCCGATCATGAAGGGCTGCGTGGCCACTTGCACAGACGCCTGCACGTGCGCAGGCTTTTCCGCTTCCACAATCCTCTCGACCAACTTGAGATTCACATTCTCGACCTGGTTGTGGACAAAAACCGTCATCCGGTGCGCCAGGCTGTCATAGAGCGACTGCACGGCTTGCGCGCTTCCCGCGATACCAAGATCCTTCGCGTAGAGCGCTTGCAACTCGGCCTGCACGCTCGGGTCGCCAAGAAAGAGCGCACCGCCGACGATGGAGTTGCTGCTGCCCGAGTAGCCGGGAAGCAGCGGGTCGTTTTGGATGGAAAGATCGGCGCCGAGAATCGTTGCGAAGATGTGCCGCAATCGAAAGTCTTCAATCACGATGATTGCGCCGCGGCTGCACGCGCCGTTGGTGGCCACATCCAACGCCTGCGTAACTCCCTTCACCGTACCCCGCCATTTGTAAAGGCTCGGTATGGCTTCGAGCCTGGCGCGGCGACGGTCCGGCGGATAGCTGTTGGGCTCAATACCAACCCAACTGCCCAGCCAACCCAGCGAATCGTCCGGAGTGGAGTCGGGCCGCGTCAGGAGGTAGGAATTTGCCACGCGATCTTCAATGCGCGTGAACTGCGACTCGAAGAGAGTCACAAAGCGCTCGAAAAAATCCCTGCGCGTGCTGGGACCGTCCACATCGGCGTCGGGACCAAACTTCGCCTCGCGATAGATCTCCGGTAGATATTTGTGAACGTACGAGAAGCGCGGGCCATACACCCTGAGTCCAGCGATCTCCGGAGTGTTGCGGCCATCGCCATTCAGGTGGATGCGAACACCGAGATAGCGTCCGCTCAGATTGCGTACCGCCTTGTTTGCCCTCTGCACCAGCACCATGAAGAGACCCTGCGTGGGCTTGATCAGGTCTTCTCCCAGCAGCGTTGGCGCAAATGGAACCTCAGTGGGAATGGACTGCCACACCGCTGTGGGCGTGCCAGGGAGCAGCACATCCGGTATCGAAGAAGTGTCGGCATCGCCTACGATGTGCGGATACCACGGAAACTCAGGATCAACCAGGTCGGCGAGGCTATCAGAGGCCGTGAGCCACAGCAGCGCTCCGCATCGCGGAGGAACAATCGCCTCAAGAAATATGCGATGCCAGACAGTTTGCGACGCACCGCTGTCGATGATGGCCGGACCCACTGGGTTTGTTACACCCGATGCGGCAAGGCTGTTCAGCGAGAGAGGAAGCAGCGGAAGCATGAGCGGAGTCGCACCCGGCAAGTTGGCATAGTTGGGCGGAAGATCGAAGCCATGGACGAACGGGCCTGCATTGCTCGCCGCCAGGATGTACGTCTCTCCGGCGGGGACGAGCGTGTTGCCCGCATCCGCGAGGTCGTAGATCAGAGCCTCATTCAGGTTCGTCGCGAACACCGCGAACTGCTGTCCGCCGATCCACGCGACCGCATACGGCAGACGCACTCCGTCAAGTTCCAACGCAGTTCCGGAGAGAGCCGTTTCACTGCAGATGCGCAGGAATGCGGTCTGATTGCTTGCGTTGTTGCTGCTCCAGGACATCAGCGCGAACTGCGTCGGCGCGCTCGTCATGTCCATGGGTGCGAGCGCGATAAATGTCTCGGTCGCGGGCAAAGCATAACGCGACACGATGCGAGGGGGATTAGGGTTCGGCTCGCAGGAGCGCAATACGCCGGGATTCGGTATATCCACGGGCCCCGTCTGCAGCGGAAGTCCGGAGACCTTGCCCACCTGGGGCTTGGTGCGATCGAGCGCGAGAACCCCGCCTTCAGGCAGCGCGACCAGCCGCCAGAAATTGAAGTCGGGCACCGTCAGCGTGAAATCGGGCCAGCGCCCGCGGCGATCCACCAACACCAGCATTCCCGCTGCCGCAATGTAGAGAACCCCGTCATAGCCCATCACTACGTCTGTGACGCTCGGCTGCGCCGGTGCATAGATGGGCACTTCATCAGGCTGCGTTCCATTGCCCGGACCACTGCCGCCGGCCATCACCAGTCCCTTGAATTTGTCCCAGCGCGCGTAGTTGCCAAACTGGTCGAGAGTCATGGGCGCGCTCGCGACGAGGTTTGTCGCCGTGGTGAAGTCTTCGACGGGAGGATTCCCGGTGCGCACACTCCGCAGTTGCAGGCGGTTGGTCTGGCTGCAATAGAAAAGCCCTGCCTGCGAGGGGCCGGCGCAACGCCAGGTCACATTGCCATCAACAACGGTCCGGCCAAGCACCACCGGCCAAGTGGGCGGCATGGCGCCGGTCGTGCCGTTGCTCGTAATGGCAACGGCGCACTGCAGGTTGTTACGGAAATCGAGAATGTATTGGCCAACAGCAAACGCCGTACCCGGCTGCCATGAGACAGGGCCGGAGTTGATCCAACTGATTCCGGCATCCACCGTGGACTGCCCGAGAGTCGCACTCCAGACAGGTTCGATTGCGTCGGACGTGCCGGTATTTTGCGCGATCTGGATGCTGCCATGAGGGTCGACGATTCCCTGGCCCACTAAGTAAGCCGTAACGGCACGCCACGGCGGAAGCCAGTCATCGTGCTGGCTCAGCATCCAGAAGCGCAGACCGTTGGAATCCATAGTGAAATCCTTCAGCAGACTGTGGGCACGATAGGCACTGCGACCGTCGTGTCGGTTTCGGGGGCTGGTGTAAGGCTGGTGGGCGCCTGGATTCCCGATCCGTCGGGCCCTGCGGAGACGATCACTTCCAGCACTTCAGGAAGCTGCCAACTCTGTAATGTGAACTCCGACTTGCCGCTTGCGTCGGTTGTGAGTTGTTGATATCCGCCTGCAGCGAGCGGCTGGAAAAGGTTCAACCCGTTCACTTCAATAACCCCCGGAACCTGGCTGACGATGACCTCCAACTCCAGGCTGCGGACTCCACGACCGAGCGGCCAGCCGGTATTGCCCGGACCTCCCGGCGCGATGGGCCATAGATAGCTACGCAGCGCGGTTTCCACCGCCTGAGACACCTGGAGCAACCCATAACCGGTCTTGACCTCGACCGCGACGGAGATGCCGAGCCCCATATATTCGCTGGCGATCACGTACATTTCCGCGGCAACCGGGCGCCGTGGATCGAGATACTGATAGACAGCCTCCAGCAACGGGCGGCCGGCGCGGGGACAAGGATTGAGTACACCGTCCTTGCCCGGAATCACCATCACCGAAACCACTCCAGGCACATCGCTGGTGCGGGTCTGCGGCTTGAACAGCGGCAGCACCTCCACGCGTGCGACATTGGCTCCGGGAATCTGCTGCGCGAGGTCGGAGTAATCACCGGCCGTCACCGCACGGCCCTGCGTGCCTAGCAGCGACGGGATGCGCTGCTGGGCCTGGTCGAGAGTTTCCGGATCGGCGCCGCCCGTGGTGGCTATCGGCTGTTGCACCGTGATGGTTTGCGTTACCTGGTTTCCTGAAGCATCGAAGGCTTGAATGGTGGTCAGCGAGCCAGCGGGCAGATTCCCTGCAACGCCGCCGCCGGCGCGCATTGTGTTGACTCGAATGCGCCGACCCGCGGGCACGATCATGCCTTGTAATTGATTGCCAAACGTTACGGTACCGGCTTCGGGGTCGAGCACATACGCAGGCACCGGCCCTTGCAGAACGGAAACATCATCCGCCTGCTGCCACGTCCGGAATCCCAGCCCGGGCATGTCGACTTCAAGAACAAACGTGGCCGGATCGATCTGCGTTTGAGGAAGCGCGAACTGCTGATTGGCACTGCCATCGCTGACGCCGATCACGATGGAGTTATAGGTGGTGCGCTGATCGATCGCGACCGCATTCACGCCCAGCCAACTCACCTGCAGCGAACTCTGCGTGGTGAGCCGCACCCAGGCAAGCAGCCGTGCCGCAATCGAAGCGTCATCGATCCGGGGCGGCTTCATTCCCACGCCAGCCTGCGCATCGGCCCGTACATCGTTCGGAGGCGCGCCGATCACGGCTGCCGGCGGCACCAGCAACTGCACAATCCCCGTCTGGGTCAGGCTTTGGGTCGTGTCGCCGAGCACCTTCAGTGTGGTATACGCGTTGGGTTGGCCCGAGATCGGGGGCTGGCTCATTTGCCACGTGGCCTGCACCGCTGCCGGTGGGCCGATGTCAGAGAAGAGCCCGGGGACGGAGATCGATGGCACGAATCCAACATTCAGAATCTGCTGTCCGTTCTGGCCGCCGATTGATGCGAGCACCGGCGCCAGGTTCTCCGGCTTGGCCGCCAGCAACGCCAGCCAAAGGCTTGAGTCGGTCGTGCCGTTCGTTAAGTCGATGCCGTTGGGATCGGCCTGATTGTTGGTGAAGACCGGAGTCGTGGTGTAGCCCGCAGGTAGCGTCGACAGGCCATAGAGCTTCTTCAGCCCCGCCAGCAGGGGCATGGCTCCGGCTTGTTGATCCGCCGTCAACGGCGCCTTGATATACGCCTGCGCAGTGAGAGGCAGCAGGTCGATCTCACCCAACGTTTCGAAGGTAACAGCCCCCCTGAGTTTGGCTTGAGCAATCAACCCTACTGGTGCGAGCGACGCAGGATTCAGCGCAAGGGAAACCAGGCCGGTCGCCGCAGCTGCGGGTTGCATGGATTGACCGAGAAGGTTGAGGAACGCGATCCGCTGCTTCTCCGGTATGAGGTTGGCGCGGTAAAGAATGGTATCGGCCAGCCAGGCGAACAACTCCACCAGCGTGCGGCCGGGATCTCCCGGTTGCGGATTTGTCCACTCCGGAGTGTGCGCCGGGATGTTGGCGAGCATCTCCTGGACGAGATCGTCATAGGAGCGGTCGTCAAGAGATGGCGGTATCAGTGGCATGGCGTCAACCCACTTGCATCGTTACGCCGATCTGCTGGGACACATTGGTGCGCAGCAACCGGTAGTGGATCTGGACCTGCACCTGGGCGGGTGCGCCCGGTACAGGATCGACATCGACAGCATCGACGGTGATGCGGTTCTCGTAGTTCTGCAGGTTCTTGAGGATCGCGGTTTGTATCTGGCTTCGCATCGCTACGGTGTTTCCCTCATCAAGAAAATTCTGCAGGCCGGCTCCATAGCGCGGCCGCATCAACTGTTCCCCCGGACGCGTCATCAGGATGATCCGCAGCGAATCGCGCACGCTTTGTTCGAGCGTGGGATACGTGAGCCGGCCATTGGTCGGCACCGGCAGAAATGGCCAGCCAATCGGGTCTTGATAGCTCGTGCTCATGGCGTCCCCTCGTCGGGTGAACTGGTCGATACCGATGGAAGCGGAATGCAGATCTTGATGAACGGAAGCCAGAAGAAGATGATGTTCAACAGGCTCAGAAAAATGTTGAGCACAAAGAAAGCACAGATTGTAATGAGCGGAATGTTGAAGCCGCAGATCCAGTCGACCTTGAGCGATGGGCCGCCGCCCGTGCCGCTCATAAGGCCGGAGAGACTGGTGCCCTGCATCGCGCTCATCAGATTGGCGGGGACCTGGAACGAACAATTCGGCTTGGCGTTCTTCATGAACGCCGACGTCGGATCGGGCAGCGGAATTGGAGGATGGGGACGATTCCCGGTCTCATGCCACGCTGCAATTCTGAATGGCTCGCTGTATTGGCTCCAGACCAGTTGAGGCGGGCAAGCGGAACCCTCTGCCTTGATGCGGAAAAACATGCGCAGCTTGTAGAGCCGTTGGCTGTCCTGAAAGCGTCCTTGTGGAGCCAGCATCGTTTGCGAACGCGGTGTGAGTGCGGCAACCATCGCGGAGACCAGTGCGCCCTGATCGTTGTCGCTCAGCGAATCCCACGCAGTGGGCATCGTCAGAGTGGGAGGCGTGGACGAGTTGTTCGGATATGGATCGTAATCGAGCAGCGTCATCTTGGCCGACTGATAGAACTGGCCCATGGGCAGCGTCGATGAGTCGGCGAAAGTGACGTTGTGCTGGTTCAGGATATTCAGGATGGCATTGCCTTCCGCCGTTCCATCGAACGCACCAAACACGGTGTGCAGCATGCGTAACGCGGTTGTGAACCCCTGGAACTGTGCTGCTTGCGGATTGGCAGTGGGGGTTGCTGGCGTGGACGACGAAGAGCTCGGCGGATAGACGGCATTCAAAAAATCGTCTGACATCCAGCGATAGTCGACCGTGGGCGCCGGCGTGGGCGTGGAAGGCGCCGACGTGTATTGGCTGGAACGGAGCAGCGGCGGCAGGCTGCTGAGAACGCCGGCCGGGTCCATTTGCGTTGGCTGCTTGGGCGGCGTGGCGCTCACCTCGCTGCTGGCCGTAGGAATGACCGCATACAGCAGCGTCCTGCCCAGTGCGGCGTTAGTAGCGGGAGGAACGGCAAAGGCCGGCGTGGTGCTCTCCGTGTTCGCAGTGGATAGATACAACGCGGCGAGCTGGCGATCGAGTTCAGGCTGACCCGATGTAAGCTGCCGCCGCTTCGTGGGGTCGGGATCGAGCTTCTCCTGGTCTGGCGACAACTTGACCCAGGAGAATTGTCCCGAAGGCGTGCGCATCCACGCTGACAGAGTGTCGAAGTCGTTCCAGGGCGAAGCGCCGTTGCTTCCCGCGCGCAGGTAGACGCGCCGAATCACCAGTCCTGCCGACAAAATCCTCGTAGGGTCCACGCGCGGATAACTCAGGCTGTCGCAATGCAAATCCACCAGTGCGACATTCAACATGCGTTGCACCGGCTGATAGAGCGGCTGCAGAGACGTATTCACTACCGTGGCATTTGAAATGGGAGTCTGATCCGGCGATGCGATATCCTGCAGGAACCGCGCAGGGAAATCATCGTCGTGCATCTGCAGGATCACGGGCGGCTTCTGCTCCGTGCCGCTCATGTCCACACCGCGGGCGAAGATGTCGTGCCTTACCATACGTTCCCCGCTCCCGGTGTATACGTGGTGGCCACCACCGTCGTGGCTTGCATCACCTGGCATTGCACGATACCGCTGAATGTTGCCATCGCGGCATTCACATTGAGTTGCGGCGCGGTTATGCTCATGCTGCTGGCCGCTGTCACCTGCACTTGCGCGGTGGGCGCGTTGATCGTCACTCCGCTGCTGTCGATCTTCACCGAGGTCTGCATCGAGTCAGTGAACTCGATGGAGCCGCCGCCCGAGTCAGTCATCTTGCCCGATAGTTGGCCCGGCGTGGTGAACTGAATCGTCGGTCCCGACGAGTCCTCGATAATTGCAATCTTCGTTCCCGCCTTGCCGGTGATGGTCCAGCGATCAACGCTGTCGCCAGAGCCACCAAAGGAATCCGGCGCCGAGTCGTGCCCGTTCCACAATCCTCCCAGAACTACAGGGAAACGCGAATCCCCGGAAAGATACACGACGAGCACTTCATCTCCCACATCGGGCATAAAGAATGCGCCGCGATTACCACCGGCGAATGGTACAACCACCCGCGCCCATACCGGACCGTCCTGATCGTTGATGCCGTCTGTGTTGAAAACACGCAGCTGAACGCGGTTGTGGCCAGCGGGGTCGAGTACGTTCACCACTTGCGCAAGGTAGGCGCCCGCCCCCAGCATCGCCAAAGCATGTTCCTGCAGCAAACGGCTCATCACGCACCTCCCAGGTAGGCGCACTCCGCGCGGAAGCGTGTCTCATAGCCGCCTTGCGTGTCGAAGTGATGCACAGTGGAGGTGGTGTAGTACGTGTTTGAAAAGCGCGGCCCCAGTCCGTTGAGTTTGAGATAGGTGCCCACCCTCAGGTTCGGGTTCCCTTCTGAAACTCCGTCAGCCACCACGAACATGCGGCATCGCTGCGCAAACTCCGCATCCACCAGGGCTTGCGCCTCCCCTGTGTTCAAGCTGGAAAACTGACCCAGATGTTCTGAGCGCGACGATAGAGCTTGTTGCATCCAGTCCGTGCCTGTCTTCCCCGACCCCGGACCGAAGGACGTTGTCTGGCTTGTTACTGAAATCGCCTGGCCCTGGTTGTAGTCCCATCCCGTCGCCGTAATCTGTTTCACCTGATGCGACAAGTCCGCAAGCACGCGAACCTGTTTGAGCTGGCTATTCAAATCAATCTCGATTGAGTTGCGCTGCGCCTGCGCGCGTGGAGAAGCATGAAGCTCGGTCCCAACAATCTGCACATCGGCGTCATAGCGCGCCAGCAGCCGGCGAAGAAAGTGGAGGTCGCTCTCATTGAATTGCTGCTGCGCGCCGATGGTTGCATCCAGTCCATCGAGGACCGGCGTGAGGCCGAGGTTGGTTGCCACCTGCTGTGCAATCTGCGTCAGCCTTGCGGAGTCCCAGCTCTTCGTGCGCCGCTGCATGCGGGCACTCTGCAACGCGTCTTCCGCCAGCACCACCAGGTCAGGCGGACCGCTGTCTGGAAATCTTCCTTCAAGCCCCGTGATCTTGCCGCGAAAAATCTCCGTCGGAGAGCTGGCGTCGCCCGCGTAGACCAGCACCGCCGCGCCAAGCTTCACCACCGCGCCATCTTCAAAAACCAGATCTGCGAGACCGGTTGAGAAGGAGCCGAAGTTGCTCAGTCGCATCTCCAGTGCTGACATGCCGCCCTCGTGCTCGCGCATCTCGATGCTGAGCAACTGTGCCGTGACCTTGTCGTTCGCCTGGCCGTCAATCTGGACGGTCGGGATCGCGCTGTACACGGCATTTTGAGTCAGGGGTTGTTCCGGCATAAATCAGTCCGCTTTCAATCGCAGTTTGCGTTCATGGTGCACTTGAAGAGCTTCGCTCAAATTCACTTCTTTCTTCGGTTCCGCATCGGGGGCAGGAGCGCTCGCCGCGGGCGGACTTTGCTGCACATCCACATGCATCTCATCGATCGTTACTGCCATGTCGTCGCCTCGTGTCTCTTAGTCATCGCTGCTGAAGATCA
>OCZT010003931.1_pt1 | contig 15138 bp, 4 predicted proteins | sample 1539031 | NCBI WGS metagenome assembly OCZT01 (sample SAMEA3539308, study PRJEB22396) | soil metagenome | biome: tundra; feature: field; material: soil | place: USA | collected 2010-05 | depth 0.15 m
GCAACCACGGAAAGCAGTTCTTCGAGAATAATACGCTTCAGCCGTGAACGGTTACAAACAAACGACGCTCCTCAGCATCTGGGAATTCCTCTGGCTCTGACATGACAAGATCGAGGATCGGATCATCCACAATTTCTGATGGGAAACCAAACTTGCCCGCTTCAAGCCCCAGGATAATCACGTAATCAGCCTCCAGGCCTTTGGATCTATGAATCGTCAGGTACTTGATCGATAACCTTGGAAACTCACGCACCAGTGCGTTCAGGCCAGCCGGAGCAAGATGGTTATATCGGCCCAACATCAGCACCGACACCTTTTTCCCCTGAGCGTCTTCGGCCACTTCGTTCAAGATCCCGTGCACAATCTCTTCGCTGGGGCTCTCTGTCCGATGAATCCACACGCAAACAGAATCGGTGGAGGAGTTGGGGGTTACCGATTTTGGAATCTGTTTCGGATTCTTGAGGATGAACTTCGAAGACAGATCGTTGATTTGGTTGTTGTAGCGAAACGTTCTGTCCAATCTGTGCAGATCGCTGTGGCCAAATTCACTTTCGAAGTTTCTCATCAATGAAATATCACTGCCGGCGAACCGGTAGATCGCTTGCCAATCGTCGCCCACACCAAACAGCCCAGAATTTGCCTTTTGATGTAGCAACGCCTTTACCAGCCGAGCCCTGCCCTTCGATATATCCTGGAACTCATCGACCAGAATATAGTTAAAGGTTGACCGGTATTGGCCCGCCTCAACATATCCCGTTGCTTTGACGATCATGTCGTCGAAGTCAACCTGTCCAGTACTACGCAATCTGGCCTGGTACTCGGCAAAGACTGCTTCGAATATTCTTAGGAACGCTGCGATCCGTGGGCCATCTGAGGAGGCTTTTACCCGAGCTTGAACGCTCTGGAGGGTATGCAGGTTGGACTTGAAATGGTGCAGCACCGTCGCCAGCAAACCGGTAAATCTATCAATCACCCCCAACTCCCCCAACTTTTTGAACATGCTGGCAGGGATAATGGGGTTGAATTTGACCCCTGCAGACTTGAGCTTCCTTTCGAGTTCGGTCAGCAACGTCCCATCCAAATGTTGATGACTGTATGTTTCTATCAATGTGGTTCTCTGCTGGGTGTGTAACTCTCGCTTCCATTTTACCCCCTCCAAGTACTCTCGCCCATCAATGAAAGGTGGCGGCCACTGATGCTTGTTAAGGCAGAAATGTTCAATGTAGATTTCCGGCTCCAGGATCGTGAAATCGGGCTGATACTGGCGTTTGGCTACGGTGCCCGTATTAACCCTGTAATGGCGTTCGTATTCGTAATTGATCCCGTTCAGGAACAAGAAGTTGGCGATTTCCAATTCCTCCAGCGATTTGACAATATCACCTTGGAGAGACCTCACCTCGTGAGCCTGTAAATAGTCCCAGTATTCGCCTTCTGACTGAAAATCGAACAGGTTCCGGTAAGGCACCAAATGATAGCCGAAGAATGTCTTGATTAACCCGGCAAACTCAGGCTTTTCCTGAAGTTCGGCCATGATTTCTTTCAAAGTGCTCAGCATCCTCACGTGGTCGGACGCCTCCACTGAAACGGATGGTTTCTTACCCTCTACCTGAGCGATGATCTCCAGGCCGAGAGAATGAAACGTGGCCGCCTTTAAGCTGACGCCAACCCGTTTCTCAAGACGTTCTTCGATTTCCTCTTTGGCGTCGCGGTTGAAGGCGAGCAATAAGATCTGCTCCGGTTTGCATGTCTCCCGTTTAACCAAGTATCCCGCCTTGGCCACAATTACGCTGGTCTTTCCTGAACCAGCGCCTGCAATAACCAGGGTGTTGTCCTCATCCGTCACCACCGCTGATCGTTGGGTATCGGTCAAAGGTTGGGCTTCAATGTGGTCAAAGAATTCTCTGAACCGTTCCTTTTCGCTTTGGGCGAATTGGCGGTTGCAATTCTGCCGGGCATCTTCAGGTGCCGATACAAACTTGGTAATCAACTCCAAACAAACCCTCAACTGTAGGCTCGGCACCTGGTCATCACGCGCCTTGAGCAATGGAACCAATGGCTGCATTTGAGTCAGCAAAGCTTCACAATCTCTATATCGCAAATAACGTGAGCCCGAGGTAGCCGCCCTGATCTGTGCGGCCAAGGCCATGATGGCGGGTGATCTTTCTTGCAGCTCGTCCGTCAGTCGCCTTTCGGCGAAGGCGGTTTGTTTGTTGGAAATCTCCTGGCTGAAAGCAGTGGCAGCCGCTTTCGAGAATCCGCGGCCAATAACAAACGAACCGTCCTTCAGACCCAAAAACACGCTGGCCCAAAACAGATTCTTTTCAAGGAACGGTTCATCAATCCTCTCGTAGGGGATGAACTCCTCGCCGGCATTACGTAAAACCCTCAGGCCACCATCTTCCAACTGCAACGAAACGGGACTATCGCCAGCCCTACCGAAAAACACCGCCAGAGCTGAGGGGGAGATCCTCATTCCATAGGCCCGATATACAAGCGAAGGGTTGTTCCCTGGATCGTTAACGCGGTGATGATTTCTTGCATTCGATGGGAGCAATCTTAATCATCGTCGCAGATGGAAGCAAAGTGCCCATTTTGCAATTTGCCAGAAGACCGAATCTGGTTTGATTCGAAACATTCCCTCGCTTTCCCAGACGGATTCCCCATTGCTGAAGGCCATACGATGTTGGGCACAGGGTCGAAAAGCGGCTGGCGATGTAGGAAAACACCTTTCAGCTTGCCTCGACGGAGGGCGACCCCTTTGCCGGAGCCGGTCGCAAAACGGAAACGGAGAGTTTCCCCGACCTGGCTTCGAACCTCCTCCTGAATGATAAAATAACGAATATTCAAGCCATGGAACTGTTCCCAGTTCTCAAAACAGCTTTTCACGATGCTGAGACTCAAGATGGGCCAATCGAACCGAAAACCTCGGCTACAGACGAGAGCGTAAGGTCCCAATCGCCTCAAATCGTCCTGGCATGCGCGGATGTCCGGACGATGTTCGAACCTACGGATACAAAGCGGAACGAGCAGCCGCGCTAATATACGTGCACTTCAAGAAGAAGTTCCAAGAGTTCCCGTCCAGGTTTTGATGACCTTCTGTTGTGATGGTCACACCGAGTGTATCATAAGGGTAATGGGTGAGAAAAGGAGGGTGGAGTTGCCGTTGCGAGCAAGAGGCATGGTGGAATGAGAACACTGCGACCGATGTTGCTGAGCTTCAAGTGAACCCTTATGCACACGCTCCGGCACGACCGCACCGTGGATTGTGAACAACTTTCCTGAAAATTATATCGACTCTGCGTCTTAGATTTGTCATACGCACTACGACGGTCTGATCAGAACTCGCGTCATTGGCGTGCGGCATACGGCACAAGACGCGGCAGGTTGTGTGAATCGTTACGTCGCTCATCGGATATGGCAAACACTTCAGGCAGCATTTTAAGAATTCTGGCGACAGCAAGCCTCTGCTTCGTGCTCTTCTGCAGCGACGCCGCTGAATTCCGTGGGCTCTGGGTCGATGCGTTCGGCCCCGGTTTTTTCAACGCAGAGCAAGTCAAGAAGCTCGCCGCCGACTGCCGCAAGTACAATTTCAACGCCGTCGTTGTCGAGATGCGCCGGCGTGGAGACGCCTTTTACAACTCCAACTACGATCCCCGAACGACCATTATCACCACCAATTTCGATGCCTTGGCGGAAATCATCAAGGAATGTCACACCGGCACCCCGCGAATTGAAGTTCATTGCTGGGTGGTCAGCCACTTCATTTGGTCCTGGGAGAAGCCGCCGAAGCAGCCCAATCACATCTTCAACCGACACCCCGAGTATCTGATGAAAGACTCGATCGGCCAGAAATTCATCGGCAAAGGTTACTTTCTCGATCCAGGCAATCCCGACGCCAGCCTAACCATCTACAATATGGCCAAAGACATTGTGAGCCGGTACGACATTGACGGCTTTCACTGGGATTACTGCCGGTATCCCAACCAAGACTCCGGCTACAATGAGACAGCTATCAAGCGGTTCAATGAGGAGTTTGGATTGAACGGCCAGCCGCTGCCGAATGACCCGAAATTCTCAGAGTGGCGGCGGCGGCAGGTGACTGATTTCCTTCGATGGGTAGATGCCGATTTGCTGGAGATCAAGCCCAATCTGGTGATCTCGGCTTCGGTGTTTGGGAATATCACGGACTCCTGCGGCTACCGCTTTGCCGATTGGCCAGCATGGAACAAGGAAGGGATTGTGGACGTGTGCATGCCTATGGATTTCTCGCCCGACAACAGGAATATCTTCAACCCGCGCGTCGATGATGCATTGAAGAATCAGGGGGTTCGCCACGTTTACATTGGCCAAGCGGCCTACCTCAGCACGAAGGAGAACACGCTAACCCAATTGGAATACGTTCGCCGAAAGGGGTTTCCCGGAATGGTCTTTTACGACTATCGCCACCCGAACCAGGGCGAAGCCGACCAGAATGCCGTATTCGCGTTCCTAAAAGAGCGATTCCAGCCTGAATGGACCGAGACACCTGTGCTGCCGTGGAAGAAGAGCAGGGGCATCATCAAAGGCACGGTGTTCCGGACCGAAACGCACACCCCCGTCTACAATGCGACAGTCACGCTCAGCACCGAGACCGTACGCACGCAACAGACCGAGGCACACGGGGGATATGCGTTCTTCAATGTGATCCCGGGAAAGTATGCCATGCGGGCTGGGCCGCCCGATGTGCCTTCAGCAACGGAGACTATTGAGGTCAAACCCGGCCAAGTCGTCTGTCACAACCTGTTCTTGCCACGCTGAAACGCAGTGCGCACCTGTTGCCAAGGCACTGTCCTTCAAATCACTCGGCACGTTGGGTCACAGTTACGCTGCTGGCCTGGCGTCTTGCTCGCCTGTAGAGTGCAAACTCTGCAGATTCCTGCAACAAACAATTAACGTGCCAAGCTTTCAATTCAGCCACTAATAAATGTAATAAGATTCGTTGCAAGACATCAGATGCATGCGCAGTCTGCCTTCGGTCTTGGTCTTGGTGTACCTGCTCCGCCATGCGGAGCATGTATAAATTGATCTATGCCGACAAAAACTACGACTAAGTGGGAGTCATTGAGCCTCTGGGCAAGGCAAGGGACCCCTTTCGTCAAATCTCGACCCTAGCCACGGCGGTTCCCCTGCAACCTCTCCGACCACCTTGTAACCCAAACAACTGGAACTTATATGCGTATCAACACACTGTTTCCCATTCTGGTTCTTTTCTCCACCGCCTTGCTCTCGACGCAAGCCCAGGTTGAGCAACAGGCAGCGACTGCCCCAGCCACATTGGCCTCGGCCGTCACACTATCCCAGACCACCGCCTACTCACCTATCGAACGCGGGCGAGACCAGATCACTTGGGAACGCTACACTCTTTCAACGAACCGGACCGGCCAAGTTATCATTCACACCAATCGCTACGTGGAGCTGCAAACAGGCAAACACTATTTGCAGAACGGCCAGTGGCTGGAATCCAGCGAGGAAATCCAAATCGTTGCGAACGGTGCGGTGGCAACCAACGGACCACACAAGGTTGCATTCACGGCCAATATCAACTCACCTGCACCCGTGACGGTACTCACGCCAGACAATAAACTGCTCAAGATCCGGCCTTTGGGTCTGGCCTACTATGACTTCCACGCGCGAACGAACATCATGATTGCGGAACTGAAAGATTCCGATGGACTGGTGGTCGGCACCAACCAGGTGCTCTATCCCGACGCCTTTACCGACTTTACGGCTGATGTCCGCTACACCTACACGAAGTCCGGCCTGGAACAGGACGTCATTCTTCGCCAAAGGCCGCCGCTGCCTGAGGCGTATGGATTGAACCCTGCGACCACTTGGCTCCTGATCCTGACTGAGTTTATCGACCCGCCTGCTGACGTGCAAGTTGCCCGCCAAATTCGGCGGGGCTGGAAAAAGTCCACGGTCGATAAGGTTATCAGGATTGGCGGGATGAGCATCGGACAAGGCACTGCCTTTGGCCTCGGGCTGGGGCAGGATCGAAGGGCGGGTGTTCCCGTAGAAAAGCATTGGGCCGTTATTGAAGGCAGGACATTCCTGATTGAAGAGGTCAGTTTTAGAAGGATCGTGCCGCAACTGAGGAACTTACAGGCCAGCGTCCAGCCCGTCCCGGGAGCCAGTTCGACGCGGCATCTCGCCTCAAAGAGACTGGCGCTCCCCCCAATCCGAGTTGCCGGGGCGACCGTCTCCAAGGCCATGCAGATTGCCAGCGCTCCCCCTAAGGAACAGGGGCTAGTACTGGATTTTCCTCTAGCAAGCGGGACCGGTGTGGTGCTCCAGGGCGACACAACCTACCACGTCACCGGAACCGTAAACCTCACAAATGCCATCATTGAGGGGGGCACGGTCGTAAAGTACGACCGAGGCGCGGCGATTCATGTGTTCGGACCGGTTCAATGTTTGACGGGGCCTTACCGGCCAGCGGTGTTTACCGCAGTGGACGACAATAGCGTGGGTGAGAGCATTGGCACGAACAGTCCGACTGGCAGGTATGCGGACTGCGCGCTTTCCTTGGTGTTAGGCGGTGACCTGAAGTATGTGAATATCCGTTATGCCAAAGACGCCATCTACTGCGTCAACAACGACTATTCCGTGAGCCACGCTCAATTGCTTTTCTGCGACGTCGGTTTCCACAGCGAAACGGCGAATTTCACCAACTGCAATATCCTGATGTTCCAAGTCCTCACCAACTTCTACGGCAGCTACTTCCATGGCCGGGTGGAGCACCTGACCTCTGACCAGGCCGTGTACCTGTTGGACGATTGGAATTTCGATACCGGGTATTGGTGTTCTAGCGGGGCGTCCACGTTAATGACCCTGGTGAACAGCATCACCGCTGCCATCACGAACGGATATGCATCCGGCTGGCTCTGGGCTATGATCTCGACCTCCGACCATGTGGTGGACTACCCGAGCGGGGACGGGGTATTCCAAACCGTTGGCGCCGCGAGCCACTATCTAGCCGACCAAAGTCCCTACCGAAATGCCGGCACCACAAACATTGATTCGACGCTGCTGGGGGACCTTCGGAAGAAGACCACCTACCCGCCGATTGTTTACTCGAATGTCACCATTTCAGCGGACCTAACGTTCGCTCCCCAGGCCCAGCGTGATACGGACGTACCTGACCTGGGCTACCATTATGATCCGATTGATTGCGCAATGAATAGCGTGGGTGTCACCAATGCAACCTTGACCCTGGTCAACGGCGCAGTCATTGCTGTGTTTGGTGGTTGCGGGTTGTGGTTCGGCGCCAATGGCGCTTTGGTTAGCGAAGGTACCCCAGCCAATTTGAATCACATTGTCCGGTTTAACTGTGTGCAGGAGCAACCAGTATTTTGGAACAGCGCAACATATGAGGATTTCATGATCTCCGGAGATCCGACTACCATCTCTCTCCATTTCACAGACTTATCTATACTGAGCGAGCCGGCCCAGCGGAGGGGGTACTTCTGGGACCTTTCGCCTGCGCGTCTTGTGTTAAGGGATAGCCAAGTCCGGGGCGGCGGCCTTGGCATGGGGAACTCCACATTCTCAACCGGACGAGAATTGGCAGTGACGAATACGCTATTTGAGCGAGTTTACGCCGGTTTCACGTCATACTCTTATGGCGGCGGATGGCTCCCATTAACTGGCTATTTGAGAAACAACCTGTTTGTGGGTGGTTCCCTCAGCATAGCCAACTATATGGCCACCGGATGGAATGCCTTCGACAACCAGCTTTACAACATAAAGACCTCCGGTGGAATATCCAACGTCACTAATTCCCACAATTGCTATATCAACACGGCTGTCTTTCCAGGCTCTTCCGGAAACGATGTCACCAATACGGCGTTCACATTCCTCAGCGGCCCGCTCGGTAATTATTACCAACCCACCGATAGCCCCTTGGTCGATGCCGGAAGCGTCAGCGACGCGGCCTTGGTCGGCCTCTACCACTACACCACACAGACCAACCAGGTGAAAGAAACCAACTCCATCGTGGACATCGGTTTCCATTACGTGGCCGTGGATTCCAGCGGCAACCCCATCGACACTAACGGGGATGGCCTGCCGGATTATCTTTCGGACGCCAACGGAAATGGCGTCGTCGATTCGGGAGAAATTGGCTGGAACATCGTCGGCGACCTCGGGCTCAGAGTGCTGATCACCCGGCCGAAGAACAACTCGACGATCCCTTGAAAGCCTGAGCTCCAAACGCGCATCAACAGCCTTGAGAACGACTGCACCTTCCCAATTTGACAGGAAATCAACCGAGAACCGAACATTCGCCATGAAAAAAACCTTGCTAGCCCAAACCGTGGTATGGCTTCTTGCCGCCAGCGCAGTGAATCTGTGTCTGAGTATTTTGCCCCTCGCCGCACGGGCAGACGACACCCTACCGCCAGCGGTTGCGCCGCCAAATCCCTGCCACTCGGAGGGGGCGGGACCGGAAGCCACTTCGCCCCGAGGAGCGGCGACCTGCGGCGCCATCGCCTTGATCAATCTGGGTCATGCGCTTAAAGGCAGCGCATTTGACGAAGGGACTATCCTCCGCACTCCAGCGCCGGCCGCCGGCTTCTCCATGCAGCAATTGGCCGAGCTTTCAAGGGCTGCGGGTGTGGAGCTCGTTCCTGTGCGCTGGAATAAGCCTGACGAAATACCCATCCCCTCGATCATCCACTGGCGCTGGGGCCACTACTCGGCACTGGTGGCCGCCGACAAAGCCGGATACGTCACTGTCGATCCGCTCTTCTCCGATTCTCGCCTTAGCCCAGCCCAAATCGCAGCTCAGGGCAGCGGCTGTTTCCTCCTGCCCGGGCTGAAAGCGGTTCCAAGCGGTTGGCAGACGCTTCTGTCCGCCGAAGCGGCCCAACTGACCGGAAGATTCGTCGTACTTTGCTGTTCCAGCAGACCGGGGCCAAACGGCTTCTGTCCAGACACTGGCGACTCTGGTGGCAACTCGACAGGTGGGCCTGGCACAGGTCAGGGCTCCGGCCCCGGGTCAGGGGGCTGGGCCCCTGGAGATTCTGCTCCTATCGGTTGCACCAGTTGCCCTGGTGGTGGTGGCGGTGGCGGCGATCCCAGCGGGCCAAGCGGCCCCCATCCCTTCCCGCCGTCGCAACCCCCCGACGATTGCCAGTGCAACGGACCCGGCGCAGGTGGCGGCGGCGGTAGCGCTAGCAGTAGCGGGGGTGGTGGTGGCCGCAGCCCGGGTGTTGGCGGTCGCGCTGGTGGTGGTGGCGTCTGGGGCGAGTCTCCTCTCGGGATGCCCAGGTGGACAGTTTCAGAACCGTACATAGACCTCACCATTCACGACGAGCCCCTTGGCTACCAGCCCGCCCTCGGCCGCAGGGTCTCCTTCCACCTCTACTACGGGCAGCGGGCTATTCAGCAGCCCCAGCCTTGGGCCTTCAACGTCGGGACGAACTGGGACACCTACTGGCTCAACTACGTCACCGATGCCGATACCAGCCCAGGGGCTACCCCCATGGTGACCTGCACGATCTTCGGCAACACCAACCGCATCTACTCGACGAACGCCAGCAGCGCCGAATTCTTCAGCGATTCCCGGATGGAGCGCCTCACTAATTCGAGCGGTGTCTTTGCCGGCTTCAAGGCGTCGTACCCCAGCGGCGCCATAGACTTCTATACCTACATTACCAACACCACCCCGCCCAGTGCGCTCCGAACGGAGATGATCACCTCCGGCGGTCAGAGCAACCGGTTCGAGTACACCAATAGTGCCGGAATCATTCAGCTTGTCCGCATCGTGGACGGTGACGGCCGCACCAATTACGTAAGCTACACCAACACCACCTATCGCGCACAAATCACCGAGGTCCAGGATGCCTTCGGCAGGAAGGCCGAGCTCCTGTATGACTCATCAGGGCGGCTCACCAACATCACGGATGTGGCTGGGCTGTCCAGTGCTTTCCAGTACGATGAGCACAGTTGGATTACCAATATGGTCACTCCGTACGGACCAACCGCGTTCAATATCATCGACCGCAATTTCGGCGAGGTCACCCCTGGCGGGACCAACGAGATCAACCGCGCCATAGAGGCCACGCTGCCGGATGGCGGCAAAGAGCTGTACATGTATCGCGACATGTCGCAGCAACTTGGCCAAACCAACACAACACAATTAATCCCCGACATCATAACCGGTGACCAGGTTCCCACGAGTAGCCCAGTAGGCACACTCGACAATACGAACATGTCCTGGAGAAACAGTTTCCACTGGAACCGACTCCAGTACTCACACCTCTCCAACACCAACATGTTCCTCTTTACCACCAACGACTACAACCTGGCCCACATGAAACACTGGCTTCTCAACCGGGACTGGAACGTAGGCGACAACAAGCAAGTGATGCCCTTGATCTCGATGCAGCGTCAGCCCTGTCCCGACCCAGCCGGGACCTACTGGGGCCAAACCACCTGGTACGATTACTACGGAAAGATCGACCCCTTTGCGGCGGGGACCAACTCCCGACCGGATGCGATTATCCGCATGTTGCCCGACGACACCGAATGGTACGTCCTATACCAGCGCAACGAATGGGGGCAGCCAACCAACGTCGTGGAGACGTATTCCGGTGGCAGCGGCACCCGCACAACGGCCTACGTCTATGACTCCAACGGCATCGATCTCCTCCAGGTCATCGGGCCTGACACCCACACCCGAGCCTCTTACTCTTACGACGGCAACCACCACGTCGAGCAAGCGGAGAACGCCGTCAGCGAGGTCACTTACTTCAGCTACAACTCAAGCGGACAAATCACCAGCGTGAAGACACCGGCCGGCCTCACGACGACCAACATTTACTTAACCAGTGGCACCAACGCCAACTGGCTTGACAGGTCCATCGACCTTGAGATCCAGCGCACCAATTCCTACACTTGGACCAACGACCTGGTTTCTACCCACACCGATGAGCGCGGCCTCACCACTACATACGCCTGGGACAACCTCCAGCGAGTAACGTCAGCGTCCGATCCGCGGGGCGCAATTTCATACACCTACGACAAACTGGATTTGGTCCGGACCGTCGATCGGATGGGGTTTACCAATTCCTTCACCTATGACGCTTTGCGCCGTCTCACCGCTCAGACTAACGCCCTCGGCCAGTTCGCCCATTATGCCTACTGCACCTGCGGCGCGCTCGACTCCATCCAAGATGCCGCTGGCAACTACACCCGGTTTTACTACGACAACGCGGGACGCCGCACCAATATCGTCTATGCCGACACCTTTACCGTCAACTACCGCTACAACCTCCTGGGCCAGCTTACGAATGTTGCTGACAGCGCGGGAACAAGCGTCACCAACTGGTTCAACACGCAGGGGCTCCCCGTGACGGTCAGCAACGCCTTTGGACAGGTGAAGGGCATTGGCGACGATATCAATGACCGACCTATGAGCTCCACCAACGCCAACGGCGTCGAGGTGGACAGCACGTTTGACGACTTGGGGCGGGTCCTGACCCGGCTGTATCCCGATTCCGGCGTTGAGAAATTCGGCTATTCGGCGCGCGGGCTGACGGCTTACGTCAACCAGTTGAGCCTCACAAACTTCTACGGTTATGACCAGGCCGGGAGGAAAACGTCCGAAACCAATGCCAATCAGGAGATTACGCAGTTTACCTACACTCCTGCCGGCGACTTGTGGACCCTGGCCGACGGCAAGAACCAAACCACCACATGGTATTACGATGCCTACGGGCGCGTTACCAACAAATGGGACGCAACTAACACCCTTATTTTCGCCTACGCTTACGACGCCAACAACCGCCTCACCAACCGCTGGACACCGGCCAAGAACAACACCGGCTACGGCTACGACGCACTCGGCAACTTGACCAGCATCGCGTATCCCGTCAGTGCGGCCATTACGCTCCATTATGACGCCTTGAATCGCGTCACGAACATGGTTGACGCGGCGGGGACGACGACGTACGGTTACGACGCTGCGGGCCAGCTTCTGAGCGAAGACGGCCCATGGCCGGATGATACAGTGAGCTACACGTACAACAACCGGTTGCGCGCCAGCGTGAGCGTTCTGGCGCCGAATGTTTCAGCTTGGGCTGAGACCTACGGCTACGACACGGCGAAGCGCCTGACGAACGCGGTTTCACCAACCGGCTCATTCGGCTACACGTATGATCCCGTGCGCCACATGCAGACTGGCCTGCTCACGCTCCCCAACGGGGCCTACATCACCAATACGTATGATTCTGTAGCGCGGCTGTTGAGCACAACACTGATTGACAGTCGCGGCACAAACCTGGACTCGTATACGTACACTTGCAACCAGGCCAGCCAGCGAACAAATATGCTGCGAACGGCCGGGGATTATGTCAATTACACGTATGACAATATTGGACAACTGCAAACCGCCAAAGGCAAGGAATCCGGCGGCACGACCAACCGGCTGAACGAGCAGCTTGGCTACACGTACGACGCCGCGGGTAATCTGAATTGGCGGACGAACAACGCGCTGGTGGAAGCGTTCAACGTGAACAGCCTGAACGAGCTGACCACGGCAACGAACAGCGGCACACTCACAGTGGCAGGCACGACCACCAGCGGGGCCACCAACGTCACGGTGAACGGCCTCACCGCCAGCCGGTACTTCGATGCCACCTTCGCCAAAGACGGCTTCACGGTTGCTAACGGCACCAACACCTTCACCGCCATCGCCAAAGATGCTTACGGCCGGCGGGACACCAACACTATCAACTGCTACTTACCAGCAACTAACAACTTCACTTACGATTCAAACGGCAACCTCGTGAGTGATGGCCGCCGTGCCTTCGATTACGATGACGAAAATCAATTGGTTCGGGTGACAGTGACCAACGCGTGGAAATCGGAGTTTGTCTACGACGGCAAGATGCGGCGGCGCATCCGCGCCGAATACACGTGGAATGGCAGCACCTGGGTTACCAACCAGATCGTCCGGTATGTTTACGACGGCAATCTGGTCATCCAGGAGCGCGACGGCAACAACCTGCCGTTGGTGACATACACGCGCGGCAGGGACTTGAGCGGCAGCCTAGAGGGCGCCGGTGGCATCGGGGGTCTGCTGGCGAGGACGGACAATCGTGCATTTGCTATTCGCGATTCCAATGCTCACGCGTACTACCACGCCGATGGGAACGGCAACATCACCTGCCTTATCAATGCGAGCCAGTCCATTCTGGCCAGGTACCTCTACGACTCGTACGGCAATATCTTGAGCCAGAGCGGGCCGTTGGCTGAGGCGAACCTGTATCGCTTCTCCAGCAAGGAGTTTCATGTTGCCTCGGGGCTGGTGTACTACCTGTACCGCTTCTATGAGCCGAACTTGCAGCGGTGGATAAATAGGGATCCAATTGAAGAGGAGGGCGGAGTTAGTCTCTACAGATTCGTCGGCAATAACCCGATTAGCCGAGTTGACGCGCTCGGCTTAGCAACGCCAGAACAAATCGAGGAATTGAAAAGGGAAATTGAGTTGATACAGCGGATGCGCGAGCTCGCCCAACAGATGATAGCCAATCTTGAGAACTGCAAGGGCCAGTGCTTAGGTGTGGCTTCGCCAGTCGCTTATTATTGCAGTTGCTTCCGTGACAACGGCAAGAATTGTGAAGATTTCGCGGCATGCATCTGTGTGCAGCTGCCGGATGACATAAAATGCAAGAATCGGGCTCGGAAAGCCTGTGAGATCTTTAAGAAGGTAATGGAGACTTACGAGAAGGCGAAGGGAAAAGGCTATTAAGTAGGGTGATCGGAAGTTCCATGAAAGTCCTGCATCAAAAACCATGGGGAGCGCTATATCTCGGGTGTTGTGCAGCCCTGTGTGTTGCTGTTTGCTCATGCAAAAAGGAATCGCTGCTGCCAAATGAGAAGCGAGGAACGGGGGACCTTTCCACCGTCGTTTTCAGTCAAATTGCCAGATATGGAGGGGTGAGCGTTCCGCTTAACCTCATCACAAACGTTGCGATTACCAACTTCAGTTACACAACTGACCGGGATGGCTTCCAGGTGGTATGCCAAGGTAATGAGATAGAGAGGCTCTGCAGCATGTTTCGGTCTTGTTATGGACAACCAGCCATAAGCACAACGAATACGATTGGACTTGCATCTTTTGTCTACGCGATTCGCCAGGCTGGGGTAGCTGTTAACTGTGGGTTGGACAAAAGAACGGCTAATGGTGCGACGCAAGAGGTGACTCACCTCGTTGTGGTGCGGGCTGGGGCATTCAAGTAAAGGGAAATCTTGCGAGGTTACCACCAGTCATCGCTGTGCGAGCAGCAGCTTCAGTCGCGCGGCTCTAACCTTACACGTAAAACGTGCTCAGCTTATGCCTGGTCACGCTTATTCGACCGCGAAAGGCAAATGCCATCAGGAGATGCGAGATTGAGTCGAAGGAGCCCATGACGCCTCGACATGACAAGGAACACGGCCACAGTTGCGGCAGGGTGAGAGCTTTGGAAAGACGGGGTATCTGTTACGGAGTTTTTTGGCATCGTAAGATCTGCCGTTCTGGCGCCGTAAGTTTTTTGCCAAATTGCCGCACTGGCGTGGTGTTTTGCGGCCAGATTGCCGCGATGGTGTCGTAACCCTACGACGGCCTTGGCCGGTGGAGTGGGTGCGGAGAAAGGGGGACAAGGTTTGCCGCATTGGCATCGTATGGGGTGGTTTTCGTGGTCTGCAGGTCAAACGGCCGAACTGGGCTCGTAAGGTGGAACTGCACAGGGTTAAGGCTCACCGCCGCGCGCTGATGGATTCGACGTGTCAATGGCACGGTTACTAGCGTTTTTAACTCCCACTCCTGTAAACCCGCAGACACTTTCCCGCTCCTTTTGTGTTTGTTTTTATATACTCCCAGAATAGCCGATTAGCAAAACTGGCAAAGACTGGCAAATCTGCCGCGTGCGTAAACTTTCCGCCCACTCCCCTCCACGTTATTCTTGAAGACACCACATCACGGGCTACATACATGGTATGTAGGGGCTACCGCCCGTCACGATTCCACTTTCACGGCTTAACCGCCGCACTACTACCTCCCCCAACGTGTCGTCGGCTACCGCCCGACTTATTTCTCTTTCCTTTGGCTAT
>OCZT010003932.1_pt1 | contig 15136 bp, 15 predicted proteins | sample 1539031 | NCBI WGS metagenome assembly OCZT01 (sample SAMEA3539308, study PRJEB22396) | soil metagenome | biome: tundra; feature: field; material: soil | place: USA | collected 2010-05 | depth 0.15 m
CGGCGTAGCGGGCCATCTGGCGCCCGGCCCGCCGTCCGAAGACGAGCAGGTCCACGAGCGAGTTGGTCCCGAGCCTGTTGGCTCCGTGGACGCTGACGCAGGCGCATTCGCCGGCGGCGAAGAGCCCGGGCACGACCGTGCCCTTGTCGTCACGCACGACCTCGGAGAAGACATTGGTAGGAATGCCGCCCATGGCGTAGTGAGCGGTGGGCTGAACCGGAACCGGCTCCTTGAGCGGCTCAACGCCCTGATAGATACGGGCGAAGTCGGTGATGTCGGGCAGCTTCTCCTCGATGACCTTGCGGCCGAGATGCCGTACGTCGAGGTAGAGGTAGTCCTTGCCGCCGATGCCACGGCCGGCGCGAATCTCCTGGTACATCGCCCGGCTGACCATGTCGCGCGGGGCCAGCTCCATCAGCTTGGGCGCGTAGTTCGACATGAAGCGCTCGCCCTTGTCGTTGAGGAGCGTGCCGCCCTCGCCGCGGGCCGCTTCGGAGAGCAGGATGCCGATGCCCACGATCCCCGTCGGGTGGAACTGGAAGAACTCCATGTCCTGGATCGGGATGCCGTGGCGGTAGCACAGAGCCACGCCGTCGCCGGTCAGGCTATGGGCATTGGAGGTGATCCTGAACATCCGTCCGAAGCCGCCGGTCGAGAGCAGGACCGCCTTGGCCCGGAACGTGTGGAGCTGGCCGTCGGCCAGGCGATGGGCGACCACGCCGGCTGCTCGGCCGCCCTTGGCCGGATCGCCCTCGAACAGCAGGTCCACGACCTGGAACTCGTCGAAGAACTTCACGCCGTGCTTGATGCACTGCTGGTAGAGCGTCTGCAGGATCATGTGGCCGGTTCGGTCGGCCGCGAAGCAGGCCCGGCGCACCGGTCCTTCGCCGTAGTTGCTGGTGTGGCCGCCGAAACGCCGCTGGTCGATCTTGCCGTCGGGCGTGCGGTTGAACGGCAGGCCCATGTGCTCGAGCTCGATGACGGTCTCGATCGCCTCGCGAGCGAGGATTTCGGCGGCGTCCTGGTCGACGAGGTAGTCGCCGCCCTTGACCGTGTCGAACATGTGCCACTCCCAGTGGTCCTCCTCGAGGTTGCCGAGAGCGGCGCAGACACCGCCCTGGGCGGTGCCCGTATGGGATCGGGTGGGATAGAGCTTCGTCAGAACGGCGGTGTTGACGCCTTCGCGGGCGAGCTCCAGGGCGGCCCACAGCCCAGCGCCACCGGCGCCGACGACGATCGCATCGAACGGGTGATCCATCGCCTAAGCCCCCGGCAGCTTCACGGTGAAAACGACGATCGTCCCCATCGCGAATACCGCAGCGCCCACCAGGTAGAGAACGGACAGGACGAGCGTGCGCTTGCCGCCCTTGAGGTAGTCCATCGTCACCGTCCGCATGCCGAGGAAGCCGTGGAGCAAGACGAAGACCAGCATCAGCCAGTCCAAGCCGCGCCGGAAGACGCTGTTCCAGGCCTGGGTGAAGATCCAGTTCGCGGTCTGGTCCTTGGGGTCGCTCAGGAAGTGTTGCAGACTGAAATGGGTCAGGGCCAGGACGAAGAGCGCCACGCCCGACAATCGCATGAAGTACCAGGCCGCCAGCTCAAAGCCACCGCTTTGCGGGCGGGGCCGGCCGGAGCGCGAATACAGTGCCATCTCGACGCTCCTCTACAGGCCCAGGGCCGGTCGCATGATGATGAAGGCGCCGGGCAGGCCCACGCCGATGAAGATCACCCAGTTCGCGTACCAGATCTGCTTGTGATAGACGGTCAGCCGCGGCCAGAAGTCCATCAGCAGGATCCGGATGCCGTTGAGGGCGTGGTAGAAGAGGGCGGCCCCGATGAGGACCTCCATCATTCGGCCGAGGGTGCTGGCGTAAAACTTCAGGAGATCGTCGTAAGCGTTCGGGCTCGCGCCGGCCAGGAAGATGTCGAAGACGTGCAACAGCACGAACGCGAAGATGGCGATGCCCGAGATGCGGTGGAACGCCCAGGCCACCATCCCCTCGGAGCCGCGGTAGCGAAACAGCATGCTGCCTCCCGAACGTTGCCTGATCGGGGCCGTCCCGACCAGGTTGCGTGGCCGTCTACGCCGTCGTAGCCACGGAGTCGAGACGGGCGACGATCGCGTCCGCGAATTCGCGCGTCCCGGCCGATCCACCGAGATCGTAGGTGGTCGAGCGGCCCTCGGCGATGACCGCGCGAATTGCGTCCTCGACACGCTGGGCGGCAGCCTGCTGGCCGATGTGGCGGAGCAGCAGCACGCCCGACAGCATCAGGGCGGTCGGGTTGGCCTTGTTCTGGCCTGCGTACTTGGGCGCGGACCCATGCACCGCCTCGAAAACCGCGGCCTCCGGGCCGATGTTCGCGCCGGGAGCGACTCCCAGCCCACCGACCAGTCCGGCGCAAAGGTCGCTGACGATATCGCCGTATAGGTTCGGCAGGACGAGCACGTCGTACAGCTCGGGCTTCTGGACGAGCTGCATGCACATGTTGTCGACGATCCGGTCCTCGAAGGCGATCCTGCCTTCGTACTGGGCGGCAATCGTCCGGCAGCTCTCCAGGAAGAGGCCGTCCGAGAACTTCATGATGTTGGCCTTGTGGACGGCCGTGACCTTGCGCCGGCCGTTCGCAACGGCGTACTCGAAGGCGAAGCGGGCGATCCGCTCCGACGCGGCCCGGGTGATGATCTTGATGCTCTCGGCAGCGTCCGGGCCGACCATGTGCTCGATGCCGGCGTACAGGTCCTCGGTGTTCTCGCGGACGATCACCAGGTCGACGTCGTCGTAGCGCGTCTTGAGGCCCGGGATCGATCGAACCGGCCTCAGATTTGCGTACAGGCCAAGCGTCTGGCGCAGGGCGACGTTGACCGACCGAAAGCCAACTCCCACCGGAGTGGTGATTGGCCCCTTTATGGCCACCTTGTTGCGCAGGATCGAGTCGAGGACGCTCTGCGGGAGCGGCGTCCCCTCTTTGGCCATGACCGCCTCGCCCGCGTCCATGACCTCCCAGTCGAATTCCACGCCGGAGGCCTCCAGGACGCGCCTGGTTGCCTCGGCCAGTTCGGGGCCGATACCGTCGCCGGGGATTAGTGTCACTCGATAGGTCATAGAAGCCATTCTAGCGACAAGCCGGGTCGCGAATGACAGGGCAGCCCGCAAGCGGCCGTGGTCTCCGGGTCGACTGGCGTGTCCTGCCACGCTACCCGAGGGCATGGGCACGCCCTCCTGCTAGGATCAGACCGAAACGCCGCCGGGGCTGCTGCGGACTCCGTCCAGCGCCCCCGGACGGCGGGAATCGGAGCTGCAGGGCGTGAAGATCCAGGAAGCTGACGCGAAGTCGCTCTTGCTGGCCCAGGGGTTGCCCGTTCCGGCTTGGAAGGTGGCTCGGACGCCGGCCGAGGTCGAGGCCGCCGCGCGATCCGTCCTCGAAGCCGGGGCCGGCCGTGTCGTCGTGAAGGCCCAGGTTCTGGTCGGGGGCCGCGGCAAGGCCGGCGGAGTGAAGCTTGCCTCCTCGGCCCAGGAAGCTGCCGAGGTTGGCTCCAAGATCCTCGGCATGGACATCAAGGGCATCACGGTTCGCAAGGTCCTCGTTGGGGCCGCGGCCGACATCGTCAAGGAGTACTACCTCGGCGCCATCATCGACCGAGCCAGCCGCCGGATAGTGCTCATGGCCTCGGCGGAGGGCGGCGTCGAGATCGAAGAGGTTGCGCGCCAGAACCCCGGCGCCATCCACCGCGTCTCGGCCGATCCCGAGCTCGGTCTGCTGGCCTTCCAGGCTCGCGGCCTGGGTCTCTCGATCGGCCTCCGCGATCCGCTGCTGAGCCCGTTCGTGGCGATCGCCCAGGGGCTGTACGCGACGATGAAGGCCAACGACGCGGACCTCGTCGAGGTGAACCCGCTGGCAATCGTCGCCGAGAAGGCCTCGGACGGCGCAGCAATCCAACGTCTGGTGTGCCTGGACGCGAAGGTGACCCTCGACGACTCTGGTCTGGCCCGCCACGCCGGGCTCGAAGCGCTGCGCGACCTCGACGAGGAGGACCCCACCGATGCGCAGGCCCGAAGGCTCGGCATCAACTTCATCCACCTGGACGGCACCATCGGCTGCATGGTCAATGGCGCCGGCCTGGCAATGACCACGATGGACCTGGTCAAGCATTTCGGCGGCGAGCCGGCCAACTTCCTCGACGTCGGCGGCGGCGCGCGCCACGAAACCGTCCGCGGGGCCATGGAGTTGATCCTGGCCGACCCGAAAGTCAAGGCCATCCTGGTCAACATATTTGGAGGAATCACGCGTGGCGATGAAGTCGCTGCGGGGCTGATCGAGGCCCGGGCCCAGCAGGCACGGGAGGTTCCGATGGTGGTTCGGATCGTCGGCACCAACGCCGCGGAGGCCGCACGACTCCTCACGGAGGCCAGGTTCGAGACGGCGAGCTCACTCGATGAAGCGGCCGAAAAGGCGGTAGCGATGGCGCAGGGGGCGACACGATGAGCATCCTGGTCGGAAGCGAGACACGACTCGTCGTTCAGGGCATCACCGGGCGCGAAGGCGAGTTCCACACTCGCGCGTCGATCGCCTTCGGCACGAACGTGGTAGCCGGGACGCGGCCGGGCAAGGGCGGCCAGACGGCCATCGATGGCAGTGTGCCGATCTTCGATACGGTGGCCGAGGCCGTAGAGAAGGTCGGGGCCAACACGTCGGTCATCTACATCCCGGCCAGTGGGGCCCCGGACGCAATCCTCGAGGCCGCGGACGCCGGGATCAAGACGATCGTCTGCATCACCGAAGGAATACCGGCGCTGGACATGATTCCGGTCGTCGAGGCCGTCCGCCGCGCCGGCGCCCGCCTGATCGGCCCCAACTGCCCAGGCGTCACCTCCCCCGGGCGGGCCAAGGTGGGCATCATTCCGGCTTCGATTCACAGGCCGGGGCACGCCGGCGTCGTGTCGCGATCGGGCACCCTCACGTACGAGGCGGTTCAGGCGATGACGGATGCCGGCATCGGCCAGTCAACGTGCGTCGGCATCGGTGGCGACCCGATCATCGGCACCACGTTCCTGGACGTCCTCAAGCTGTTCCGCGAAGACCCTGAAACCGATGCCATCGTGATGATCGGTGAGATCGGCGGGTCTGCCGAGGAAGAAGCTGCCGCATTCGCCGCCGAACACCTCAAGGGCGTGCCGATGGCCGCATTCATCGCCGGTCGCACGGCACCTCCCGGCCGGCGCATGGGCCACGCCGGGGCCATCATTTCGGGCGGCACCGGGACGGCGGCCGAGAAGATCGCTGCGCTGGAGGCAGCGGGCGTTCGAGTAGCCGACTCACCCACCCAACTGCCCAGATTGCTCCTCGAGGCCGGCTACCGGCCGTAGACCGTCGATTCTGTCGCAGCTGGGTATAGCCGGCGCGATCTTCGTGGGCCATGCTCCAGCCTGAAATCGCAGTTCGGCATCGCGAAACGGAGTGGTCCGTGGCGGTCTGATGGATCTGGTGGCGGGTGACGTCCGCGAGATCCTGCTCGCCATCGGGGTTGACGACTGGGCCGGGTACGCGATCCGGGCCGTTTCGGCTCTCCAACGCCTGGGTCGCCTCAATGAATGGCCGGGGAGTGTCGCCGCCGGACGTCTCGCGGGCAGCCTGAGTATCCGAGTGCACGGTCGAGCGGATCGACCCCCGCTTGGATCGACGACGTGGCGCCGCTGCCGGAAGCTCATCTGGATCGGATCGCAGCCCGCTGGATCGACCTGATCGAATACGAGGAATGCGACGTCGCAACGGACGACAAGCCGATGCTGCGCGGACTGGTGGGCGACCTTGTCGCCTTCTGTCACCGCGCCGAGGGCGCCGAGGACGTCCTGTTCGCCCGGTCGCTCAAGTGGCGGTCGCCTGGGTGTTGGCCCCTGGCCGGGGCTTCTGTGCTAGTAGCCCAGCTTCGTCCATGCGGGCCCACCAGGAGCCTCGATCAACTCGACCAGAACGCCATGGCAGCTCTTCGGGTGGATGAAAGCCACCGGGCCCTCTCCACCCTTGCGTGGGGCCGTGTCGACGAGAACCAGGTCCAACGCGGCGAGCTTGTCGAGCGCTGCCTGGATGTCTGGCACCTCGAAGCAGACGTGGTGGAAGCCCTCGCCCTTGGATGCGAGGAAGCGAGCGGAGCCGGTCGTGTCGTCGGTCGGCTGGACCAGCTCGATCTTGGTGTCGCCCACCGGCAGGAAGCCGATCGTGACGTGGTCGTAGTCCATGTTCATCACGGCTTCTACATCGAGACCGAGCTTGTCTCGGTAGAGATCGAGCGACGCGTCGAGGTCGCGGACGATGACCGCGACGTGGTGGATCTTGCCGATGCCGATGCCCTCGGGAAGGGCGGACTTGAGATGATCCATGACTCTCCTGCGACTGTCGGGACTGACCCTGACCGGACAGGCGTTCGAACCGCCACCTGATGAAGCGGACGTCCGAGCGCCGGGTCTATGGTACGAAAACCGCTTCTACACTCATCGGCCCGATCGCTCGTGAGGGATTCTGGCGCGCTCGTCGCCTCGATGGCCGGCCTGTTCGCTGCGACCTTGGTCGTCGCGGCAGCTGCTTGCAGCTGTCGTCTGCAGGCAAGGCGATTGCCGAACTCAAACCCTCAGCCGCTGGCAGCTGTCAGATGCCCGGACAGCTGCTGCAAGCTGCCGCGCATGGCCGGAGGATCGCCCCAGCCCTGTCCTGTCCTGCCCCGCCTGTCCTGCCCTGCCCTGCGACATCAGACGGTGATCAACTCGCGGTGTTCGCCCCAGACGGAGCGCAGCCGATCGCAGATCTCGCCGACCGTGGCGTAGGCCTTCACTGCCTCGATCATGGGCGGCAGCAGGTTCTCCTGACCTCGGGCGCATTCCTCGACCCGGGCCATTGCGGCCGTCCAGGCGGCCGGGTCGCGCTCGGCGCGAACGCGCTGAACGCGCTCGCACTGACGACGCTCTCCTTCTGGATCTATCTTCTGGAGCGACGGAGTGGAGGTCTCCTCGTCGCGGTACTTGTTCACGCCGACGACGACTTTGGTGCCGTTCTCGACGGCCCGCTGCACCTGGTATGCGGCTTCCTGTATCTGACGCTGCTGGTAGCCCGCCTCTATAGCCGCGAGGGTGCCTCCCAGTGCCTCGATCTCCTTGAGATAGTCATTCGCAGCCGCTTCCAGGCCGTTGGTCAGGCTTTCCACGTAGTAGCTGCCGGCCAGCGGATCGGGCGTCTCCGTCACGCCGGACTCGAACGCGAGGATCTGCTGCGTCCGAAGGGCAAGTCGCGCCGCCTCAGCAGTCGGGAGTGCCAGGGCCTCGTCACGAGAGTTGGTGTGCAGGCTCTGTGCCCCACCCAAAACGGCCGCGAGGGCCTGAACCGTGGTCCTGACCACGTTGTTGTCGATCGACTGGGCGGTCAGCGACGAGCCGGCGGTCTGGACGTGGAAGCGACAGGCCATGGAGCGCACGTTGGTCGCGCCGAACCGATCCTTGACGATCCGCGCCCACATCCGCCGGGCGGCTCGGAACTTCGCCACCTCCTCGAACAGTTCGCTCCAGGCGGCGAAGAAGAAGCTGAGCCTGTCTGCGAAGTCGTCGATGTCCAGGCCCCGGCTTAGGGCAGCTTCCACGTAGGCGATCCCGTCGGCAAGCGTGAACGCCAGTTCCTGGGCGGCTGTGGCCCCCGCTTCGCGCATGTGGTAGCCGCTGATGCTGATGGTGTTCCAGCGTGGCAGCTCCTTCGAACAGAACTCGAAGACGTCCGTCACGAGTCGCATGGAGGGCCGCGGCGGGAAGATGTAGGTCCCTCGGGCGATGTACTCCTTGAGGATGTCGTTCTGGGTCGTCCCGCTGACCTGCCCACGAGCCACGCCCTGCTTCTCGGCGGCGGCAACATACATCGCCAGCAGCACGGCCGCGGACGCGTTGATCGTCATTGAGGTGCTGACCGTGCCCAAGGGCAGGCCGTCGAGGAGCACTTCCATGTCGGCGAGGGAGCTGATCGGCACGCCGACCCGACCCACCTCGCCCTCGGCCTGGGGTGCGTCGGAGTCGTAGCCCATCTGCGTCGGGAGGTCGAACGCGACCGAGAGGCCGGTCTGGCCCTGTTCGAGCAGGTATCGGAATCGGCGGTTGGTGTCCTCGGCCGTGGAGAAGCCGGCGTACTGGCGCATAGTCCACAGGCGCCCCCGATACATGGTCGGCTGGACGCCGCGCGTGTACGGGTACTCGCCCGGCCGACCAAGGTCCCGTTCCTCGTCAAGGCCGGCAACGTCGGAGGGCGCGTAAAGGTCCTGGATCTCGACGCCGGATGTTGTCAGGAAGCGAGTCTGGCGTTCTGGGGAGCGCGAAATGGCCTTGGTCCGCGTGGTGGCGCGCCAGCGATCCCGTCCGGGATCGGCCGCCGACCCGCCGTCTGTGCCGCCCTGAGTTGGTCGCCCGTCTTCCGCCACTTACCGCTTCCTCTCGCTTGCCCTGCCGCTGGCTGCGCTATCGCGCCACGGGATGATGGCACGGACTTGCCATCGCTCGCCAGTGGTGACTGTTCGAGGCGCGTACCGCTCGACTGTGTCCGTGAGGGATCTCTATGAGACTCAGAGGGGGCCGCTGGAGATGCTCCCCTAGGCCAGACCGTCTTTGCGCAAAGACATCTCGCGTTTCCGGCGGCTCGGATTCGGGTGGCGCAGACGAGGCAGGGCACACGGCCCGTTCGGGTAATGGAGAATGCAGCCGCGATATCCACAGAATCGGTGAACAACTTCGCAATTCTGTGGATAACCGGAACCGCCGCACAAGGCCCATGCGGTAGCATCAGAGAGAATCGCAATGGACTCGACAGTCGTTGCTTGGAAGGCGCACTTCGCAGAGCAACAGGGACAACGGTCGGTCGTCCGCCACATAGCCGCACTCGAGCGAGGTGAAACCACGGTGGCCAACGTCATCGCGATCGCAAACCAGAAGGGTGGCGTCGGCAAGACCACCACCGCCATCAATCTGGCGGGGGCGTTCGCGGAGCAGGGCCTGCGAGTCTTGTGCATCGACATGGACGCTCAGGCCAATCTGACCGTTGGTCTCGGGATCAACCTGTCCAATGTCGAGCAGTCCATGGCCACCGTCCTGGGCAATCCAAAGGTCGGCCTGAAGGACGTCATCATCACGACCGAGACATCCGGGATCGATGTCGCGCCGGCGACCCTGGACCTCGCTTCAACCGAGGTCGAGCTCCTGAGCGCAATCGGTCGCGAGTACGCCCTCGCCGAGGCCATCGATGAATGGGCTCAGGGCCACTACGACTACATCCTGATCGACTGCCCGCCCACCCTCGGCCTGCTGACGATCAACGGTTTGTGCGCCGCCAAGGGCGTCATCATCCCGGTCCAGACTCAGTACTACGCCCTGAAGGGCCTCGCCGCATTGGTAAAGGTCATCACAACCATCAGGTCCAAGCTGAACCGGGACTTGCGAGTCCTGGGGTTGCTGCCGACGTTCTATGACTCCCGGACCGTTCTCGGTCGCGAGATGCTCGACGAGATGCGCGAGAACGGGGACAACCACGTCTTTGCCACGATCATCCGGAACGCCGTGAAGCTCGGCGAGGCCCCACTCACTGGCCAGCCGATCACCGAGTACGCCAGCGCCTCCGAGGCCGCTAACAACTACCGCGAACTCGCCAGGGAGGTAATTGCGCTTGGCTAGGCCAGACTTCCGAGCCGCCGCGACCGCTCGGCTCAAAGAAGAACGGGGCCAGGGACTCTCACAAAACGTCCTGAGCCTCCTCAACGCGGACGAGACGACCGTCGTCCGCCCTGCCGCAGTCCGCAACATCCCTCTCGATCGGATCGAGCCGAACCCGAACCAGCCCCGCCTGGCCATGGACAAGGCCGGGCTCGACGATCTCACTGCCTCCGTCCGTGAGCACGGCATTCTTCAGCCGGTTCTTGTTCGGCCACTGGCCAACAGCCGCTATCAGCTGATCGCCGGCGAGCGCCGCTGGAGAGCGGCCGCCGGTGCGGGTCTGAAAGTGATTCCGGCCCTGATCGAGGAGATCGACGATGAGACCGCCCTTGAGATTGCGGTCATCGAGAACCTCCAGCGGGAGGACCTCTCCCCCCTTGATGAGGCCCTCATCTACGACAAGATGATCCGCGATCACGGCTACAGCATCCGGAAGCTCGCCCAGAAGCTCGGCAAGGACAAGGGCTACCTCGAGAACCGCCTTCGTCTGGCCGACGCGCCGGTCGAGATTCGCGAGCTCGTGTCTGTGCGCAAAGACACTCTGTCGCACGCCTACGAGCTGCTGAAGGTCCAGGACCCGAAGAAGCGAAAACACCTGGCCGACATGGTTGCCAGAGGCGAACTCTCGCTGCTCAAGCTCCGCGAGAAGATCGATCCGGCGCCGCGAGTGCGTCGTGGCGCGTCGGGGACTACCTCTACAAGTTCTCGCGCGGGCACCGTCGAGGATGGCATCGAGGCAGAGGCCGAGGCCAACTGGCTGGCCGCCGGTTCGAAGAAGCCCCTAACCGACGACTCGCTGATCGCCGTCCGAGCTCGCCTGACGGACGCCATGGCGGACCTCATCGCGGTCCTGCAGTCTGACGTCATGAAGAACATCGACGACACCGACCGCCAGAACCTGGCCAAGTACCTGATGATCGCCAAGGTCCGGATCGAGAACGCGATCGGCCTGGTCCGGAGGGGTTCGGACAGGTAAGCGGACTTGATCGGTCGCTGGCATTGTGCGCGGCGGACTGGTCTGCCGGGCGTTGGTGGGCCACGGCATCCCGGTCGGTGAGGTGCCTACAGGCGCACTCGGTCGGGTTAGGAGACCTGTCGCATTCAGGGTCCAAGCAGTCCCGCCGACTTGAGCCCGGCCAGCCAACCGGCGCCCAGGATCAGGATTCCAACCGCCTGGACCTCCCACACGAGAGGGCGCACCCGGTCGCCCGAGACGGGGGCCAGCCCCAACCCCAACCAGCCCAGCCCGCATCCGCAGACTTCGGCAACGAGCAGGATCGGCGATCCGGCAGTGGTCGCCGTAGTTGCGACGGCAACGAGTTGGACGGTCGCAAGGACGACGGCGTCGGCCAGCAGCGTGCGTCCTGCACCCAGGAACGTCGCGATGGAGGCGGTGCCCGATCTGCGGTCCTTATCGAGATCCGCGTAGGCGTTCGCCAGAGCAAGGGTCAGCCCCGCAAGGGCAGCGAGCGCTGCGACCCCGAGGAATGCGTACGCGAGGTAGCCTCGCGCCCCCCACCAAGCGTAGATCGGCAACAAGCCTACGCCCAGCGCAAATGGCATCCAGGACAGGGGCGTGCCCTTGAGGCGCAGGTCATAGACGATGCCATCCGCCAGCCCCAACACGCCGACGACCAGCGCTCCAGCGCCGACCGAGGCCGCCGCAACGAGGCCCAGCCCGGCGGCCACCACGGAGACGCGCGCAGCTGATCCACGCGACAGCAGACCCGACGGAATTGGCTTGCCCGGCTTGCCTATGCGGTCGGACGCCGCATCCGCGTAGTCGTTGGCGGCGCCGATGGCGAACTGCAGAAACAGCATCCCCAGCCCGAGCCGGAAAACCACGCTCGTTGGAGCACCGGCTATCACCGCGACGGACGCAGCCGCAACCGCATCGAGGCCCGACGGGAATGGATGGACTATGCGGACCAGCCCGACGATCGCCGGGCGGCCTGGGAGCGTCCGATCAGACGTAGACGATCTCGTCGAAACTGGCGGCGAGGTATGCGATCAGGCGGTCGCGGGCGTCTGGCAGTTCAGCCCGGAGCCCCGGCACGAGGAAATGGAGCGAGATCGTGGGCACGATCAGGTGACCCTCGGAATCTACCCCGACGGTCTGGGGAGCCCCGCCACCGCGGGCAAAGACGCGCCGAAAGGCCTTCTCGTCGAGGCGGGCGGTCTTGCGCAAGTCGGCCACGACCTTGGTCACGCCGCGCCGTTTGGCCACATCCCGTAGAAGCTCGGCGGCCCAGGCATCGAGTTGCTGATCCGTCTGTTCGCGCAGCCGCTTGCGGTACTCGGTCGGGTTTGCAGCCAGGCCCGTAGCGCCCACATCTCCTCCTTGTGCTTGGTCCACCCCAGTATCGCAGAGTCGAGTGTCGACGGCCGTGGCGACATGTCCCGGCATTGCCAATAGAACAACAGTTCGATAGCCGACCGCTACCGATCGGCCATCGGCTGAGCGGCCTCGGCCTCGGCGTTCCCAGCCCCCACCGGCGGTCGGGAGCCCTCCGGCCAGTCGTTGAAGAGCTCCGTCAGCGAGCGGCCGATGCGGCCGGGCATCGGCCGGTCAGGGAAGTCCGCGACGAGCGCCTCGAGTGCCGCTTGGATCTGGGAGGTCAGGGTTGCCACGGCGTCAGCGCTTGGACGGGCTGGGGTCGCGGCCGCAGGTCCGATGGATGCGCCGATCCGTACGCGTACCGGCCGGCGGAAGCCCAGCCAGCTCGTACCGTTGACCGCCACCGGCACGACAGGCACGCCGGCTCGCAAGGACAAATACGCGGGTCCCTGTCGGAGGGGCAGGACGACGCCCTCGCCTGAGTGGATCCGCCCTTCGCCGGCGATCGCGACCAGGGCTCCGTGGCCGAGCAACGACTCGGCGCGGGCGGTGGCGGCCAGGAGTCCCCGGTTCCCCGGACGATACGGGACAACGACCCCGCCCCAGCGCATCAACCTGTTCCGCAATCCACGCCGCATCTCCTCCTGTTTCGGGCCGAAGAAGAACACGCGTCGCCGGCGGGGCGAGGCGGCGAGGACGAAGAACGGATCGGCCCAGTTCTGATGGGTGAAGCACAGGATCGCAGCGCCCGCCGGCACCCGCTCCATCCCCTCGACGCAGACCTTCGAGTACAGCCGCGAGACTACGCCAAAGAAGGCGCATACCGCCCGATACCGTCGGATCGAGGTGGCCGGCGCCTGCACGTCGATCCAGTCGCGCGCCGACTCACGAACCGGCGCCGGCGTCGCGAATGGGCCGGTCGGCGCTGCGCGGGTGGGCGATGGTGTGGCCATGCAGCGAGTATGCCAACCTGGCACAGTTCGCGCTGTCGGGTAGCCGTCTTACAGGCGCCCGAAATGGACGGGTGGAGGCCGCTCGTCTCAGCTCCGGCTCGGGAGCATGCGGGCCGGCCCCTATTGACCCGTTCTCAGGTCTGAGTACGATTGTCGTCATGCCTGAGAACGACTGTTCCATCTCTGAGAACGATCGTTCTCGTGTTTGAGAACAGACCCTTCATCGAACTGACCCTCGGCCGGTCCAGCGTCCGGCAGCGCATCCTCGCGCTGCTAATGAGTGCCGCCGACGGCCGACTCCATCTCCGTGAGATCCAGCGCCGAGCGAACACGAGCCCGGGGACGGCCAGTCGCGAGTTAGCCAGGCTGGTGGCGGCCGGTCTCATCGTTCGCGAGGCAGAAGGCAACCAGGTCTACTTCCGGGCTTCCACCTCGCCATTCGCAACGATACTAAGGACGCTGCTGGTCGCGATGCCCGAACCGGAGGTCGGACCGCGTGCGCCGCGCCTGCCCAGGGCGAAGTCCAGCCCGGCATCTGCAGCAGCGGCGGTGACCGAGCCGAACCCCGCAGCGGCTGTGACCGAGCCGAGCCCGGCGCCGGGAACTGGGCAAGCGAAGCCGTCGGCTGGCTCAACCGAATCGGATGTGGCGGGCGAAGCCGTCGTCGAGACTGCTCGTCGGGACATCACGGTGGCCGCCGCAGAAGCCGCGGCCACTGCGCTGCCGGCGGCCACGGAAGCGGCTCTGCGAATCATCCGACCTCGGCCGGTGGCCCAGGCCTCGACCGCCCTGCCGACCGAGACCGACGTCCAGAGCGTGCCCACCGCGCCGGCGGGTATGGCTCCGGGCGTGGAGCTGGGGCCGACGGCGGTACCTCCGAGCACTCTGCCGCCGAGGTTAACTCCCCGCTCCGCAAGACCAACCGGCGCGAGACCAACCGGCGCCGCGCCCGCCGCCACACGCCCGGCAGCTCCAGACCCGGAGGGAATGCAAATCGCCGGGCGGCTGGCCGAGTCCGTCCGTTCGATGTACCGCGACGCGGTCCAGGGCATCTACCTGTACGGCCCACGGGCAGCTGGTCCCGCCCCTGACTCAGACGTCGAGACGATCATCGTCCTCGATCACGTCGATCAATACGGCGCCGAGCTCGAACGAACCAGCCACCTCTACGCCGCGCTGTCGTACGAGCTAAACCTCGTAGTCAGCCGCATCTTCGTAACCGAGGCCGACTGGAGTGGCGGGTCCGATGGGACCTTGCCCCAGATGCGAGCGAAGGCGGTGGCCGTGTGACCGCCCGCAGCGCTCAACTTATCGACGGTGCGAACCGAGCCCTGGCCTCGGCCCAGCGGGAGCTCGAGGCCCACGATCTGGAGACCGCCGCGGAGCGGGCCTGCGTGGCTATGCTCCGCCTCGCGAAGGCCTGCCTCGATGTTGACGGCCTATCACCCGGGCCGGCGCAGGCCGTCTGCTCACAGTACGGCCAGCACTTCGTGCAGACCGGCCGGATGTACTCGGCCTACTTCCGATGGCTCCTCGATGCCGCTGATCTGCGCAAGGCCGCGGCCAGCGACATCGCCGCCCCGATCGACTACGACGCCGCGGCCACAGCTGTCGAGCGGGCCGAGATCTTCCGAGACGCAACGACTCGCTTCGTGGCGCGGAGCCGCGCATGGCCGACGTGATCGGCTTCTACGTCCGAGGAGGGCTGGCTGGTCCCGAGGCGGAGCTGCTCGACCATCCCTACACGGACCTCATCGGTGCCGCGCTCCGGTGGAAGAGGTACCGAGGCCGGACCGCACCCTGGCTGTCCGGACATTGCGAGCTTTGCGACGCCACCCTGACAGAGGGCGGCTCGCCCGGCCTGACCTCCGGCTACTCCGTCTTGGGCGGCGGCCCGGCCGGTCAGGACGACTACGTCTGGATCTGCGCCGTCTGCTACGAACTCGGTCGTGACCGCTTCTGCTGGACCGTGCTCGACACGCGTGATGAGGCCGCACAACCACTCGGTCTGATCGATGAGGCGTTCGGGCTCTATGTGCTGCCGGCGGTTGATGACGCCTATCGCTCCCGGTGACCCCGGACGATCGACCGCGGTGCTGGTGGCCCAAGGGGTCGGG